>JABAHS010131064.1_pt1 | contig 12363 bp, 17 predicted proteins | sample 7062111 | NCBI WGS metagenome assembly JABAHS01 (sample SAMN14534600, study PRJNA622989) | marine sediment metagenome | biome: marine biome [ENVO:00000428]; feature: marine pelagic biome [ENVO:01000023]; material: deep marine sediment [ENVO:00002113]; isolation source: pool of 4 deep marine... | reverse complement strand
GCCGAGGATGTACGCCTCGACGTTTACCACCCTTGGTTCTAATCCATTATCCTCGCTGCCAACGTCGTTGCGTCCCGGAAATCTGTGGATGACGGTCCGTCTCCCGCCCTCAAGGGTCGACGTGTCGACGTAGAACTCGACGCCCCGGAACGACCCTTTGCCGTCCAGATGCAGATCGTCATACCATGTCACGGCGTCACCATCGCAAACCCGGTGTCAATCGCCAAACCAATTCCACCCTTGGACTCGGCTCGCGTGACCCTGGTCGGCTGGTCGGACTCGATCTTGATGCCGATCTCTCCTCCGACCTGCTGGGCACCGGCCCCCGCTACGGCCGGCCTGGTTACCTGCTGAGCTGCCGTCTGCAGCTGTCCGGACCCAGTGCCCCCCATGATGCCCATGTCCTGCAACAACGTGCGCGGGTCGAACAGTTCGGCCATGGTGCTGAGCACGCCGGACTCGCCGATCGCTTCGGTGATGCCCCTCATCCCCTCGGCGAAATCGAGCTCGTCCCAATGCTTGACGAGTTCGATAATTGCCAGTGTGATGGCACCGATGGCCGCGGCGATGACCAAAAACGGAGCAGCCGCGGCGAGGGCCGCCGTCGAGCTGGCCCACATCTTCGCGATCCAGGCAATCATCGCCGGAATAGCCCGCGTCCAAATCGTGACCGCGAACGCCTTGATGGCTGGCACTACCGTCGCCCAGATACCGGCGGCAAAGATTGTCATAGTGGGCGCCAGCCGCATCAGCATGGCCAGCGTCCACCGACCAATGGCCGGCAGCACCCTGGTCCAGATGGCAACCGCAAATGCCTTGAGTCTCAAAATGGTCCACCGCAGGGCGCCTCCTAACAACTCGACACCAGTCTTGTTGGATCCGAGCGCGATGGCCATTACGCCCAGGGCCGTGCTCGCCGCCGTGGCAGCGAACATCAGACCCGCAAGCCCGGTTGCCAGGAGAGCGGTGACGCCGATGGTTCCAACAATCGCTTTCGTGGCATTCGGGTTGCTCTGTGCAAACTCATTCATTTTCGACACGACGCCTGCCAGCGTTCTGTATAGCGTTTTCATATTCGCGTCCATCGTGTCGCCGACATTGATGTTGAGCGTGTCGATCGATGAGCTGAGCTCCATGGCGGCTGTCTTCGTGTTGTCACGCATGATCCCGCTCATGGTCCTCAAACCGCCGGTCGCCTGCCTTACATCCCTGTCCAGCTTTCGCATTTCGTCGCCGCCAATCTTATCCATCAGCTCGGCAACAGCAGGAGCTGCCTCACTCCCAAAAACGCGGCCCAGGATCGCCAGTTGTTTCCTGTTGCTGAGACCCTCGATCTTGTCCGCTATGTCGGCGAGGATTGCCACAGGTTTGCGCATTTGAGTAGTACCGTTAACAACCTCCTCGATCTGCAGCCCGAGCTCCTGCATGATACCGCGGCCCATCCTCCTCGGTGCGGCAAGGCGAAGCAGTATGGCATTGAGAGCCGTTCCGCCGCGACTCCCCTCCTTGGAAGCGTTCCCGAGGATCCCGGCCATGACCGCAGTATCCGCGAGACTCATCCCTGCCTTTTTCGCTGTGGACCCAACGTATGAAAACGTCTCCCCCAAACCCTCAATTGACGTCTTTGACCCGGTCATCGTCGTGGCCAGAATGTCCCCGACGCCCTGCATGTCATCTGCGCCCAGGCCGAAACCGCCCATTATTCCGGTGGTGATCTTGATCGTGTCGGCGAGACTCGTCTGCGCTGCTGTCGACAGGTTGAGGGCGGTCGGCATGGACTTCATAACCTTGTTCGCGTCGTAGCCAGCGATCGCGAACTCGCTCATCCCTTTGGCGACGTCAAGAGCAGAAAACTCACCGATCGACGCGCCGAGCTCAAGGGCCTTATCGCGCAACGCCGCAAAATCTGCTTCGCCGGACTTGCTCAATGCGCGCACCCGACTCATCTCGTAGTTGAAGTCCATTGCCGCGTTGATCGGGGCAAAGAATGCACGGCTCGCCCCAGCTGCAAACCTTGAGACGCCCTCCGCTGCCTGTCTCATGTCCGCAGAGCGTTTGAACTGCTTGTCCGCAATCTCTGCTGCTTTGCGCATGGCCTTGAAGTTGCCGGTGGCCTTGCGCATCGGCGCCGAGAACCGATCGANNTGTCCTCGGTGGTGCTCTATCGGCTTCGCTTGATTCGCTGCTTCATCTTCTCGTTGATGCGTACAAGCTCCTCATGCCAAAACAGCAGCTCGTCGACGTCCATTTGCCACAGCTCCGATGGCTGGAAATGGTATTCGTGTGCCAGATCCGCCATCACCTCCCGCCAGTTGGTAATTCTTTTCCCATGGTGTTTGCCACCGCGATGCACCTCGATGCATCGTCACCAGACAACGTCAAAAAGTTCCCGTAGCTGATGCCGCACAGGCGGGCAGCAAACCTGAACTGCTTTGCCATCTCGCCAGTTTCTTTGTCGGTTTCAAGCCAGTCCTTCGCCGTCGACTTTCTGAACGTCAGCTCGGTAACCTCCTCGACATCGTCATGCTCACCACGACGCACCTTTTTCGCGAGCTTCAGCGGCGACTCGAGGACAACAGTCCTAGTCCCGTCGCCATTATCGATGATCCCCTCGTCATCGGCTATGACCTGCAGGACCCTTGATTCAGGTGTCAGTTCGCCATCGCGCTCATCGTTCATACGCTACTCCTGCACCGCTGGTTGGCCCTGCATCTCGACGTCGACCTCGCCATCGCTTGCCTTGAGGTTGAGCGTCTGCGTCACGCACGCGCCGGTCACGAGGTAGGTTACGCCAGTGTTGCAGGCGAACCGCAGCGTCGCGTCAACAATGTCCCGCAGCGTGATGAGGTCCGTGTCGGCCATGTGCGCGATTGTGAACGTGCACACTGCGGGCATGACCTTTTCCTTCTGACCGTAGACGCGGTGACCGACTACCATCTCGCGCTCGTAGCCGCCGAGATTGAGCGTCGCTCCCTCGACCTCGCGCTGCAGCTCCCCATTGACATAGATTTCAACAATGCCAGTGACTTTCGCCATGACGTACCTCCGTTACAGCAAGAACTGCATCTGCGAAGCGAAGACCCTGAACTGGTTCATCAGGTCCGGACTCATCTGGACGTNNCCGTTTTGAACTGCTCAAAACCCTCGGTGAGCTCTCCTTCCCATTCGTCCATGAACAGGGACAACAGCTCGCCTTTCAGGATCGACGGCGTGACGACCGGTTGCCCGGGCGGGATCGCAGTCCCATCCGACGCCAGTTTGTGTCGCGGAAACCTCAGGGCAATTCTCGACCTCACGCTGTAGCGCAGATACGCCAGCGTCCGCATTGTGCAGATGTCAAGATAGCTCGGGTCCGGCAGGCCGAGCGAGTTGGTCTGGTAGGTGGTGATCAAGCGCTCGACGTAGCACGATCCATCAGTGCCGATGTAATGAGTGGCCACCCCATCGGTGAGCAACGTGTTGCGCTCCGATGCCGTCAGTCTGTCGGCCGACAGAGCCGCGACGCACCCGGGCAGCAATAGGGTCTGTCGCGGTCGCGCTGGATCTGGCTCAGCCTCGTCGATAGCGGCCGCTACCGTGGCCCACACCCAATGCGGTGTCGGTGACTCGCCGCCGCCAATCAGGGTCGTGAATTGCGAGTTGCGGGCGTTGCCGGCCGTCGTCATGTTGGCCAGCGTGTCGCAAACGCCGATGAACGCGTGGCCATCCCGCATCACCATGGGACCCCATCGGGTCAGCAGCTCGGCCTCGAGCAGGTCCATGTTGGTGTCGTCGGCGAGGGCGGACACGATGGTCGTGTACCACTCGTCGGAAAACACGGCGATCGGGCCGCTCAGCGCCGGGTCCGTGGCTCCGGACGCCATGGCCACGATGGTATTGGTCAATCCCGCCGGAGTTGTCTCGCCGTCTCCGCGGTTGATCTCCAGCTTGATGTCGTTCCCGCACGTTCCCTTGTGCAGGCAGGTGATGGTGACGACCGAGGCCGCAGCAGCTGCCGACACGGGCAGGTTGCTGGTCGTCAGATATGTCGTGATGTCGGCCGCAACGTTGTCGTCCACGGTGTCCGCAGCGTCTCCGCTGGATACCGCTGTGACGATGCGCTCGCCGCCGATGTACGTGTAGATGGAGCCGTCCTCGGTGGCAGTACCTGCCAACGTGTACGTTCCAGTTGCCGCAACGCCACCAGCCTCCTCGTCCATGGCGATGGCCCACAACTCAGTGTATGCATTCGCCGCCTTGAACTTCTCGACCATCTGGGCAAGCTGAGATCCGTGGCCGAAAAATGTCTCTGCCGACGACGCGCTCGGTACCTGCACAGGCACGTTTTCGGCCACCGTTCCGGTCGAGCGCCGCAGGCCGATCAGCAACGCCTTTTTGGGCATTGCCGGTGTACCCTGGACTGCCCGACTGTTGTCGTACTCGATGAACTGCCCAGGGATCCTCAGATTGACAGGGATCGAATTGAAGCTGATGCTCATCACTCACCGCCTTTCTTGGCCGGCGCAGCGCTAGCCTTCGATGCTGTAGCTGGTCTTGCCCGGACTACGTCGCCGCAGCGCAATCGCCGCAGCCAGTAGACGGATGCCGGCTTGTACTCACCGTCGTCCGCCAGCTGACGCCCGTTGATAGGGTCTCTGACGATCAGAGTCGTCCGTTTGCTGCGCCCGCGGGCTGCATTTCCAACCTGGCCTGGCTTCAAAAATAGCTTGTCTTTCACCACCATCCTCCTCAGGTAGCCACGGCCACAACGTTGACCTTGGTCAGCGTCACATTGACCGTGCTGTCCGCCTTGACCCACGGCTCCACGTAGTCGTTTTCCCCAAGCTCAACGATCGCCTTGACGACCATGGATTCGGCGCCTCCTGCAGACGTCAGTTCCTCCTCGACCTCTGCCTCTTCGACCGGCACGCCGTTGACCGCCAGCGTCAGCGTAACCTTGGCATCCGAGTCCACGGACACGCTCGCAGGCACCTCGATGGCTACCGGCCTTGTGACGTCGTCAGTGTGCCGAAGTCTTCCGTTTGCCGGCATATCGAACCCGTCGGCACGGAGCAGCGTGGTCGTGCCCGCGGCCTTCTGGTACGTGTCGGCGACGGCGATGCTGGTTGCCGCCGAACTGCTGACGTAGATCTGTCCGTAGGCACTCATGAGCGTCCCCTGCAGCTGGATGATCTGCTGGTCCTCGACCACTCCGTCCTTGTCCGCGAGGTCGGTGTTGATGTACAAGGACCGCAGCTCGTCGAGGTCGTCGATGGTTGGCGCATCAATTTCAACGTCCTGTTGCCAGCGCACGGCCCACAACGCGACACCCTTCGAGTCCAGCTGTCCAGAGTACAAGTTGCGGAATTTAATGGCTTTCGGAGGCCCTGCATCAGCGTACGCCCAGTCGTTGCGCACCGCTAGGCCGACGATGGACTGCACGAGAAGCAACGCCCCGTCATCGCGCCCCACCGCAGAAGTCCCGCCGGTGACCACGAACACGTCGATGGTCAGCGTGCCCACGCCAGTGCTTCCCGCGTGGCGCGTGACGTCACCATTGGACACGGTCACCAGGGCTGCCGGGGCATACACAGCCACTCGGCGAAGCTCCTGGACATTGAACTGTCCGCCGTGCGTCTTCACGGATCGCAGCGCCGCGATCTCGGTGTCGAGACTGGAGACGATCGCACTGGTAAGCCCGCCGATGCTCACAGGCCCATCTCCTTCGTCAACCAGTATTCAATTGCTTCCTCGATTTCCGACTCGTTTTCGTCGCTGAGCCCAAGGTACGGACGCGCCGGGTACGTCACCATTACTCTCCCCCACGCGAGCCGTGTGTCACCGTGCTGATGTGTTGCGGCGTACACGAGGTTAGAGCCGGTCTCGACGTCGAAATACCCTACATCGTGCGTCAGCGAATCGCGCAGACGACCGTACAACTCGAGAATGCCTCCATCTGACTCGCGGCCCTTCCACTCCTTGTAGGTGTCGGAAAGCTCTTCCCACGGCTGGCCGTTTGGCTGACCTTCTTGGTCGGTGATTCTGCGACGCGTCTGCGACTCTACGACAGCGCCAACGGCGTCGAGCAGATCATCAAAATCAAGATCGCTGTACCTACGCAACGCCCGCTCTGCCCGGGCCAGCCCGGCAAGGTCTATGTCAAGCCCGGTGCTCACAACAGCCCCGCCATCTTCGTCCTGGTGAACAGCCTGACCTCACTGTCTGTCGACACCACAACTTCGTCTTGTGCCGAAACCTCTTCTTCTTCCGGACCCAGCGTGACCTCTCCCTTTGCCAACGCCCTGAGCCATTTCACGCCGTTGTTATACCTCTCCTTTTTGTCCTCGGTCATCGAGTGATGACCGACGCTCATGTGATACATCGCCAGGTCGCAGCAGACCCTGGTTAGCACGCCGGGCACGGCGGCCAGAGGCAGGTCGTAACGTACAGCCAGATACGAGTCGATCTCCTCTGTGGCTGCCGTGATCCCTGTGTCAACTACGTCGGTATCGGCCGTGCCGTCGGCGTCGCGGTCCGCCGCAATCAGCAGCTGCTCGCTACCGAAATAGTCGAGCATATCCTGTTCGGTCGCGTACGCCACGGCGCTGGTCTCCTACTGCTCCTCATCGTAGACAGGGATCTCGATCTCCTCGACAGTGATGTGGTGGTCCTGCACGGTACGAATCTCCGACAGCTGCCTGTCGCTGAGTTCAGACAGCGCAACGTCGAGGGGCACTCCAGGGTCCAGTGGTTTGCCGATGCACCAAAAGCGGCGGCTGCGTCTGGCCAGCAGGCGCAGACCAGGAACGGTCCCGACATAGTCATCCTGAACGGCAGTCCTCTGTTCGCTGATGTCCGCCTGATCAAGCTTTTGTGGCTCGTCGCCACCGCTGACCTCAGGACCGGCCGCGACCGCGGGCAACTCCTCCTGCGGTTCAGGCTGCGGTTCCTGAGGTCGCGCGGCGACTGGCGCCCGATATCGCTTTTTCCTCGACATGCAGTTTCTCCGCCGACTAGCTCAGCTGCGGGCTCACCAGAATGTCCACCTCTTTGAAGTTCGGGTTGGTCTCTCCTCCGGCCAAGAACTCCTTGAGAACGAGATTGCGCGCCGCCGCGCGGTTGCTCGGCCCGACAACCAGAAGGTTTGGCCGGATACCAAGCGGCTTGTCCTCGTCGGACTTCAGGGCCATCATTGCCGTTACGGCCGCGTCGAAGTTGGTGCCGTTCAGGGTGTTCAGCGACCCGTAGGCCATCTGCCACAGGCCGAATCCTGCCGCCATGCTCGCGTTCACGCCGTACAAAAACTCGTTGCTTTTGAACACGTGCTCGTCGCTCATCTTGGTGAACGAATTGAACTGGTAGCTCTCGCGGACCTGCCAGATCATTGGCTTCAGCGGGTGCTTGGTGTCCATCAGCACCCACAGGCCGTTGCCGCTGGCCGTCGAATCGTAGTTCGACGTGGTGCTTGCAGCGCCGTCAACCTTGATCGGATGCGATGCGCTGAAAAACGGCTGACCGTCGTAGCAGAGCTCTGTTGCGCCGAGCAACAGCAGCGCGAAGATGACCTCGTCCGGGTGCATTTTGGCCGCGTAGCCCATCTCAGAAAACAACGGGCTGAACACGCCATACTGATCGTCGCGAATCTTCGGCCGCGGCACACCAATTGTCGACTCGAACTCTTCGTTGGTGACCGTGTAGTTGTGGGCAGCCATGTTCTTTATGACGCGGTCTCCAACCCACTTCCTCAGCTTCGGAAACTGGCCGAGAAACGCGTAGAGGTTCGACTCACTGCCGCTCGGGACCTCGGTGGCAATCTTGCCGTAGTCAGGTGTCGCCTGGTCGAACGCTTGCTTGAACAACGCCTTGTAGGAGGTGAACAGAGCGGTCAGGTTTGCGGTGTTGATGATCATTTCCGTGACTCCTCGTGGGTTAGCCTGGCCACCACGCTACAGGGTGACTTCCCAGTAGACGACCACGACGTCCATCGTCGCGTCGTTCGACGCGTTGCCCGCGTATTCTCCGTCGCCGGTGTTGAACAGCACCACCGACTCATTGACGCCCTCGGTAGCCTCAGCCAGAGCGGCAATCGACGAAATGATGTAGGCCGCGGTCGTGTCGGCAGCCTGGTCGATGAACCCCGTGGCCTCGATGGCACCGGTGATGTCGACGCCGGAGTTGCTGTACTCGACCACCATGTTGTCGGCGGACTCGGTGAGCACCTCCGAACCAGCGTTGAGCGACAGCACAACCAAGCTCGGAACAACCAGCTTTCCGGCGCCAGGGGCCGCGACGAGCTCCTTCGGGGACGCTCGAATGCCCTTGATCTCCGCGTTGGACAGCGTGACCTTCGCGGTCTTGAGCACCGCCGTACCCGACGCTGCCGGGGTGAACCCGGACTCGCCTGTACAAGCGCCAGTAACGGCCAGGGTTCCGGCGATCGCCGTGTTACCAGTGCCGTTGGCGACCGTGAATTTGTCGGTGTCGCAAGCAACACCGCCGTCCGCAGAGAGCAGACCGGAGACGGTCGCGGCGCCAGCCACGCTCAGCGTGCTGGCTACCGCCACGGCTCCTGCTGCGGAAACCGTGAACTTATTGGTGTCCACGGCGATCCCGCCGTCTGCGTTGAGCAGTCCGGTCAGGCTGGTCGCCCCAGTGACGTCCAGCGTGCCGGCGATCGCCNNGAAGCGCCGCCAGCGTGGTGATGCCGGTGACGCCCAGGGTCTCGCCCACGGTCGCCAGGCCTGTCACCGCCAGATCGTCTCCGACCGTAACGTCATCAGTGGTCGTCACGTCGGCGAACGTCGGCGAGTCGGCGGTGCCCACCCCGAGGTTCGTCCGCGCGGTGGCGGCCGATGCGACGTCCGACAGGTTGTTTGCGGCCAGCAAGGCCGTGGCGGCGGTCGACGCCGGTTCTGTCCTGACCCAAACGCCGTAGGAGTCGATGTCCTCCATGACGCCCGCTGCGGATGTTCCGGTGGCATCCGAGGTGACAGTCTCGTCATCCTCGATGTACACCGTGTCCCCGATGTTGGCCTTGGTGAGTGGATTCGACGAGCTGTTCGCCCAGCGAAAAACGCCGGCCTTGACCTTGACGTTCTTCGTCGCAGCGACGGCGGTCGTCTCGATGACATACTCCTCGCAGCGCCCAACGGCAATCAAACTCGCTGCCGCGGTGGCCGGCTTGCAGTTGCCAGACGCATCCAGCACCATCAACCCGCCGGCGAAACACTCGGCGGAGGCCACGATTGGATACTCATAGTTAACACCGTCCCGCTCTGGGGTGTCTCGGTCAGCCGAAAGAGCCATTGTTGTCTCCTTGCGTTCGACGCGCTACAGCGCGGCCTTGTACGCTTCCTGGGTCACGCCGCAGCGGGCGGCAATCGAGAGTGAGTCTGCGGTCACCGTTCCGTCGTTTCGGACCGGTGGCGGGTCTGTGTCGAGATCAGATGGGTCGCAGATCGCCGGCTGCGCCTTGGCGAACTCGCGGAACTTCTCGAGCCCTTCCTTGGTGGCGCAGTTCGCCTTGTAGAAGTCACGCGATTCTGGCGTGATCTTGCCGGCCTTTGAGGCCTCGTCGAGGGCAGCCTCGACCGCCTCGTCATGCGCCCTCTTCAGCTCCGCGTCCTTCTCGGCCCGCAGTTCGTTGGCGCTGGCGACGGCCTGATCGTAGTCGGCCCGCGGCACATAGCTGTCGAGTGACGGCGATGCTGACCTAGCATTGGCCAGCTCGGTCTCGGCGTTCTTGAGCTTGGCCTGGAGCTCATCTCGCTCCTTGACCACTTCCGCCAGCTTGTCGGTTGGGTCCGCGCGCAGCTCACGGATCGATGACAGCACGGCCTCCTCGGTCGCCCCATCCTCGAGCCCGAGTTCCGCGGCGAGAATTTGCAAGGTCTCAGGATCCATGTTTAACTCCGTTGATTTGCCGCGCGCCGCGGCTGTGGGTTTTTCTCGGTCGGCGATGCGCCGCGCCAGGGCAGGCATATTCAGCGCCGGACGGTTGACGAGCGCCGCGCTCACGATCTCGATGATCGCCTTGCTCGCCTTCTTGAAGAGGAATGCTGGAGATATGTACTTGTATTCTTTGTTCTTCAACGACTCGGCGCCGCGCGGAGTCCATTCCTTGACGTGTCCCCAGATCGCCCCGCCGTCGCGGACTTCCATGCGATCGATCCAACCCGCGGCCGGTGCCTGATGGCCTTCAGGGGCAAGTGTTTCCGTCGCGTGCTCCCAATCGACAGGAAGATCACGCGGGTCCGCGTTGAACGCGTCGATCACGGCCTGTGGCTCAGGGTTGGTGAACTTTCGGCCGTCGAGAGCGTCAATCTTCTCGCCGGCCGGAATGAGCGGAATCCACTCTGGCAGGGACCCCTCGGCCGCGGGCTCCCCAATGGCAGCGAGGAGCCCGCGGCTACACAGAGAGGCGCCGGACGAGCAGAGTGCGATGGAGTAGGCCATCGCCATCACGGTACTCTACCACCGCGATTGTGTCCTTGTCCTACTAGCCAACTGTTGCCGGTTTTTGGATACAGTCTATTCGGTCGGCGTGCACCGCTCTCGCTTTAGCCTCATGACCTCGTCGAGCGATATCCAGTAGTATCCTGTGATGTGCATGTAGACATCGCGAATAGGCGCCTCCTCACCAGCGACTGCACGATTGCACCAGTTGATCACCGTCCTGTAGTGGACGCCAAGCAAAGAGGCCGCCCGCCGCGGCGATATCCTGCCCCGGATCCTCATGGTCTGAGGCCCTCAAGACGCTTGCCAACCTCCGAGACGATCAGCCGGATGGCCTGGCGCTTCTCGGCAATCAGCTCCTTGTCGAGCTCCTTGAGCGGTCGCTTCCCTCGCTCTGCCGCAGGCGGAGGCTTCTTGCCCATCGCGTTGGAGGCCGCGAACTCAACGCCTGCTGTACGCGACTTTCCTGGATTGTAGTTAAACCCTGGATGAATCCCTTTTGGCACCATCTCTACCGCTCCAGTCTTAGGGTGTTCCCATCGCTCCATTTCGAGCTTCGGAGACTCGTCGACTCCAAGTCTATTCGCCTCACCTGCCCCTACCTGACGCACCCAGCACGCGCATAAATAAGCGTTTTGTGGCATGGCTACATCCCAGAATGGGTCATCAACCGGCAGCACGAGTCCAGCCCAACCGGCGTGTACCTCCCGGTGCTTGGTCTTCACCGGACCTAGCCCGTAGAGCAGGTATGGCAGCGCCGACTTTGTGCGCTCGATGCGTTCCCACTGCCCTTTGGAGTGCGCCATGCGCATGTTCGTGTCGAAGATGACCCGCAGCCTGTGTTTTTTGGATTTCTCGTCCCCGTAATCGGACCATCCGCTGCGGTCCATGAGCGTCTCGACGTCCTTGCGAAACTGAGCGAACGTCGTGCCATCTTCCAACGCGCGCTCGAGCGTGCCGCGCAGCGTACCAAGGATATCGAGCTCCATGATCTTTGCGACCGTGAACGCCACGCTGTGCTCTTCCTTCCAGACGTCGAGGTAGGAAAAACCGGGCTTCAGGCCCTTCTTCTGGAAGAATTCCAGTGCTTCCTTTGGGACCGGGCCCGGGAATGTGGCGCTGCGTTTTGCCATTACTCCGTCTCGTCATTCCAGCTGCAAACCTTCTTGTCGTACGGCCACACCTTCAACCTCTCACGTTCAATTGTCACCTGCCTGCCCCATTCGTTTGGATCGCAAGCACCTCGCACAACAACGCGGCCACCGTCGACATCTGCGGTCACTATGTCGTATTGGTCTCTTTGATCATCACCGCAGGTGAACACCGGCACAGCAACGCAGATCTCAACGTCTCCGTCCAGTGGTTCCAGGAATGTTCTGAGTTCAGCGACGGTCATCTTCCATCCGCGTCGCAGAGCCCGTCCTCGGCAAGCCTGACATTGGAGTTGAATCTTTTTGGTTAACACCAAAGAGAGTCTCTTGGCTGAGACGCTTTGCCGCCATCTCGCAATACTTCTCCTCAATCTCGATGCCGATGGCGCGGCGGCCCATGTCTTTCGCGGCGCGCAGGGTCGTGCCGCCACCCATGAACGGATCAAGAACAATGTCCCCGGGCTCGGAGTGGAGACGAACAAACAACGACATGAGAGCTAGCGGCTTAGGTGTAGGATGGTCGTCGGCTGACGGCTTGATCCCGCTGATTCTCACCACGTTCGGCTGGGAGTTCCCGCCATACCACCTACAGGCGGCCCCAGGCTTCTCTGCCACAAGGATTGTCTCGTAGTTGCGCCGGTAGTGCCAGCCCATGCCGAGCCCGCCCTTATCCCAGATAACCATCTGTTTGAAGCTGAGCACTTCGTCGAGCCACAGCGACCATCGGGCGAATTGAGGATCTGGGCCGCCGCCGCAGCAGCAGCAGCAGCAGCAGCAG
>JABAHS010047154.1_pt2 | contig 12369 bp, 11 predicted proteins | sample 7062111 | NCBI WGS metagenome assembly JABAHS01 (sample SAMN14534600, study PRJNA622989) | marine sediment metagenome | biome: marine biome [ENVO:00000428]; feature: marine pelagic biome [ENVO:01000023]; material: deep marine sediment [ENVO:00002113]; isolation source: pool of 4 deep marine... | reverse complement strand
GTAAGCGCCAAATAAACCCCACCCTACCCAGGCTGACATCGAACCGCTAGCGTACCCGTTTTCTTGTCAACGGGAGCGAGCGATGAAACGCCGGACGTCGGAGCAATGGCAGGTCTTGTTTGCCGAGCACGAACACAGTGGATTGACCGCGGCGGCGTTCTGCCGGGAACGCGGGTTATGTCCGAAGTATTTCAGTCTGCGGCGCAGGCAGTTGGATGCGCGCGAAGTTAAGAAGGCGTCGGTGTTTGTGCCGATCACGACATCGTCGGTCAGCAGCGCGGCGCTGATAGAGATTCAACTGGGCAGTGATGTGCAATTGCGCGTGCCCACAGCGGTGTCAGCGCGCTGGCTCGGTGAGCTGCTGCATCAGCTTAAGGTCTGAGCCATGCGGATGTTTGAGGGCGCACCGGCGGTGTATTTGCACCGCGAGCCGGTGGACTTCCGCAAGTCGATCAACGGGCTGGCGGTGATCGTGGAGGCGGAGATGAACCTGGCGCCGTTTAGCGGTGCGCTGTTTGTGTTCTGCAACCGCCGGCGCGACAAGCTTAAGCTCTTGTACTGGGATACCAGTGGCTTTGCCCTGTGGTACAAGCGGCTGGAGCAGGAGAAGTTCAAGTGGCCGCGCAAGCTTGACGATGCGGTGATCACCGTGAGCGAGGCGCAGTTGCACTGGTTGTTGGCCGGGGTGGATATCACCCGCCTGCAGCCGCACCAGGCGTTGCACTATGACAGCATGTTATAGCGGATTTCCCCGGCATTTATTGTATAACCCCGTGCATGGCGATTGCGCTGGACCAGTTACCCGATGACATTGATGCGCTCAAGGCGCTGATCGTTGGGCAAGCTCAACAGCATGATGAAATGGTGGTTCGCAATGAGCAACTGCAGTCCAAAGTCCTCTCCCTCCAGGAACAACTGAACCTCGCTCTGGCGCGACGCTTTGGCGCGCGCAGCGAGAAGCTGCCGCCGGATCAGATCCGGCTGTTCGACGAGGCCGAGGTGGACGCCGAGGCTGAGACAACAGCATCCGCTGACGACGAAACGATCCCGGTTCCGGCCCACACCCGCAAGAAGACCGGTCGCAAGCCGCTGCCGGGCACGCTGCCGCGGGTAGACGTTATCCACGAACTCCCTGATGGTGAGCGGACCTGCCCGCACGATGGCAATGTGCTCACCGAGATCGGCGAGGTCGTCTCGAAGCGGCTGGACATCATCCCGGCGCAGATCCGGGTCATCCGCCATATCCGCAAGCAGTACGCGTGTACCTGCGGCCAGTGTATCAAGACGGCGCCGCCGCCCGCCCAGCCGATCCCCAAGAGCCTGGCATCAGCGGGCCTGCTGGCGCACATCACGGTGTCGAAGTACCAGGATGCCCTGCCGCTGTAGCGGCAGGAGACGATCCTCAAGCGCATCGGCGTCGATCTGCCGCGCGCCACGCTGGCGAACTGGATGATCCGCGCCGGGCAACTGATCCAGCCGCTGATCAACCTGCTGCGTGATCGCCTCCTGACGTATGACATCCTGCAGATGGACGAGACCGCGGTGCAGGTGTTGAAGGAACCGGGCAAGACCGCGCAGGCCAAATCCTACCTGTGGCTGCAACGCGGCGGGCCGCCGGAGCAACCGGTGATCCTGTATGACTACGATCCCTGGCGCGGTCAATCGGTTCCCAAAGGCTTGCTCGACCGCTTCCGGGGCCACCTGCAAACCGACGGCTATGACGGCCATAACGCGGCGGTCGCCGCACACGGCCTGATACACGTCGGCTGCTGGGCGCACGCCCGGCGCAAGTTCGACGAGGCGCTCAAGGCGCAGGGCAAGAAAAAGAAACGCGGCAAGGCCCACCGTGCCCTGGCGCTGATCCAGAAGCTGTACCGGGTCGAGCAGCAGGCGCGCGCGCTGACACCACAAGACCGTCATGCCTATCGGAATCAGCATGCCCAGCCGATCCTCGACGAACTGCGCGCCTGGCTGGATGCGGTCCTGCCGCAAGTGCCACCGAGCAGCGCGACCGGCAAGGCACTCAACTACTTGCACAACGAATGGCCCAAACTGATCGGCTATCTCAACGACGGTCGATTAGAGATCGATAATAACCGGGCCGAGAACGCCATCCGCCCGTTCGTGCTGGGCCGCAAGAACTGGCTGTTCAGCGACTCCGTACGTGGCGTGAAGGCCAGCGCCAACCTGTACTCGCTGATCGAGACGGCCAAGGCCAACGGCCTGGAGCCCTATGCCTATCTGCGCTATGTGTTTACCAAACTGCCCAAGGCAAACACCGTCGAGGCCATTGAAGCGCTGTTGCCCGGCAACCTTGCGGCGGAGCAGATCAACATCGGTTGAACAAGAGTGTCGTTTATTAAGCGCTTACCTACAAGTTTCGGACGGCATCCTGGTCGCCGGGGTACGGCGGCCACAGGCCGCCCTATGCGCTGTTCAACTTCACCGGGATCCGCAATCGGGCGCGCTGTATGTGCGGTGCCTCGGATTGCGCTCGACCCGACGCGGTGGCTACAGGCCGTCCTATGATCGCGCATCGGAAAGAGAAGCACCCATAGGGCGGGCTGTGCCCGCCGCACATGTCATCGCACGAACCTACGGGAACGGCGGCCACGGGCTGCCCTATCCAAGGGATTTTGATGTGTGCAATTCGGATTTCGCCTTTCCGCGACGGCGAGGACGGCTTCCGGGAGTGACTTGACATAAACCCGGCGGAGGCCGTACAGTAAACCGCCTTCCGGGGCTATAGCTCAGCTGGGAGAGCGCTTGCATGGCATGCAAGAGGTCGCCGGTTCGATCCCGGCTAGCTCCACCAATCCATCCGGTTTTCCCGGCCCCGGCATTTTCCCTCCAGTCGCCTGTCCAGATCCCGCGTAGGGCGTGCTTGCCACGCCATCCGGCGCGTTAGCGCAATGGGGGGCGCTCCAGGCCCGCGCGGTGCACGATGAGGGTGGCGATCTCCTCCACGGAGGTCGTACTGGTGTCGACATACGGGATACCCTCTCGCCGGAACATGGCCTCCACCGCGCCGACCTCGTGGCGGCATTGGGTCAGGGTGGCGTAGCGACCCTCCGGGCGCCGCTCCCTTCGCAGGTGGTGCAGGCGCTCCGGGTCGATGGTGAGCCCGAACAGGCGCTCCCGGTGGGTGCCCAGCACCCTTGGCAGTCGGCCCGACTCCAGGTCCTCCTCGGTCAGGGGATAGTTCGCGGCCAGGATGCCGTAGCGCAGGGCGAGGTAGAGGCAGGTCGGCGTCTTGCCCGAGCGCGAGACCCCCACCAGGATGATCTCGGCGTGCCCGTAGTTGCTCGTCCTCATGCCGTCGTCGTTGTTCAGGGCAAAGTTCACGGCGTCGATGCGTTCCTTGTACGTAGAATAGGTTCGGATGCCGTGGGAGCGCCCCACGGCATGGCTGGACGCCATGCCCAGCTCGTCCTCCAGCGGATTGACGAAGGCGTCGAAGAAATCCAGCAGCAGCCCCTCGCTATTCTGGAAGATCTCACGGATCTCGTCATTGAGCAGGGTGCTGAACAACAGCGGGCGCTGGCCGTCCTCGGCGGCCGCGCGGTTGATCCGCGCCACCGCCTCGCGCGCCTTGTCCACCGTGTCGATGAACGGCAGCGCCACCTGCTCGAACTCCACGTCCTCGAACTGGGTCAGCAGGCTGTGCCCCAGGGCCTCGGCGGTGATCCCGGTGCGATCGGATACAAAGAATACCGAGCGTTTCATAACCTAGTTCTGCCGGGCCAGCCGCATCCAGGTATCCAACACGGTGTCCGGGTTCAGCGAGATGCTGCTGATGCCCTGCTGCAGCAGCCATTCGGCCAGCTCCGGGTAGTCAGACGGCCCCTGGCCGCAGATGCCGACGTATTTCCCCTTCCTGCGGCAGGCCTCGATGGCCATGCGCAGCATCTCCTTGACCGCGGCATCGCGCTCGTCGAACAGCGCGGCCACCAGGCCGGAGTCGCGGTCCAGCCCCAGGGTGAGCTGGGTGAGGTCGTTGGAGCCGATGGAGAAGCCGTCGAAGTGCTCCAGGAACTCCTCGGCCAGCAGCGCGTTGGAGGGGATCTCGCACATCATGATCACGCGCAGGCCGTTCTTGCCGCGCTCCAGGCCGTTGCGGGCCAGCAGCTCGACCACCTGGGCGGCCTCGTCCACGGTGCGGGTAAAGGGCACCATGACCTCCACGTTGGTGAGGCCCATCTCGTCGCGCACCTTGCGCAGCGCCTGGCACTCCAGCTCGAAGCAGGGCCGAAACGCCTCGGAGAGATAGCGCGAGGCCCCGCGAAAGCCGATCATCGGGTTTTCCTCCTGGGGCTCGTAGCGCTCGCCGCCGATCAGGTTGGCGTACTCGTTGGACTTGAAGTCCGACAGGCGCACGATCACCGGCCGCGGATGGAAGGCCGCCCCCAGGGTGGCGATGCCCTCGGCGAGCTTTTCCACGTAGAACGCCACCGGGTCGGCGTAGCCCACCGCCCGCTCCTGCACGGCCTCCCAGACCTCGGGGGGCTGTTGGTCGAGCTCCAGCAGGGCCCTGGGATGGATGCCGATGGTGGTGTTGATGATGAACTCCAGCCGAGCCAGCCCGACCCCGGCGTTGGGCAGGCCGGCAAAGGCAAAGGCGTGACCCGGATTGCCCACGTTCAGCATGATCTTGGTGGGCAGCTCCGGCATATCGCCGGTCTCGGTGCGCTCCACCTCGAAGCGCAGCGCGCCCTTGTAGACCGCCCCGGTGTCGCCCTCGGCGCAGGAGACCGTCACCGGCGCCTCGTCGGGGAGCCGTTCGGTGGCCTCCCCGCAGCCGACCACCGCGGGGATGCCCAGCTCCCGGGCGATGATGGCCGCGTGGCAGGTGCGCCCGCCGCGGTTGGTGACGATGGCGGCGGCGCGCTTCATCACCGGCTCCCAGTCCGGGTCGGTCATGTCGGTGACCAGCACGTCGCCCGGCTGCACCCGGCCCATCTGCGCCACGTCGGTGACCACCCGCGCCGGCCCGGCGCCGATGCGGCGGCCGATGGCCCGGCCCGTGATCAGCACCTCGCCCGGCTCGGCAAGCCGGTAGCGCTCGATTGCCTGGCCCTGGTTGCGGCTCTCCACGGTCTCCGGGCGCGCCTGGACGATGTAGAGCTCGCCGTCCTCGCCGTCCAGGGCCCACTCGATGTCCATGGGCCGGCCGTAGTGGTCCTCGATGGCCACGCCGTAGCGGGCCAGCTCGTGCACCTGCTCGTCGGTGAGGCAAAAGCGCGCGCGTTCGGCCGCCCCCACCTCCACGGTCTTGACGTAGGTGCCGCCCGCCGTGTCCTTGCTGTAGACCATCTTGATGGGCTTGGCTCCGCGGGTGCGGCTGAGGATGGCCGGGCGCCCCGCCCCCAGCCCGGCCTTGTAGACGTGGAACTCGTCGGGGTTCACCGAGCCCTGCACCACGGTCTCGCCCAGCCCGTAGGCGGCGGTGATGAACACCACGTCGCGAAAGCCCGACTCGGTGTCCAGGGTGAACATGACGCCGCTGGCGCCCAGGTCGCTGCGCACCATGCGCTGGATGCCGGCCGACAGGGCCACCTCGCCGTGCTCGAAGGCGTGGTGCACCCGATAGGAGATGGCCCGGTCGTTGTACAGGGAGGCGAACACTCGCTTGACCGCATCCAGCACGTTGTCCAGCCCGCGCACGTTGAGGAAGGTCTCCTGCTGCCCGGCGAAGGAGGCATCGGGCAGGTCCTCGGCGGTGGCCGAGGAGCGTACCGCCACCGCAAGGTCCGGGCCGTGACGCTGGAGCATGCCCTGGTAGGCCTCGGTGATCTCGCGGTGCAGCCGCTCCGGAAACGGCGTCTCGACGATCCAGCGACGGATGGCGGTGCCCGCCTCGGTCAGCGCGGTCACGTCGTCCACATTTAGCTCGGCCAGCCGCTCGCGGATGCGCTCGCCCAGGCCCTCGTGGTGCAGAAACTCGCGGTAGGCCTCGGCCGTGGTGGCAAAGCCCCCGGGCACGCGCACCCCGGCGCCGGCCAGGGCGCCGATCATCTCCCCGAGGGAGGCGTTCTTGCCGCCCACTCGGCCCACGTCGGCCATCCCCAGCCCCTCGAAGTCCACGACGTAAGTGTCCACGGCTGTCCCCTCTCGTTGCATCGGCCTCATGGTATCAACCTCTTGTGTCGCCCGCGCCGGCCGCGGGCACTATTGTGGTCCTTGCCCGCGCCGCGAGCACTCCCGGCCGCGGCACGCGCACCCCGTGCCGCAGCCGCCGCCTTCCTCCCGATAGGGCCCGAGCTCCGGATGCCGGCGGGCGAAGGCGCGCGCCACCAGCTGCACGCCGACCCAGCCGACCAGCACCAATAGAATGATCACCACCGCTGTGAGATAGCTGTAGATTGGGCTATCCTCCCAATCCCGCGAAGCCCATAAAGGCCAGCGACAGCAGCCCGGCCAGCATCAGGCTCAGCGCCGCCCCCTGGCTGATGGAGGGCACGTCGGCCAGCGCCAGCTGCTCGCGCAGCCCGGCCATGAGCACGATGGCGAGGGTGAAGCCGGCCCCGGCCCCCAGGCTGTAGGCGACGGACTGCACGAAGCTGTACTCGCGCAGGGTCTGGAACAGGGCCAGGCCCAGGATGGCGCAGTTGGTGGTGATCAGCGGCAGAAAGATGCCCAGGGCCCGAAACAGCGCCGGGCTGAGCTTCTTCATGGCCATCTCCACCAGCTGCACCGCCGAGGCGATCACCGCGATGTAGCAGATCAGGCGCAGGAACCCGAGCTCGAAGCGCACCAGCAGCGTGTTGATGGCGAAGGCGCACACCGAGCTGATGAACATGACCAGCATGGTGGCCGCGCCCATGGAGACGGCGGTCTTGAGCCGGCCCGACACCCCCAGGAACGGGCAGATGCCCAGGAAGTAGGCGAGCACGAAGTTGTTCACCACCGCGGCGTTCAGAAAGATAAAGGGCAGGGAGTCAGGTTGTTGCACGGGCGGCCTCCCTTTGTCGCAGGCGGCGCTCGCCGCGTTGCTGCAGCCAGGCGAACAGCAGAAGCCAGGCGCCGAGCACGAAGAACCCGCCCGGGGGCAGGACCATGATCACCCAGGGCTCGAATTGCCCGCCGAAGACGGAGACGCCGAGCAGCGTGCCGTTGCCCAGGAGCTCGCGCACCGAGCCCAGGCACAGCAGCGCGAGGGTGAAGCCGATGCCCATGCCACAGGCGTTGACCACGGAGCCGGCGACTGTGTGGCGCGAGGCGTAGGACTCGGTGCGCCCCAGGATGATACAGTTGACCACGATGAGCTGGATGAACGCGCCCAGGGCCTTGTAGAGCTCCAGGCTGATGGCCTGGATGACGTAGTCCACCACGGTGACGAAGGTGGCGATGATGATGATGTAGGTGGCGATGCGCACCTGCTTGGGGATGATCTTGCGCAGGGCCGAGACCAGGGCGCTGGAGCACAGCAGCACGAACATCGTGGCCAGCCCCATGGCGATGGCATTGGCCACGGAGTTGGTCACCGCCAGCACCGGACACATGCCCAGCAGCATGACGAACACCGGGTTCTCGCGCCAGATGCCCTCGAGGAAGGTGTCCATGGTGATGCGCTCATCTTGTAGAGGCGACTGGCTCATGGTGCACCTGCCTCGGCTTGGCCCTCGGGCTCGGGCGGCTCGCGCAGCCGATCGACATGGGGCGCCAGGTGCGGCAGCAGATGCTGGGCGCTGGCGTTGAGAGCCCGGCCCACCGCCTCCGACGAGACCGTCGCCCCCGAGATGGCATCGATCTGCCAAGGCTCGGTCTTGGTGCCGTGCCGCACCGTGACGATGGCGTGGCGCAGCCCCGTGCCCTGCCCGTTGAGGTGCGCGTCCAAGGCCTCGAAGTTGGCGAGGAACACCGGGTCCTTGCCGATCCTGTCGCCCAGGCCCGGGGTCTCGGTGCTGCGCAGCACCTGCATGCCGGTGATGCACGCGCATTCCGGCGAGTAGCCGTAGAGGATGCGGATCACGTCCTGATAGCCCCGGGCGCTGGCCTCGGCGGCGACGCCCGCCAGGCGCCCGTCTCGGTCGTAGCCGGCGTAGAGGGTGATCCCGCCGGGCTTCTGGCCCGCCACCAGGCGCCCCGCCTCGGTCAGGGTGAAGTCGCGCCGCGAGCGCGCCTCGGGCAGCACCTGGAACACCGAGCGCTGGATGAGCGCGCGCTGGTTGGCCTCGATGCGGGGCAGGGTTAGCTGATAGACCATCACCACGATCAGCCCGGACAGGGTCGCGATGCCGCCCAGCACCGCCAGCATTACCCCGCTGGCCGCGTTCGAGCCGAACGTGTCGGTCGCCCCGCTCATGGGGCGCTCCCCCGCCCGCGCGCCCCGTAGACCCGGGGCTGGGTGGCGGCGTCGATCAGCGGCGATGCCGCGTTGCCCAGCAGGATGGCGTACATCACCCCCTCGGGCAGTCCCCCGAACTGGCGAATGATCACCGTGACCACCCCGATCAGGGCCCCGTAGATCCACACCCCCAGGGGGGTGACCGGCGAGGCCACCATGTCCGTGGCCATGAACACCGCGCCCAGCATCAGCCCGCCGGAGAGCAGCATGAAGCGCGGATCCGGGTAGGCGCCGGAATCGAGCCCGTGCAGACCCCCGGCCGCCAGGGCCGCGCTGCCCAACACCGCCACCGGGATGCGCCAGTCCATCATGCGCCGCAGGGCCAGGTAGGCGCCGCACACTACGATCAGCGCGGCGCAGGTCTCGCCCACCGAGCCCGCGGTCATGCCCGCGAGCAGTTCCAGGGGCTCAGTGCCCGTGTGCTGGAATTTCTGCAGCGCCAGGGGCGTGGCGCCGGTGAACCCGTCCACCGCCTGGCGGGACCACTCGGCCACCGGGGGCGGGCGCAGGAACGGCGGGGCCAGGGAGGAGGGGATGAGCTCGGCGAACCGCCCCGGGGCGAAGGCCGGGGTCCAGGTGGTGATGGCCACCGGGAAGGCGGCCTGCAGGAAGGCGCGCCCCACCAGGGCCGGGTTGAACACGTTGAGGCCCAGCCCCCCGAACAGGGCCTTGCCCAGGCCGATGGCCACCACCCCGGCCACCGCGCCCATCCACAGGGGAAAGCCCGGCGGCAGGGTGAGGGCCAGCAGCAGCCCGGTGATCACCGCGCTCCAGTCGCCCAGGGGACTCGTGCCCCCGGCGGCTCGGGCGAGCCCGTGCTCGGTGAGCAGGCAGGCCCCGGTGACCACGGCGATCAGGGCCAGGGCGCTCAGGCCGAAGGCGTACACCGCAAACAGGCACACCGGCAGCAGGGCCCACACCACGTTGCGCATGATGTCGGGCACCGCCGGGCCCTGGCGCAGGTGCGGGGCGCTGCGCAGCTCGATCTCGGGGCTGGAACGGGGGCGGTTCATGCGGCCGCCTGCCTCTGCTCGCGGTTGAACGCCTTGGCGATGCGAAAGTGCTGCACCAGGGGGATGGCCGAGGGACACACGTAGGCGCAGCAGCCGCACTCGAAACAATCGTTGAGGTGGAAGCGCTCCTCCATGATCTGGAACTCGCGTCTGGCGCCGAGCAGGCCGAGCTGGGCGGGATTGAGGTGCATGGGGCAGGCCTCGACGCACTTGCCGCACTTGATGCACGGATAGACGGCGCGGCTCTCGGCGGCGATGGCCGGGCGGTTGAAGACCACGATGCCCGAGACCCCCTTGGTGACCGGCACGTCCAGGGAGGCCACGGCCGTGCCCATCATGGGCCCGCCCAGGATGACCTCCCCGGCCGGCCCCTCGAAGCCCAACTGCTCCAGCACGAAAGATACCGGCGTGCCCAGGGGCACCCGGTAGTTGCCGGGGCCCCGCACCCCCGGGCCGGAGACGGTGACCACCCGCTCGATGAGCCCCTCCCCGCGGGGCAGCAGCGCCCCCAGGCTCGCCAGGGAGCCCACGTTGTTGACCACAACGCCCACCGCCGCGGGCAGGCCGCCGGAGGGGACCTCCCGGCCCAGCAGGGCGCGGATGAGCAGCTTCTCCGAGCCCTGGGGATACTTGGTGGCCAGGGCCTGCACCGTGATCGCGCCGCCGGCGGGCAGCCGGGCGCGCAGGGCCGCCTCGGCGTCCGGCATGTTGTCCTCCACGCCGATGACCGCCCGCTGCGCGCCGCAGGCCTGCAGGGCGATGCCGATCCCGCGCATCAGCTCCCCGGTGTGCTCGACCATGATGCGGTGGTCGGTGGTGAGGTAGGGCTCGCACTCGCAGCCGTTCACCACCAAGGTGTCCACCGGCTTGTCGGCGGGTACCGCCAGCTTGACGTGGGTGGGGAAGGCCGCCCCGCCCAGGCCCACCAGGCCGGTGTCCTGGATCGCCCGGATCAGGGCGTCCCGGGACAGGGCCTGCAGGTCGCGCGGGTTTGCGTAGAGGACCTCCTGGCTGGAGCCGGGGTAGGGGCGCAGCACGATGGCCTCCACCTTCTCGCCGCGGGCGCCGGGCCTGCGCTCGATGGCCTCGATCACGCCGGTGGCCGGGGCGTGGGCCGGCACGGAGACGAAGGCGTCGGCCCGGGCGATGGGCTCGCCGCGCACCACCTCCTGGCCCGGGCGTACCACGGGCACCGACGGCGCGCCGGTATGCTGGGCCAGGGGCACGATCAGGCGCGGGGCGAAGGGCAGGCGGCGGATGGGCGCGGCCTCGGTGGCCTCCTTGCGCGGCGCCGGGCGGACCCCGTGCGGGAAGGTCTTGCGCCGCAGTGCGCGTAGCCCGCATATCGCACCAGTCGGCCACGGGCCGCCCGCCAATTTACTGAAAGCGATACTGAAACCATTCATGTTCATGGGTACTCCGAAAATGCACTGTGCAACCGGCCCGTGTCCTATCCGGGCCCTGGCTGGTCCAGGCACGCCCGGACTTGCTGTTGCTCGGTCCGTCCCTGGGCCTCGCCCCTCATCGAGGCCAACGCGTCGCGTTGTCCAAATTTGCTCCCGGCAAATTTGTCACTCAAGCCATAGCTACGGCTATGACTTTCGCTCCAGAGCGGCGTCCGGGCGCGCCTGTCCTGCGCCATCATCCCGGAACTGGTGCAACATGCGGGCTAGGAGCGCCATGGGACGTCCTCCGGGCATGCCGTGGTATGGCAAGACGCCGCGGCACCGGTCTCATTGGTACTTCTCCGCGCGCTTGATGAGCTTCTCCAGCCCCGGCTCGTTGGGGTCGTGCGGCGTTCCCGGGTGGATTACGCCGGCGGTGCACTTCTCGGCGGCGCGCACGATGTCCTTGTAGGAGCCGGCGCGCGGGTCCACCACGTAGGCCTGGTTCTGCTCGTTGTAGGCGAAGACCTTGGGATTGATCTCCACGCACTCGTCGCAGGTGGTGCACTCGGGCGTCTCGATCCACACCGGCTCGTAGTCCCCGGGCGGTGCGGCGGCGGCTGCGCCCGGCCCACCGTCGGCCGGCGCCGAGGCGAGGATGTCGGCGGGGGCCGCGGGCGCCTCGCCCGAGGCCAAGGCCAGCAGGCTGGAGGTGAGCTTTCGGGCCATGTCCTGGCGCGCCTCGCGGGCGATCGCGCCTGCGTCCACGTTTTGATCGAGCCCCGCCAGGGAGCGCAGCTGGCGCCAGAAGGTGCGCCGCTCCTCGGTGGCGCGGACCAGCTCGTCGGCCACGAGCGCGCGGGTCAGGCGCCCGTCCTTGTCCGTCGCCCAGACGTAGGGATAGAGGCCCTCCCGGTCGTCCTCCTCCAGCTCCAGGAGCTCGGCCAGGGGCACCATGTCGTCGTTCCAGGTCTCCGGCGCCGCCCGGCGAAAGTGCTTGGCAAAGCGCCCCTCGGTGAGGGCGAAGTCGGCGAAGGTCATGGGCAGCTCCAGGCTGGCGGCCTCGCCGCGCTCGTTGGTGTAGGTCAACCGGTAGGTGGGCCAGTCCTCCTCCAGGGCCGGGTTGCCGTCCAGTGAGATGCACTCGGCCAGGGTCCCGCCGGCGTCGGGGTCGAAGCGCATCAGGGGATAGGCCCGCGATTCCACCGCGAGCTTGCTCTGCAGCTCGGCTACGTCGTCGGCGATGCCGTGCTCCGGCGGGCACACCGCGTAGATGTTGAACAGGGCCGGGCGGCGGCTGTTCAGCCCCTCGATGTAGCCCTCCAGCAGGTGGGTGATGTTGGAGATGGCCCCCTGCAGCACGTAGGCGGTGCGGTGGGCCGTGCCGATCAGGCCGATCTCCTTGCGGGCCTCGCGCTTGCCCTTCCATGCCTTGCCGTAGGGGGCCATGTCGGAGACCTGGCCGAGGAAGCCCGAGGTGCAGGCCTGGCCGCCGGTGTTGGAGTAGACCTGGGTGTCCAGCACCAGCACCTTGATGGGCTTGCCCGACGCCAGCAGGCGCGAGAGGTTCTGGAAGCCGATGTCGTACATGGCGCCGTCGCCGCCCACCGCGACCACCGGCGGG
>JABAHS010094591.1_pt9 | contig 12371 bp, 10 predicted proteins | sample 7062111 | NCBI WGS metagenome assembly JABAHS01 (sample SAMN14534600, study PRJNA622989) | marine sediment metagenome | biome: marine biome [ENVO:00000428]; feature: marine pelagic biome [ENVO:01000023]; material: deep marine sediment [ENVO:00002113]; isolation source: pool of 4 deep marine... | reverse complement strand
TGTGCGAGGCTGCCAGGATATACCCGCCTCCGTCTGCGGTCATTTTTTCCAACATGTACTCCGTCTCCCGACGAACATCATCAGGGCTGCCATTCGGGAGCAGGTCCTGGGTGTCAATGCCTCCCATAAAGGACAGCTCTGCGCCGTACTCTCGTTTCAATTCGACCGGATCCATGCCCGGACAGGTCCCCTGAATCGGATTCAATACATCGACTCCCATTTCGATCAGGTCAGGGATAACCGGACGTGTCGCACCGCAGCAATGATGCGCTACCCACCTCCCGTGCTCTTTTCCCACCGCGACAACGCGTGCAAGATGAGGCCCAATAATGTCCCGCCATTGTTGCGGGCGCATCATCATGGTTTGCTGACCGGCAACATCATCTCCCGTCCACAGCCAATCAATCGGAAACCGCTCACACGCCATTTGTGCGAGTGTTGCGGCAAAGGCGCTGGCATCCTCCAGCATTTTGGTCGATAATCCCGGATCGGCTGCCAGATTCAACAGGGCATCATCCATCCCGCACAGGCGATACACCATTTCAAAAGCACACGGTGAAACATCACAGCCGATAAAAAAGGTGTCGGCCAGGGGAAGAATGGGGTGCATCTGCTGCAGGAGCACTTCTATGTTGTCGTGGGGATAGCTGAACCCGAGAATCTCTTCTCTGGAAGCATTCCGTAACGGGTAGGTTCTGATTTGGTTAAAATAGCCCTGTCTCACCCATTCGAGCCCCCAGTAATCAACATGAGAGGCGCCTTCGCGATCGTGGACAATGCCCTCCATGGCATAATTGCCACCCACCCATCTCTGCCTGATATCGTCGCCCATGGCGTCTACGACTCTCTCTGCGGGGATGTCCAGTAATTCACTTAAGTACTGTCTGGTCTCGGGATGATACCACATATAAATGGGGACCCGATCCACCGGTTCACGCTTTAACGCGGCATGTACGCGTTCTTTGGAAGTCATTTTCATTGCTACCATTACCTAACTATAGGGTATCTCCCATACTCGCGAAGCGTCCCGTACATCGCCAACACATTCTCGATGGGCACTTTGGGCTGGACATTATGAATCGTATTGAATACAAACCCGCCGCCCGGACCCAGTGTCCTGATGCGTTCCCGGACTTCTTCACGAACTTGATCCGGGGTGCCAAATGGCAGTGTGTTTTGCGTGTCTACCCCGCCTCCCCAGAACGTTATCTGATCCCCGAAACGCCGTTTCAGCTCGGTTGGGTCCATATCTGCCGCGGCTGTCTGGACCGGATTCAAAATATCAAAGCCGGCCTCGATGAAATCGGGGATGAACGCCAGGACCGAGCCGCAGGAGTGGATAAAGGTCTTCCAGGGCGTGTTTTGGTGAATCCAGTCGTTTATTCTTTTGTTGTACGGCTTGAACAAATCCCGGTAGGCACTGGGAGAAAGGAACGGTCCGGTTTGCAATCCGAAGTCAGTTGCACTGACCAGGATGACACTGATGCGGTCTCCAACGGCATCATAGATATTCCGCAGATTGGTCAGGGCAATTTCACACTGCCTTTCAAAGATTTCTTTAACGAAGTCCCGACGAGATGTCAAACTAATGTACCACTCTTCAATATCACGGATTCCGCGCGGATGTTTGAGCCAGGGAGCGGGTACCTGGGCGATATCGCCGAAGCTCAATCCCGCAAAGGACGCGAAAATGGCTTTGTCCGTTTCACCGAAGAGACGTTCGGCTTCAACGGAGAAGTACTCGAGGTCTTCATCCGAAATCAGCTTAAACTCTTCAGTGTTATCTTCAATATTCAGGTTATCCGGATCGAGGGCGTCCTGTCGAATGATGGTATCGAAATAACAGCCGCCCGGCGGCATCTCACCGCTGGGCGGCGCGGCTGTATCTCCCTCTGGATACATGAGAATGCGGCCATCCGGCTCGGGCTCCGTATTGAACCCACCTGGAACCAATACGGGCGTGCCGTCAAAGGTGGTCCAGGGTTTCCAGTCGCGCTTTTCAAAGCCGAACATGGTTCCTGTCCCCGTCAATTCGACGACATCAATGCCAAGGGCTTCGATCAAGTCCGGCTGGATTTCCCCGAGAAGCTGGTAGGGCTCAATCACCTTCACCGGTGTTCCCGGAGCATCGAGACCAAGGGCCTGCCGCAGTTTATAAACCGTGCTGACATGCATCCCCGTCACCCCGCTTCCTCCCAAATCAAGTGGGATTCGGTCCGGCTCCTGGTAGTTAAGAGCCTTTTTTACACGTTCCCGTGAGCTCAGCATTACAGGACGTTCTTTCACAAATTTACTCTCATCTTATCACGTCGGCCAACAGGCTACTACCCGAAGAATCGTAGGACAGCATGTTTGTTAGAGATTCTTCGGGCACTGGATTTTGTCCGAGGCCTAACCTTATGGGGGGGTTGCCCTCCAGAATGATATCTAATTACCTGAAAACAATTAGCCAATGGCAAAATCAGCAATTTAATCGAACGAGAACGACTCACAATCCATATTCCGAGAGCAGAAACAAGTCTTCATAATCAGGGAGCGCTGTCTCCAAAACCGTTTCCGCATCCGAATATTTTTCAAATTCATCCTCAAGTCGGTTCAAATATGCTACCTCCCTTTCCGATAAAGATAGTCGATTTTCCCGGATTGCGGATCGAATGATACCACATGCCACCATCCCGGCGCACCGGGTACGGGCAAAGTCCGTCTTCTCGCTAACGATCGCCCGGGCGATCCGGTGGGAAGCCTCCGGAGAAATGATCAGGGCGTGGACGCTTTTGGTTTCATCACTCACAACCAGCCATTTCTTGAGAGCCTGTTCGTCCCCTGCCAGCAACGCCTCATTCATCAGACGACAATCATATGCCAGAATTTCGGTAAACACTTCGGGCGCAAATCCCGAGAGCAATTTGACATTCTGTACCGATTCATTGCTCCACAGATCCGTGACGGCCATGGCGATGTTTCCCAAATGGCTAAAATGCGCACAGGCTGCAGATTTGCCTTCCATGGAAATAGGATATCCCGTAATTGCTTTTATCACCGGACCTTCGTAAGCACAATCCTTTGACGGTCCAACAGCGCCTTCTTCAAACGCGACCAGAGATCGCACGGCGGACATGGCGCGCACGACTGCCGCAACCACATTGGGAATGTATCTCTGATCTGCCAGAATCATCGCCGTGTTTGCAAAAGCACAGGCGCTGTCCCCGGCAGCAATGACCTTTACCTCCTGGGCAATGTTATAGATCTGACTCCAAAGAAAATGCATGTCGCGTGGGGCTAAAACTCCCAGGGCCAGTAACAATCCGGGTAAACTTGCTTCCATCAAAGCCCGGTCGTTGACTTCTTTCCCACCCGTAGATTCTACCGACAAAAGATCAGTCCCATTATTCGCATTCATGCGGAATGATTCAAAGACGCGTTGAACCACGTCGCCGGTACGCATTTTCGGAGGGCGCTCCGTTTCTCTTATATCACAAATTGTGGTTCGGAGCGCCGTTTTTAATCCGTACCTTTGGTAGTAGGACTCCATTAACTTTTTTATTTGTGCGGTAATTTCGGCACCCATGTCGACCTGTTCTGTCATTTGGGGCGTATGTTCGAACTCAATCACCGCCCCCGGGACCTGCAGGATAGCCAGCCTCTGTAAAACGTTGCTCACCATTTCCTTATATTGCTCCAGAATCTCAGGCAGATTTCCTTTATCGACCCGCATGATGGGAAGCGTAAAGTTGACTTCCGGGAAAACTTGCCCGGCCCCCAACACCAGATCAAAACCACAACGCAGGGGATGGAGTGCCCGGCCAAACCCCATCTCATGTGAGGTCTCATAGGCCAGCGCGTCAAACATCATCTTGCTCCAATGAGCTTCTTTGCCATTTCCACAGCGGCAGAAGCGTTTCGGGCATACCCATCTGCCCCGATTTCTTCAGCATATTTTGTCGTAACCGGCGCCCCCCCGATCATGATTTTGATTTTGTTACGGCTGCCATCCGATTCAAATGCCTGCACCGTATCTTTCATTGCAGTCATGGTGGTTGTGAGTAACGCGGACAGCCCAACGATATCGACGCCGGTTTCTTTGGCCAATTCTACAAATTGGTCCGGTGAAACACCGACTCCTGCGTCAATGACTTCGAACCCACCGCCGCGCAACATGGCCGAAACAAGATTTTTGCCGATATCATGGATGTCTCCCTGAACGGTTCCGATGAGAACTTTTGCAATGGGCTTAACATCCGAGGCTTCGAGAAGAGGTTTTAGTAGATCAAGGCCGGCGTTCAATGCCCGTGCAGACAAAAGCATTTCCGGAATAAAAAATTCACAGGCTTCAAACTTCTTGCCCACAACGGCCATGCCCGGAATTAACCCTTCATCCAGAATTTCTTTCGGAAGTTTACCATTATCCAGGAATGCCTGAGTCAACTCCTTAACCCGGGTCTTATCGCCGGAGATGACACACTGCTGCAATTCACTATAACTTGCCATATTCAATTCTCCCTTAGATAGAACTTTTATACTTCTCCAGATATTCGCAGATAGCTGCAATGGACTTTAGAGGTACATCGGGGGCCACTTCCGCAATGAGTAATAATCCCCCCTGCGGTAAACTTAATTTCTCTACAGCTTCGTGAATGTGTTCTTCAATTTGTGACAGTGTCCAAAATGGAAAATGTTGTCGGTCCAGATCTAAATCAATGGCGATTTTTCCTTTAGCTATTCGGGCAAGATTATCAATGCCATTCGCCCCAACCTGGGGATTCAGTACATCGACGCCGCATTCTATGAGCGCGGGAATGATTTCCAAAATATGCCCATCGGAGTGCAAATAAACCAGACTACCCTTCTGGTGGCATTTTGCAAACAACCTTGCATAGCAGGGTTTGAGGTATTTAATCCATTTTTGCGGATGTATCGGGAGGGAATCCTGGTTGCCCAGGTCATCTCCAAGGACGATTAGTGCAGGATTTTCTTCTAAAAGCAGGTCGAGTTCATTGAGATTATACCCCAGGACTTTGTCAATCAAGATTTGAAGCTCCGGCGGCTCCTCTGCAAAGTCGATCATCAGCTCTTCGAACCCCCTCAAATAGTACAGCCGCATGAACATAAATCCATGGGGCAAGCCCGTATGCTCATTGGGGGGCTGAAAGGTATGGACATCTTCACGTCGGGTCAGGGGACATTTCACAACCACGCCTTCGAGTCCCGGAGACACATTCTTCCACACACAGCCCCATGCATCGGTATGCTCACCCTCCCGATACGTCCCTTCAAATCCATCGAAATCAATATTGCCTTTCTCGTAGTCTCCAAAAATCACCGGATGCTGCAGAACAATCTCCTCCAGGGCTTCACGATATTTCGCCCAGGTGGCCGGCATGATTCTCACGGAAATGGGAATCCATTCCGGATAATCAAATCGAATGGCTTTAAAGTAATTCTCTTCCCGGGTCATTGATGTCTGGCATTCCGGTGTTTTTAATGGATGCAGGCATGTTATAATTATACAGCAAACATTTTGACTTCGCCAAAATCCATCTTCAAGAGATGCTCGCGTTGGGCCATGCCGCCATCGATCGGGGCCATAGGTTTATGCAAAGTTAGTTTACGTTCCCCTTTTTCTGTTGCCACGATCATCGCCGCATCCTCGGTAGCGCAAACGATGTCCGGCTCGCTGCTCCACAAAGGCACCTCCGCCTGTTGTACCAACCAGCGCAGAATTAAGCTCGGGAGGGGTGCACTTCCGACGTAGACGGATTTGTGACCTTCATATTCTTTCATCGCAAAGGCGACTTCATCAACGTCTTGCCACAAACCCAGGGACTCACCATCGTCGTCGGTAACAGCAAAGCGCGGATAATGGCGGGCGTCCACGCCAAACCGCAACCTGATAGAGTATTCTTCCGCCCGAATTTTACCCCGGATCATCATGGGGCCCGGCTCTTTCAGAACCTTGAACCGGAATCCGGTCAGGTCTTGCATCTGTTCCAAATTTAGCTTGTCGGACGTGATGAAACCAGGTGCGTAATACCAGACAACGGTCGCGCCGCTGTCTCGCAACATCGCTTTGATTTGGCTCACTTCATCGGATGTCAAATGGAACAGATTCACCATAAACATCAGGCGGTATTTTTTTGAATCTGTTGGCTGCAAATCAAAATCATGCAGGAAATCCATCGGCGNNAAGTCTGTGTAGCCAATGCCGTAATCATACCAGGGCCTGTCCGCATTCCAATGTGCGGTAGCAAAAAAGCTCTTGATATCATAGACCGCGGCTATTTCTGCAACCGAGCTAATATCCAATTTCATCCGGCGCTCCCCTAAGGCAACAAGACGCCTGATCTCATCGATAAGCGGCTCACTTGCATACCAGCCGTTTTGGGCCTGATTCAAGGGACCAAAATCAAATAACCACCCGCCGACGCCGCTGGCAAAAACCTGACCCAGATCACGCTGTAAGATTAACTTTGAGCCCTCGAGGGTATGACTGCTCCTCCCGCCGAGGCCTCCGACAACGGTATGGGGATTGACGTCCAGGTAGGTACTGGGATCCATCTCAGAGATATACAGTTTGCCATGCCGTTTCACGGATTCGACCAGCATCCGGTACCCACCATCTCCTCCCACACCTCTCGAGCTGCCAAGCAGATTACCACCCCCATCGATCATGTCGACCCTCACACCTTTTCTGTTCCGGACATTGCCCTCCTGGTACGTATAGGGACAGGCGATATAATCGATGTCAGGACTTTCCAGAATCTTTTGGGTGGCCAGGTACCCCCCTTCCTGTATCCTCACTTGTTCGAGCAGGTAGCCGTAAAAGACACCACACAGAACCCTGCTCTCCATGGCTTGTTTAAGTGTGCTTGCCATAAAGAGCACGCTGTCGGCGATGGTTTCATGATACTTACGATAAAAGGTGATGACGTCCTTTTCTTTTTCAGGGTCCCGAAGTAAGCCGAATGTGGTTTGCAGCCTGTCTTGCGTCCGTGGAATTTTGCCACATGAACGCTGCATTGGGTTACTATAATCCGGGAGATAATCCGGGCCAAAATAATTCCACTCTGCGGTTCGGCCTGTCGTCGGTTGATATCCGATGACGCGGCTGTTCAGTGGAGATTCCTGAATGTGCCGGACGAAATCCTGCAGCATGGCAGCGGTATCTCGCCGCCAAACCTCGGAGGCAAAAGAAGCCTCCCAGAGCTCATCGCCGCTGGCCATAAAATAATGCCCCCCTTCCGACTGCGGTATATTTCGCTTTTCGTGGACATTGAACCTCTTCTCCGGCGTCGGCAGCCCATACTTGATCAATTCAGAGGGATGTGCCTCCTTCCACCAATTTGGAGTGTTCAACTGAATGCGCGGCAAGAAATACGCCTCAGGATCCATTTCAAGGAGTCGGCCCATGAAGGCGTCTATTATGGACCAGTCATATTTGTTGGGCCCGAGCCACCCGGAACGCATTCCCAGGATGGGGTGGTGAATATGGATACCTGCTTTTTTGAAATTTTCAATTGTGGGATATAAGTGCGTGCTCAGAGCCATAAAGGGGTAAATCTCCTCACCATTGAGGAACAATCGAGGCCCCCCGCGCTCAACTTTAACCTGCGCCTGCGCAGGCGGCTCACCCAGCAGTTTTTCAATTTGCTTTAATGCTTCGACTTTATTGAAATTTGGATGAGAATACAGCTGAGATTCAAAAAGCTCCCAGGGCCATAAGGTCATCGCGCTGGTTGTTAAGCCAAACAATTTAAAAAATTTTCGTCGTTTCATCTTTCATTCCTGATAGTTATCGAATAATTTATGATGTCCACCTGAGTCAATCTGCCTTCAATCTCCCATCTCCGTCCGAATGGTGTCGCTTTCGAAGTGCTGAGTCGAGTACTCAATGATTTCTGAAACCTCCGCGATTCCGCCAAACTGCTGCTTGAAGCCTGGCGAAATCTCAAACACATCTTCCGCACCATTGCAAACCTGGATTCCTAACCGTTTTCATCAACTGTCCGCATCCAGATTCGACCGCTCTGTACATAGAATGTCTCATGCTTTTGTTCATGATGATGTAAAGAGTACTTCTTCTCGGCATACACGACGAGCACTTTTCCGCAATATTCCGGGGAGTTGTGAAAAATCTCATAACCCCAGCCCTTCTGGTTGCGTTGTATAGGTTTGGTTGGTACGATAGGCATCATGGTCTCCGTCTAATAAATGAAGTCCACAGTGCCGGCTTCCTTCAAAACATTCACAACAAAATCCCGATCCTGGACGGCGTTTTCGAGCACTTTTTTAACGTTAAAGTCCTTTGGATCTTGCACCACACAATCTTTCACAAACTCGATACATATCTTCCCGGAAAATCCACCTTCAACCAGAGCTGCCGTCAGCTTTCCGTAGTCAAGATCAGAGTCCTTTAACAGAGCCATTTTTCCATTTTTTTGACCTTGATAATGGATGTGGACCACATCGTCCGCGAGCATGCGATAATCACCGATCGCTTTCTCGGTATCGTAAAAGTCAAATGGCTGAAAACACACCATGAAATTTTCTAAATTGACCGCTTTCATGAATTCTCTGCAGGAGTCAACGCTATCAAAAAGCGTATCCGGATGGGTTTCACCGGTGACGGCGAGATTGTAGGAAGCAGCCAGTTCGAGAGTCTCTTGCATAAATTCTACTGAACGCTGGTATTCCGAATCCGTTATTTGAGCCGAACCCTGCACGCCTACAAAAGCCTTGAGGAGACCGCTTTCCAGCAGTTTGGCATAATTCAAAAGCCTTTTAATTCTATCCAATTCGTCTTGACGCCCTCGGCCGCGCAAGTGTAGGCTCGGGTACATTCCAATCACGGGAAACCTTAAGCCGAGAGAGTTGGCTATCTTACCATATTTCTTGATTTCGCTCTCTGCCGCTCTTGAAACGTGGTCTTGCCATACCTCGATGAAACGAAAGCCCGCCTTTGCAACAGGGTCAAGCAATTGATCAAGCTGAAAGTAAGCTCTTTTGTCAGCAGTCCATCGATTCGGATCCAGGGCAATGGAATTAAGCAGTATATGAATCACTTAGACTTCCGTTCAGAGTTGCTTACAGGGTCTACGTTGATTATTCCTCCAGATCCGGAACATCAACCCATCTGCGACTTTGCCAGGATTCATGAGCCAATTCCGCGAGCTGTATCCCCTTGGCGCCTTCAAGCAAATCCCATTGGAACGACTCGTCTTTGACCACGTATCGCAGGAATAACTCCCATTGTATCTTGAACGCATTTTCGTATTCTGTGAAAGCTGGAACAGAAGTCCACTGGTCGTAGTAATTAATCGGGCTGTCAATGTCGGGATTCCAGACAGGACGGGGTGTATGCGTATAGGGTTGGCTCACACAATTGCGCAGGCCGGCAACCGCGGAGCCGTGGGAGCCATCGACCTGCAACGTCAGCAAATCGTCGCGCCGTACGCGCGTGGCCCACGAAGAATTGAATTGCACCGTGATATCATTTTCCAACTCCAACGTGGCATAGGCGGCGTCGTCCGCCGTACAGAGATAAGGCTCGCCATTTTCCTGCCATCTCTTTTTCACATGGATGGCACCGAAACAGGAGACAGCTTTAACTTTGCCAAATAGATTGTCCAGCAAATAACGCCAGTGCGGGAACAGATCCAGGATAATTCCCCCGCCATCTTCCTTGCGATAGTTCCACGACGGCCTCTGGGATGCGATATGCTCGCCTTCGAAGACCCAATAGCCAAAATCCCCCTGGACCATGTGGATCTCTCCGAAAAAGCCCGTGTCGATGAGCACTTTCAATTTCAAGATACCCGGCAGCCACAGTTTATCCTGCACGACCCCATGCTTCAAACCGGCTTTCTTCGCCGCATTGTACAGGTCAAGAGCCTCTTGGGTTGTCTGGGCCGTCGGTTTTTCACAATAGATATGTTTTTTGGCCTTGATGGCTTCTTTGACGGCAGCATAACGCCGGTCTGTTGTTTGCGCGTCAAAATAGATTTTATAATGGGGATCAGACAGAGCGCTATCAAGGTCGGTTGTCCATTTTTCGATACCGGACATAGCGACCAGCTTTTCCAGTTTGACCGGATTCCTCCCGACCAAAATCGGATCCGGCATGATCACTTCCTCATCGCTGATCGCAACCCCGCCCTGTTTGATTATCTCGACAATCGATCGCATGAGGTGCTGATTGGTCCCCATGCGACCCGTGACCCCATTCATGATGATGCCAATTTTATGCGTCTTCATATTTCCCATTGCAATGATTCTCCATCGAATTGTGATTCACTGCGGTTTATCTGTACATTGCGGTTGCGCGCCTTCCGGCAGCGATGGGACGTCAATGCCCGCCTTCGGCAAGGTTCCCTCCAGCTCCTGGCGCCAGTGCGCGACATCGCCGGCCGGGCCGTAGCAATAAATCATGGCCAACGGTTCGGAGCCGATGTTGGTGAGTTGATGAAAAACGTTAGGTGGAATCCATACGGCCTGCCCGCCGGTCACGGTTTGCTTCTCCTCCCCGAGACACATTTCACCGGTGCCGCTTAAGACAAAATAAATTTCTTCCTGTTCCTGATTGTGCCAGGGGACCTGGCCGCCGTTCGGTTCAAGTGTGACATAGCCCATACAAAAATTGTTTGCCTGAATCGGTGAGGCCCCGCCAACCAAGTTCTGGGTTCTTCTCCGCGCCGGGTACGTCCGGCCTTTGATGTCCTGCAAGTCGGCAATCGTCATGATTCATCCTTTTGTGGTTGCAATTTGCTTTATTCACTTTCGGACCAAAACACCAGATACGGTTCATTCTGGCTGATTCTCTGAACATAGAGCACGGCTTCGCGCATATGATAGTCCCCCCACATGCTGGATTCCCCATTCGGTATTTTATGCCCAGACGGAATGGCATCCCAGCCATTAGGGCGATGATAAATCGAATGCAAAATCAATCCCTGATGATGGCTATCTTCGCTTAAATAAGGCTTGTCCAGCAGTGTATCCAAAACAGTAAGACCGGCCTGCCAGTAACCATCTCCTTTTCCCGATTCTCCTTTTGCCTGTAAATAATGTCCCAACCGCAATAAGCCCTGAGCCGCAATCGCAGCTGCCGAACTGTCGACGGGTTCATAGTCATTAAATGGATCAGCCCAAGTGTCCAGATAGTCACCAAGCTTATAGAGCAGCGGGGCTCCGGTATCCCAGTACGGAATGCCATCCGTTGGGGTCTGTTCTATGTAAAAATCAGAGGTTGCCTGTGCGGCTTTAAGCATCCGAGATTCGAGAACCTCTTTGCCCCCGAATGCCTGCACTTCCGCCGTTTCCAGGGTGTCCAGATACTCGAGCTGTTCGGCATACCCGCACATGATCCAGGCCAGACCGCGCGTCCACGTAGAAAAGGGAGAATATCCTTGCTGAGAATTGGGACAGCGGTAGTTGCCATCATTGACGTTGAAAATGCTCTCGTGCGCCACACGTCCCCGCACGTCATATGCGTCCCGACGTTCGCCATAATAAACCGAATATTGAGCCGTGGCTTGCGCGTGATGCATCAGACGCTCGAGCAAACTGACTTTTCTGTCATTGTCCTCAATCAACTCATGCCCCAGACGATGTCCCACAGCCAAAATTCGCAACGACCGGATGGTATCGGCAAACAGGGAATGCGGTCCGTTAAACGAATAGATGAACCCACGTCCGTCGCTGGTTCGGGTCCATCTTTTTGCCTGAACCGCTGCCGAGCATTTAAGCGCCAATCCATAAAAATTGCGTTCCCAATCGTTGTGTTCGATTTTACCTTCCTGCATCAGCCGGAGGAGATTTCCATACGTACTGATGTTATTGAAGCCATGATCGTGAACGCCAAAATGGGTCAGGTGCGGGGCCATGTGCTTCACGGTATTCCGGCGGCCGATGTCAAGAAATTCAGGCTCACCCGTCGCATCATACTGCAGAATGGCCGCCCCCCATTGAAATCCCTGGGTCCATTCCGTCCACCCGCGGGTTGTGTATTTCCCATCTATTGTAAAAACCGGCGATCCTTTCGAAGCATCATAGTTTTCTTCGATGTCTAATATTTTGGCCGCTGACACGGTCCAGAATTTCCGGATTTTGGATTCTAAATCCGCGGGTTTGATTTCGTGATTTATTTTTAACATAGCAATGTTTTTAAACGTGAAAACAAGAAACTCAAAAGTGCATTTAGCGACGCTTGCTGGTTACGTCGGCTTCATAATCCTGAATAGCCCTCAGCCATGCTGTTCCAACGGGGACATCCGATTGCGTGCAATAATAGTCCCAAACGGCACCAAAGGGCATATTTTTCAGGCTATCCAACAATGCCAGACGGCCAAAGTAGTTGCCTTCGGCTTCATATGTTT
>JABAHS010038493.1_pt1 | contig 12386 bp, 6 predicted proteins | sample 7062111 | NCBI WGS metagenome assembly JABAHS01 (sample SAMN14534600, study PRJNA622989) | marine sediment metagenome | biome: marine biome [ENVO:00000428]; feature: marine pelagic biome [ENVO:01000023]; material: deep marine sediment [ENVO:00002113]; isolation source: pool of 4 deep marine... | reverse complement strand
CCAGATCACGAATTCGCTGATCTTCTTCGGTGTGCCGGTAAATCCCGGTGACATCGTCACGACGCGCCCGCAATTCGTGCAGGAGACCGAGACATTCGCCGTCTTCGGTCAGCTCGACTGGGACATCAATGACAACTGGCAGCTGAGTGTCGGCGCGCGATTTACCGACGAAGAGAAAGAGGCCTGCGGCAACCAGCGCGTCGAACTGCTCGACATCGGTATCGTGCCGGTGCGAAGCTACGGGGCGACATCACTGGCCCTCTGTAATTCCGACGACCCGTTCTACGAAGCCAATGGCACGAATCCGATCACTGGCGCGCAGGTACCGCGAACCGGCGTGGAGTCGTGGGATGCCGTGACGCCACGCGTTGCGCTCACGTATCGTTTCAACCAGGGCATCGTCTACGGCGCCTACACCGAGGGCTTCCGCTCCGGCGGTTTCAACGGGCGGGCGGCGACGGCTTTCTCGCTCGGTCCGTACGATCCCGAGGACGTGCAGACCTTCGAAATCGGCGCGAAGACGCAGTGGGCGGACGACCGCGTGCAGCTCAATGCGACGTTTTTCACGACCGACTACGAAGACAAGCAGGAAGACGTCGTCTTCCCGGATCCGGTCGCAATCACCGAGACTGTCGTACAAAATGCATCAGGCGCTTCGATCGACGGTGTCGAGCTCGAGCTGATCGCTGTCCCGACCGAGGGACTCACGCTCACAGCGTCCGCAGGTTTCCTGGATGCGGGTTACGACAATTACCTGATCCCGGACCCGTTCCAGAGCACGCCGACGAACTTCGTCTTCATCGATCAGAGCGGCTTCGACCTGCGCCGCGCGCCGGAGAGGACGTTCGCGCTGAACGGTCTCTACGAGCGTCCGCTCGCCAACGGCGCGTTCCTGGTGTTCTCGGCCAACTATCTGTGGCGTGACGATTACTGGATCATCGCCCGGACCAACAACACGCAGCCCGGCACGCCGGGGTTCAACCCGTCCTATGGACTGCTCGATGCATCGATCAGTTATGAGACGGAGCGCTGGCGCCTATCGCTGTTCGGCAAGAACCTGACGGAAGACGACTACTTCCTGCACACGCTGGACGTTGCAGCGAACGTGCTGGCTGCCAGTCCGACGGATTCGTCGCCGGTCTACCTGCCGGGGCTGTGGACGTTCGGCACGATCAATGCGCCGCGCACCTGGGGCGTCGAAGTCGACTTCAAGTTCTGACCAATCTTGACCAGGCACGACCCGGCAGGCAGTTTTCCGCCTGCCGGATCTTTTTTTGGAGATGAGTGCATGAGACTCGCTCTTTGCACGTTCGTGGTATCGCTCATTGTCGCGTGTTCAGGTGGCGAGCCGCAGCCCCCCCGATCGCAGGACCCGGATTCCGAACCGCAAGCCGAGCCGGCGCTCGTCAGTTCAACGGAGGAGATGCAGGCAGGCAATGTCGACTTCGGCCCGCGCGACGAAATGCCCGGCGCCGCCGTGTATGCCGAGCATTGTGCCGGCTGCCACAACGGGACCGTTCCAAAATCGCCCCACCTGCACTGGCTCGAGTTGATGAGCGCCCAGGCAGTTCTGGCCAGCATGACGGACGGTATCATGACCGCCCAGTCGGCTGCGCTCAGCCCCGATGAGCGCATCGACGTGGCCGAGTACGTCACGCTCAAGGTTGCGGACGCGGCCGGCGAAGCGCCACCACCCGGCCCGATGTGCGAGGGGGAAGCTCGCGAGTTCGACTCCGGCCGCCGGCCTGCGAAGGTGGGTTGGGGCTACGATACGGCCCGTTTCGCCGACGCAACCGTGGCCAGGCTCGCTGCGGCCGACATCCCGCGGCTCAAACTCAAGTGGGCATATGCCTATCCGGGTGCGCTGCGGGCCCGGTCCCAGCCAACGGTGGGCTTCGGTGCGGCATATGTCGGCAGCCACGACGGTACCGTCTACGCCTTCGATCTCGAGACCGGCTGCGTCCGCTGGCACTATCGAGCGGCAGCTGAAGTACGCACGGGCATCGTGCTAACCGACGGCGGTGACGGCGGTCCGCCGCTGGCCGTTTTCGGTGACATCCTGGCGAAACTCTACGCGCTCGACGCCCGGACCGGTGAGCCGGTCTGGTCTTTCAGGGTCGACGATCACCCGAGCGCGACGCTGACAGCGACCCCGGCGCTCATGGACGGGCTGTTGTTCGTACCCGTCTCGTCGCTCGAAGTCATCGCCGCGGTCGATCCAGCCTACGAATGCTGCACGTTTCGCGGCAAGGTGCTCGCCATCGATGCCGGGAGCGGGACGATCGCCTGGGAGCATTTCACGATCCCCGACGCTCCAGCGCCCACCGGAGAAACCAGTATCGGCACGCGCATTCTGTCTCCATCGGGTGCACCGATCTGGTCGAGCCCGGCCGTCGACAAGCTGCGCAACCGAATCTACGTCGGTACCGGCGAAAATTACTCGTCGCCGGCCGACGAAAACAGCGATGCGATCATTGCGATCGACATCGCTACCGGTGAACGCGCCTGGCAAAGGCAAAGCACGGCGGGCGATGCGTGGAACGTCGCGTGCATGATGGACGCGAATCCGAACTGTCCCGAAGAGAACGGTCCGGATTTCGACCATGGCTCGAGCATGATACTCGTCGATCTCCCGGACGGTGGCCAGGTTCTTACGGCCGGCCACAAGAACGGTACTGTTTTCGGACTCGATCCGGACAATGCCGGCGCCGCGCTGTGGGCGACCAAGATCGGACGCGGCAGCATCCAGGGCGGCGTGCATTTTGGGATGGCCGCGGACGGCACGACCGTCTATGCGCCTATCAACGACATGAACAATACCTACAACGGCGATGTGCTGGATCCCGACGCCGCGCGTCCCGGCATGCACGCGATTGACGCGAGCAGCGGACGTATCCTCTGGAGCACGGTGCAGAAAAACGTCTGCCCGACCGATCTCCAGTATTGTGATCCGGGCATTTCCGCGGCCGTCAGCGCAGTGCCCGGCGCGGTCTTTGCGGGCCATCTGGACGGGTTCGTCCGTGCCTATGATAGGGATACGGGCGCTGTGCTGTGGGAGTTCGACACGAAGACGCCGGTAGTCGCCGTCAACGGCATCGAGGCGCGGGGTGGTGGTATGAGCGGTTCCGGGCCGGCGATCGTCGACGGGCACCTTATCGTCAACTCAGGATATGGCCTGTATTTCCACGAACCCGGCAACATGCTCGCAGTGTTCTCCGTCGACGGTCGCTGACGGAATCCCCGCCATAGCGGTCAATCCTCTCGTGTGGATCCGGTTCTACGCAGACGTGGACCAGGCGCGGATCGACGCGCATCTAACGGCGCTCGAATCGCTGAGGGAATGGCCGTTGCTTGGTGATCCGATACCGCTCCCCTCGCCCAATGCCGCCATACTCGGTCGGCTAGCTCTTCATCCACCAGCAGCGCTTCGCTGTAGAGTTCGCTCCGCACGTTGCCGGCGTCACACTTACCTGACGCGACCGCTAGACGAATAATTCGCCATTTTGTGACGATATGGGTCCCATCCAGAGGGGTTGGGAGGGGCAAAATTTCGTTTTCGGATTATCGCTGTAATGCAGCTTGTGAAGGCGCTGCAATACAAAAAAGCCCCGCCGAAGCGGGGCCTCTTGATACACAGCTGATACACGCAAACCTCAAGCAGTGTTTGGCAACCATTTTTGAACGCACGGCGGCAAAAAACGCTAGCCTCAATAGTTGCACCGCATGTGAAATCCCTACTGGCCACCATCCGAGTGAACTTTCAAAACGATGGCCTGTTCACCGGGCACTTCGACATTGTCAATAGTTTTCGGCGGTGAGCTGGAGACCACAACGCGATAGTGGCCTTGTTCGAGGCTGAGTGGCACACCATCGACAACACCTTCGCCGACGAGCGTGTCGCTCGAATCATAAACCGAGAATGGCGTTCGCAAGGCTTGCTCGAGCGAGTCGCTGAGACCTTCCTGGTCTTGCGCGGAGAAGTATCGGCCTCCACCAAGTGCGGCCCAACTTTCAAACTGGTTTTCGAGTTCTGCGTCAGCAATCGCAAAACCGACAATATTGAGAGTAACGTCGAGACCCTTTTCGCGGAGCTTTTGAATCGCCTTCCCAGCATCTCCGTCACAGGTCTCTTCGCCATCCGTGACCAGTACCACGACCCTGGGGCCGCTGGCGTTTTTCAGGTCCGACTCGACCTTCTGCAATGAATCAGCGATCGGCGTCCTGGCCAGGTTCATGGCGTTGACGCCGTCGATGATGCCGCTGGCAGCACCCGGGTCCAAGGGGCCGAGCGGAATCTCGAGATCGGTTCGGCACGAGTTCGCTTCTTTGTGACCGAACACCCTGAGTGCGACCGGAGTGCCTGCCGGGATGTATTCCTTGACCGCCTCCTTGAGGACTTCCTTGGCAATGACGATGCGCCGTTTGCCATCGATGCGCTTGAGCATCGATCCCGACGCATCGAGGATCAACTCGACCGCACCGCTGACAACGGCTACGTCATCGCCCGATACTACGGCCAGCGACCCTGGTCCGGGAGCTTCCCTGAAATCACTACTCACATTCAGCGTGTACAGGGCCGGTCGCCGCAACATCGTCGCCGCGCGGTCGAACGCTATCTCCATCTCGCCTTCACTGAGCAACTGGCTGTAGTGGCCGCCGTTTATCCGTGACCAATCCTGCATGAGATCCTGCTCGCGAGCCGGCTCACGACCGAGCGCGCCCTGCGAGCCTACACCGAGCCCGAAAATGCGAGGTCTTACGTCACCGAATTCGTCCCACACGTCCGGAAAGCGATTGGTCGCGGCATCGGTAACCATGACAATTGCCTTGGTACCGGCACGCGGGCCCAGCACTTTCGACGCCGTGTGCAGGGTCCGCTCGGCTTCGCTGGAGCTTTCCTTGCGAGGATAGTCATTGAGGACCGTTTGCAGGATAAAGGGTTCGCCATACCAGTCCCGCAGCAGCAGATCGCCGCCGAAGGGGAGCATATTGGCCGCATCCCGTCCCGGCACGATGTCTTCGGCGTACGCGATCAGCGAATTGTAAATAACCGGCAGGTAGGCGCCGACGCTGGCGCTCGTGTCCCAGAGGAAAACGACGTTGCGCGGCGGCTCCTCGATTTTCAGGTAACAGGTACTGCCGGGATCGACTATTGCCTCCAGCATGTGCAATTGCGGTGTGCTTTGGTTGGCCAGCTTGCGAACCGGGATCGGTTTTCCGGCTTCATCCTCGAGGTGCAACACGGTGCGCACGGTGGGGTCACCACCTAACACGAAGGTCAGTGTGTTCTGGTCGGCAGGCACGTCCAGCTTGTACCAGTGTTCGTGTTTGCCCAGTACGACCTGGCCCCCGGCGGGCTCATCGAAGTCGAGAGTCGCTGCGCTTGCTCTCGAAGTGTTGCCGGCCGCCTCGAACGGCTTTTGCATTGGCAGCGGATGTAACGCTTCATAAATCGCAGCCTGGCTGGCGAAACCCCACTCGGTCAGGATCGAGCGATATTCTCCTTCGGTCGGCTGCTCCCGGATGCGAATCAGTGCCGGTGACTCGGCATGGCCAGACGCCGAGCCACCCGAGGCGGAAAACCTGACATAGCGGGCCCAGGTCGGCTGGTCGAGTTCGAAAACCTTTGGCGGACCAGCGCCGGCCAGGTCCCAATCACCAATTTGCTGCCAGGGGCCCAGCGGCGAATCAACGCTTACGGACAGGACAACCCGCCGAAATTTCCTTTCCTCCCGCGCGTTGCCCGCGTCCAGCCACTCGATACTTGTAATCCGGGCGGCCCGTGCATGGTGGAAGCCTATGACGAAGTCCTGGGTCTGGCCCGGCTTGATACGCAACTGGTACCAGTCATCCTCATCGTCGAGCAATTTGGAGTCCCACTCTGCCGTTGTCATTGGCGGCGACGACCACACGACGTGTCCCCCGAGCGTAGGATCGGCGAGGTTGAATCCCTTCCCCTCCGACAGGTCCAGCCCGGGCCTGGCAATGACTTTGAATTCCCCGAGGCTGAGCTGTGGCTTGGTGGTGCCATCGAAAGCATGTTTCAGCTGCAGCCGCGCGAATCGCGCTGACACAGGTTCATCAAGAACGAAGGCCTGTTCGGCCCTTACAGGCAGCAAGTCGCTTGAAATCAAGGGTGTAAATTCGTTGCCATCGAGAGACAGGGCGAAGTCGAGATTGCTCAGAAAGTAAGGCGCAAACGGGGCGCCCAGTTCATTGAGCACCAGGCCTGCAACCTCGACGGGTTTGCCTCCGGCGAGTTCGACGACGAGGTCGATGGTCTCGGGGTCGGTACCACCGCGCAGCTGCAGGCCCATATCCTGCACGGCCATGCCATCGAAGAGATAGGGAAATCCGCGCCCGATCGAGGAGTCTTCTTCACCGGTCCAGCGGCCACCGAGAGCCTGCCACGCCACATTGAGTCCGCCACGCAGCGCCTCGGGCAGTGTCCACTCCTGAACGGCGTTGACCGGTGGCGATTCGCGCCCGGCGCTGATTTCGGTAAAAGACTCCACCTGCGCGTCAGTCGTAGTTACGGCACGGGCGCTGATTCGCACCGGCCAGTCAGCCCAAGCGTCTGTGGGCACGTGCGCCATCAGCGGCACCGCGACATCGCCTCCGGCCGGAACGACCACTTCAGTCGCACCCAGCGATACACGCCAGCGATAATCGCTGGTGGCAGCTTCGAGCTCGACCGTGACGGCTTCCGTACCCTTGTTCGACATCCGGATCTCACCACCAAGCTGCTGGCCATAGTTTCGGTAGGCGCCGACTTCAGACGCCTCCATTGCCAGCGTCATGTCGAGCAGCGTTTGGCCTGGATCCGGCCGGGGCCGGGGTCCGTCCGGGAAATCGACTTGCATGCGGTAAGGCGGTTCGCCCCAGGCGACTACCTGCAGATAGGTCGGCGCACCCGCCGGAATCGTGCCACGCCAGAGATTCGCGGCACCGTCCCAGGTGACGAGATTCTTGGCGGAATAAACTCGCTCGACGACTTTGATGTCGCGGCGGGTCTCGGAACTCACGGTGATCTGGGTGGGAGTATCGAATACCGGGAGCTCGAACCAGTCTGCGTCGCGCCATTCGTTGACACGACCCTCGATGACGTGATCAGCCGGGAACGGGTTGGCAAAGTCGATGTTGTCGTTCGGCTCGCAGTCAGTCGGGCAACCGAAGCGCTCCAGCCGTTCCAGGCTGAGACGGTACTCACCTTCGCTGACAGCCTTGGCATACAGGTTGAGACGATAGTCGCCTGGCGGGAACAGCCCCTCGAGCGTGATGGTCTCGCCAGCCTTCGGGTTGTTGTATCGCTTGAATGTCTTCGTGTCCCAGTGCAGCTCAGCCATGATCTGACCGCCGGGCGGCGGCTGGATGGTAAGCCGAATGCGGTCCCGGTGGGCCAGGTGGAAACGGTAGTTGTCGCGATCCGCCTTGTCTTCGAGCACGCCGGTACGGGTCTGGCCCATCCTGAGCAGCTGCATGCGGCTCGTGTCGTCGTTGGGTTCGAACTCGCCATTGGGGTCAGGCGGTCCGATGGGCCGTGCAAGCAGCGTGTAGTTACCGCCGTCTCGCCCGCTGACCCGCACATGATGCGTACCCGGCAACAGGAACACATTGTCGAGACGTATACGGCGCTGGCCGCGGGGCACGCGATATCTCTGGTTCTGGATGCCGGCGCCATCATGGTAGGCCAGTTCGTGAAGCTGATCGCCGATGACCTGGAAACGCCACAGCTGCGGCTCATCGGTGACCTGGATGCGATAGAAGTCGTCCTCCTCGCCCGAGAAACGCCCCTTGATGCGGTTATTGGAAGGCACGGCGGACGAGAATTCGATACGGTCATTGGGCTCGGCTTCGCGACCGGCCTGTATGGGCCCCTGGGCTGCCAGCGTGATGGTGTATTCGGCGCCTTCCGGTCCACGTTCCGCGGCGAGTCGCCATTCGCCGGGCTGCAGCACCAGATCAGGAAGCTCGATCAGACCTTTGGCCGTGCGGCACTGAACCCGCACGTTCTTGGCATCGTGCAGGCANNGCCGTGGCTTCGTCGAGTTGAAACCGGAAGTAATCAGATTCGCCTCGTTTTCCCATGCGCCCGGTCAGTGGTTGCGCGAGGTCCGCGAAATTCGCAAGCTGCCACTTGTCGTTCGGCTCCGCTTCGGAACCGTCAACAGATTGCCCGACTGTTCCGAAGATTACGGAACGGACCGCACCGGCCTGGCTGGCGTCTAACTCGAGAAAGTATTCACCGCTCGCCAGTCCCAGGTCAGGAAAGCTGAATTTGCCCTGGCGGTCGACATCTTGCTGGCTCAGCTCCTGGCCGCCAGCATCGCGAAGCCAGGCCCGGGCCTCCTGTCCCACCGGGATCTGGCCGCGAAGCTCCCAGCGCTGCGTGCTGCCGTTTTCGTCTACCGGGATTTTGAACCAGCTTGCGGCAGCCTCCATGAAAGCCGAAAACTCCGAATTCGCTCGCAACGCCACCGCGGACTCTTTGTTCTCGTTACGCGGCGGCTGACGCATATGGAGATTTTCACCCTCGCGTATCACGAGTTCGTAGCCGCCGGGCTCCTGTCCGGCTACCGCACCGGTACCACTATCGTCGAAACCGATGCTGTCTGCCGGCGGCCGGAACGGGGCATCCCCACCTCCTGCATAGGCGACGCCGAGGATGTAGTCGCCGGGCTCGAATATCAGGCTGTCCGCCACCGCCGGTTTTGAACCATCGCGGCTGCCGATCGTCATTAGCGTGGTCTTGTCGACGAGGTCCACGCCGTTCTCGGCATATTCAAGACGGATAACCTCGACGATCGTCAGCGCGCCCGGAATGCCCTGCAATTCGAGCGTCCAGCGCTTTTGTGCGTCGACGTCGGACACGGTCCAGAGATAACCGTCCTGGTCATCCCCGGACATCGTGCCCAGGACCGTTACCGCCCCGGCTATGCGGTTTGCATCGGCTGGCGTGTTGTTGGGTTCGGTTTCGTAGACGGCAGGCTGAGCAAAGGACGGGGAGAACGCGAACCCCAGCAGCAAGACGATTGTTCTTCTTATTCGCTGCATACTTCCCTGCCTGAGCAGATGAGTGCCGAAATCATTGTCGCCCATCGGGCACAGGGCGTAAACCTGTGTCCCGCACGGTCATGATGCGCATCTGATCTATACTGAATCACATAACCGGATCGAATCGATTCGAAAGGAGCGATCTAGTGTTTCAGCGACTGATGTGTTGGGTTCTGTGCGTCACCATGTCCTGCTACTCCGTGTTGCCGTCTTATGCACTTGCGGCAACAAGTACGACGTCCTCAGCTATCCCGACTTACGAGCAATCCATGCAGCGCCTTGACCGTTACATGATGTTACTCGGTGAAATGCGGGCACTCATCGACCGCAGCCAGTTCGACGCCGAAGCTCTCATCGATAATCTCGATTACGACGCGGAGATGATCGTTGCCCACGTGGCAGAGAACATCTATTTCGAGCAATACACGGGACTACTGCGCGGCACAAAGGGGACACTCGTAAGCGGCGCAGGCAACACTCTCGATCAGTCGGTGTTGCTGGCATCTTTGTTGAAGGATGCCGGATACGAAGCGCGCATTGCTCGCGGAACACTGAATAATGAGCAGGCAGCAGTTCTGCTGGACCAGATGTTTGCGGCCAGGGAAGACCGGCCATGGTCCGATGATCGAGCCGGGTACAGGGATGTTCTCGAAAAAATGGCACGGCTGATCGGTGGCAGCGACGAAGAAGTGGAGTTGTTCGTCGAATCGGCCTCACAACGGCAGGATATCCGGTCGACCTCGCCCTTCCAGGACGCCCTGTCGGACCGGGACTTCATCCTGCAACAGTTGCGGGCCGCCGGCATCACTCCGCAGCAACGGCAGGTGACTTCGCAATTACTGCAGGAAACCGCAGATTATTTCTGGGTGGAGTACCGGTTCGGCCCTTCCGATCCGTGGCAACCGACTCATCCTGCGTTCGGCAATGCAGACGCTCACGATGTTGACATCGCTGCTACCGCAATCATTGCCGATACCGTGCCCGAAGAATTGCAGCACCGATTCCGTTTCCAGGTGTTTGTCGAACAGAAGACCGGGCACAAGCTCGACACAACCGCGCTGACGGAACCCTGGGAACGCCCGGTCGCCAACATGCACGGCGTCAGCCTGTCATTCAGCAACCTGCCCAACGGCCTGTCGGGTCCGGCGGATCTCTATGCAATGCAGGAGGTGGCCGCAAGAACCCGTTACATGATCCCGACGTTTCATGTTGGCAAGAGCCAGCAACCGCAATCCGACTTCTTCGACATGAATGGCATCGTGTTCGACAAGGACGCCGTAACGATGGGCGGCGGAGCGGCAGGTGTCTTTCAGACGGTCGGCGACCTGATGGAAGAGGCTCTCGAGAGCACGGCCGTGATGCAATCCGACGTCGATGAAAACGACGAATTCCGGGCACTGAGTGCGCAATGGATGGAGTTTACGTTCATCGCGCCGGGCGGCGCGGAAAAGACGGTCAAACGGTATGTCATAGACCGGATCGGCGCGGCAAACCGGACATCCGGCAACTTGAAGCTGGCGAATTTCGCCACTCGCGAGGCGGCGATCTGGAAGCTGGCGACGGCCAACAACTTCATCCTGAGCCCGGGGGGTTATTCGGAGGCTTACATATTGGATCGCTATCTTGAGCGCATTATCGCCGCGCGACCGATATTCGAACTGAGCTTGCACGATTATTACTTCCCCGACCAACCCACGGAGATATCCGCGGAAATGCTGGAGGCCGTTCGGGATACGAAAGAACTCTGGATCGCCAATGCGATCGAACAAGGCTCGACGGCAAGCCCGCAGGTCGTCGACTACCGCCACGAGCCGGGACTGCTTATCGTCAGCAACGGCCTGGTCAGTGACTCGGCAGAGACCAGCGAACAGCTGATCGTCGATATCGCGAACAATGCCCGAAGAGTCCTGCGCCACGACGGTGACAGCATACTGCTCGCGCCGGAGGATGCGATCCTCGCAGGCACCTGGGCCACGCGGGCGGAACAATTGGGGCTACCCGGCCCGGCAGGTGAACAGGTTTCGCAATGGAATACCCGCAAGGCGTTCGGCCAGGCCAGCGCCGAGAATATTCCTGTCAGAATTATCAAGCCGGGTGACAGCGACGATGAGTGGCTGGCCGGCATGACGCCCGTTGAGGCCAGGGATGCCATTGGCCGCGATCTCGACAACGGCTTTGCCGTCATCGTTCCCGAAGGTCCGGTCAGCGACGCGGCCCAGGCAGGTTGGTGGCGGGTCGATCCCGTCAGCGGAGAGACGCTCGGCATGATCAACGAAGGCCTAGGCAGTGAAGCCCTCAAGTACAAGGTCGTCATGACACTCGTTGCAGTCAAGATAGCATTGGCGATGGCGGCACCGGGGCTCATCAGCTGCCTTCAAGGCGGTAAATGCAGCAAATCGGGATGCTGGAAGAGCGCCGCGATCGGCGTGCTGCTCGGATTCGTAATCGGCTACGCGGTGGGGCTCATTGGCGCCGCGCTGGCCGTACCCGGCACAGCCATGGCGGCAGCATCGGTTACGCTGCAGGCCCCGGTGGGTGGAGCTGTCGGCGTGTTTGCGACGGAGGGTATCAAGAGAGGCATCGAGTTGGGTGGCATGATGGGCAAAGTGCCGTCCGTGCCATCGTGCCTCGACCCACCGAAAAAGTAATTAATATTCGACGTCCGGCACTTTTCGCNNCGCCGTCATCCAACATCTTCACGATGCCGAACGGCACTTCCGTGGACAGCCACACGTCCTTGCCCAGTTTTCGTACTGGAATTAATAACGCGGCAACCCTATCCGCTGAGTCGGGCTGAGGAGCAGGTGTTGTTCTCCGAGCTTCCGCCACATCTCGCAGAGATGGCCTTGTTCGCAGTCAATACGGGCTGCCGCGATGCCGAGGTCTGCCGGATGCAGTGGGACTGGGAGGTCAAGGTTCCAGCGCTTGAGACCTTTGTATTTATTGTTCCGGGATCATTCGTCAAGAACGGCGAGGAACGACTGGTGGTTCTCAACGACATCGCCAAGCGTGTCGTGGACTCGCGCCGAGGGAAGCACCCGACGCACGTGTTCGCGTACAAGGGCGAACCGATTCAAAGGATGCTGAACAGCGCCTGGTGTCGGGTTCGAGAGAAAGTCGGGTTAAAGCAGGTCGCCAATCGAATCTGGCTCGTCAGCTTCATGCACTATGATCTCGGCTACTTCGACGACGAGACCTGCAGGCTGGAGCCCCTCAACAACCCGTTCGCTGCTAAAGTGTTACCTATGTCCCCGGAATAATCTGTAACCCATGTCTCCGGAACGGACCCCTGAAAAGATTGGTGGCCAGGGGCGGAATCGAACCACCGACAC
>JABAHS010076013.1_pt1 | contig 12388 bp, 3 predicted proteins | sample 7062111 | NCBI WGS metagenome assembly JABAHS01 (sample SAMN14534600, study PRJNA622989) | marine sediment metagenome | biome: marine biome [ENVO:00000428]; feature: marine pelagic biome [ENVO:01000023]; material: deep marine sediment [ENVO:00002113]; isolation source: pool of 4 deep marine... | reverse complement strand
AACATCTGTTTGGAAGGAGAATAATATGCCCGCATCCTTAAAAACCTCGTTGATTTTATCTGTATTGATTGCATTATTGGCTGGATCGACTTTTGCCCAGTCACAACTCGCAGGTGATTTGAATAAGGACTACAGGGTTAATTCCAAAGACCTGCGGGTTTTTGCCTGGCAATGGCTGTATCCTGACTGTCTTGTCCCCGGCTGCCTTGCAGACTTAGATGGTGCTAATGGGGTAAACTTTAGCGACCTTGCTATACTTGCAATAAACTGGCAGTTAGAGGTACCACACCTGGTAATCAATGAGTTCATGGCAAGTAATGCCAGTGCGCCACCGCTGGAGAACGGCGAACTTCTGGACGGAAACGGCGAATCTTCCGACTGGATTGAGATTTATAATCCGACGGACACAACAGTCAGTCTGGATGGCTGGTATCTGACCGACAGTGATGCCAACCTGACCAAATGGCAATTCCCGGACGGTAACCAGATTAAGCCTGGTGAATTCATGATTGTCTTTGCCTCGCGGAAGACACAAGTGGAAAATCCGCTCAATTATCCATATATTGATCCCGCCGGTTACTATCACACCAACTTCGAACTCAACCAAAACCGAGAATATCTTGCCCTGGTGGCGCCCGGCGGCACGGCTGTCGTCCACGAATACTGGCCCGAATTTCCTGAGCAGTTGACTGATATTTCGTACGGTCTGGCACAGTACGCCTCGATGCTTGTCCCAACTTCAGTGACCGCTTCCTATCATGTACCGAACATTAATGATGTAAGCGTTGATTGGACCTCTGTTGGTTTCAATGACTCAGGATGGGATACCGGTGAGACAGGCCTGGGCTTTGGGACGGGAACCGACACCACTGCGATTGCGCTCTACAGGTTTGATGGTGACAGCAGCGACAGCACCGGCATACATGACGGCATACCTGTGGGTAATCCGACATACGGGAACGGTATATTTAACCAGGCAATCGTTCTTAATGGTGTTGGAGATTATGTGGATACCGGAAAGGCAGCTTCTGAACTTGGGCTTAGTGGCAATACTCCAAGGACCATCACCGCCTGGGTATATACGCGTTCCTTCAACCAAGGCGGCATCTTCGAGATGGGGGAGGAGTGGTCGAATGGGCGGGATTTCTCGTTGAGAACAATGACTACGGATAACCAGTGGCGAGTGCAGTACTGGGGAACGAGCTACGATATAGATTTCACGTATAATTCAAAGGACAAATGGGTACATTTTGCTCACGTTCATGATGGCTCCGAAACCAGGATATATGCCGACGGCCAACTCATTGTCCCTGACACACCGAGAACGCTAAATACGGCCGACACTAAAACCTTCAAGATAGGCCGATGGTGGAATTACTACTTTGATGGTCTCATCGACGACTTTCACGTCTATGACCAGGCGCTGAGTCAGGAAGATATCCAGACAATAATGGATACCGGCATGATTACCACTTCCGTACAGAAGGACATGCTGGGTATCAACGCATCACTATGGATACGCACCGAGTTTGATCTCGAATTAGGTGAGCCGGAGATTTTTGATACGTTAACATTGCGCATGAAGTATGAGGATGGTTTTGTTGCTTATATCAACGGCCAGCAAGTTGCCAGCCGAAACGCTCCGAGTCCCGTGCAGTGGAACTCGACGTCTGATTCCAACCGTCCGATTGATGATTCTTCGGTCTTTGAGGTCATTAACCTCACGGCCTTCCTGGGCACCCTGCAAGCCGGTAAGAATGTGCTGGCCATTCACGGTCTTAACGACGATAAGGATAATGGCCAGTTCCTTATCCTGCCCGAACTGGTCGCCGCCAGTAACAAAACGGTGCCACAATACTTCACGACGGCAACACCGGGCACATTCAATATTCCTGGCGCGAAAGGTGTTGTTAGTGAGGTATGGTTCAGTCATAAACGTGGTTTCTATAATACCGGATTCCAGCTAATCCTGTCCACCGGAGATGATGACGCCGAGATTCGTTACACCACCGATGGCTCCCGGCCGACAATAACCCACGGAAGTATTTACAGCACGCCGCTCTCCATCGATCAGACTTCGACTATCCGTGCTGCCGCCGTCAAACCCGGTTTCCTCGACTCCAATGTTAAGACACACACCTATATCTTTGTCAGCGATGTAATAACACAGTCGCCCAACGGCGAAGCACCTGGTCCCGGCTGGCCTACGTTTAACATCAACGGACAAATCATTGATTACGGAATGGACCCGGACGTGGTGACTAACGATCCACGGTATGTGGGGCTTGTTGATGATGCCTTGCTGTCTGTTCCGACAATTTCTATGGTTACAGACCTGGATAATCTATTTGATTCCTCAACCGGAATTTATGTGAACGCCCTACAGGATGGCAGAGCATGGGAGCGGCCGGCGTCATTGGAATTGATTTATCCCGATGGCAGTGAAGGATTCCAGATTGATGCGGGCGTACGTATCCGCGGGGGTTACGGACGACAGGGCAGCAATCCCAAGCACGCTTTCCGACTGTTCTTTAGAAATGTATATGGAGATGGCAAACTCAATTATCCCCTTTTTGGAGATGAAGGCGTCGATGCCTTCGACAAAATGGACCTTCGCACGGCTTCGAACTACTCATGGAACTTCAAAGGCAGCGGTGGTCTGGACCATGGGGGTAAAAACACCATGGTCCGTGAGGTTTTCTCACGCGATGTGCAGCGTGAGATGGGCCAGCCCTACACGAGAAGCCGCTATTATCACCTATACATCAATGGCCATTACTGGGGCCTCTTTCAGACACAGGAGCGTTCGGAGGCGCGTTACGCCGAATCGTACCTCGGCGGTGACAAGGACGATTATGATGTAGTCAAGGTAGATGCCGGTCCGGGCAGGCCCTACACCATAGAAGCCACGGATGGCACCCTTGATGCACACGGGCGACTGTGGCAGGCGGCCGTAGCCGGTTTCGGCACTCATGAGGAATACTACAGGATTCAGGGCCTGAATACAGACGGCACAAAAAATCCAAATTATGAAAGGCTGGCCGATATCGACAACCTCATCGATTATATGCTCTGCACTTTCTATGTAGGAGACTTTGACGCGCCCATCTCCAATTTCCTCGGCAACAGTCGCCCGAACAATTTCTACGGCGTATACAATCGAAACAATCCCGATGGCTTCAGGTACTTCAGGCACGATGCCGAGCACACCATGTTCGAACTATACGAGGACCGCACAGGTCCTTATCCTGCCGGCTCAATGGAGCAGTACTTTAATCCACAATGGTTACACCAGCAGCTTACTGTTCATCCCGAATATCGTTTGCGTTTTGCCGACCACGTACACAAGCATTTCTTCAATGATGGCGTATTGTTACCGAATGGGGCAACTGACCTCTTCGTTGCTCGCAAAGACAGTATCGATCTTGCCATTATTGCCGAGTCGGCGCGGTGGGGCGATGCAAAGGTCTCACCGCCTCGGACAAAGGATGATGACTGGCTGCCCCAGATCAACTCCGTTATAAACAACTATTTACCATTTCGAACGGACATCGTCATTAACCAGTTCAAATCCAAGGGCTGGTATCCCAGCGTGGCGGCACCCAGTTTCAATAAACATGGCGGGCCGGTCTCCAATAACTTTAATCTGACAATGACCTCTCCCACAGGCACTATCTACTACACTCTTGACGGCAGCGACCCACGCCAGCCTCTGACGGGAAATGCAGTCGGAATTCCATATTCTCCGGTCACATTGACTAAGAGCACTCTCGTCAAGGCGCGGGTGCTGGATGGCAGTACCTGGAGTGCGTTGAATGAGGCTACATTCGCCATCGGCCCGGTAGCAGAAAACCTGCGTATTACCGAGATTATGTACCATCCACGAAATGCCGGCGAACTAACTGATCCGAACGAGGAATTCGTTGAACTGAAAAACATAGGAACAAGTACGCTGAACCTGAATCTGGTACAATTCACGGAAGGAATCCACTTCACCTTCCCTGATATGGAGCTTGAACCCAACGAATGCGTCGTAGTTGTGGAAGACCAGGCTGCATTCGAAGCCAGATACGGTACATCAGTCAATACAGCGGGTCAATACACCGGCAAACTGGCAAACAATGGGGAAAGAATTAAACTCCAGGATGCTATCGGCAGGACGATTCTTGACCTTGAGTACAAGGATGGTTGGTATCCAATCGCCGACGGTGGAGGTTTTTCTCTAAGTATTATAGAGCCCGGCGACAGCGTTATTTATAGCTCGGAAGGTCTGGTCGCCCACTGGAAGTTCGACGATGGTTCCGGTAACACTGCGACAGACAGCGCCGGCACAAACAACGGAACACTAATTGGAAATCCAACCTGGACAGGCGGTCGAATTGATGGAGCTTTGAGCTTTGACGGTGTGGATGACTATGTTGTTGCTGCTCCTGTCGCTGCTTTAGCAGGAGACACTTTAACTGCGCAGGCGTGGATATGCGTGAGCGAGTATGCAGGAATGTGGAATCCTATAATGACCCAGAACGCCGGCAATGGTTACTATTTCTATGTCGCCACCGGCAAGCCTGCATTTTACCTTGTTGCGGGTGCCGGTTATGTGCAGGCGATGTCCCTCGAAGCGATTAATGCGGAACAATGGTATCATATTGCCGGAACTAATGACGGTTCCAGCCTGAAGCTTTACGTTGACGGCCAACTCAAAGACAGCGATAATTCAACCGGCTTTTTAGGCGTTAACAGCAATGCTTATATTGGTTTTGAACCTTCTTCTTCACTCTATTATAACGGCATAATCGATGATGTTCGCATCTACAATCGGGCAGTAGGCGAAAGTGAATTTCAGAATATAGCTAACCCGATGGCACGCTGGAGTCGGGAAAGCTCCTGGCGTACAAGTGTCTACCGCTACGGTACACCTGGCGCCGATGATAGCGGCAGGTTGCCAAATCCCGGTGCCGTTGTAATTAATGAAGTGATGGCGCATTCGAATGCCGGACCGGACTGGATTGAGCTGTACAATACCACCGATGAAGCTATTAACATCGGCGGCTGGTTCCTCAGCGACAATAACAGAGATGAGCCAAACCTGATGAAATACAAAATTGCCGATGGAACAGTGATCGAACCGAACGATTATTTGGTTTTCTATCAGGACACGGATTTCAACAATCCCGGCGATCCCGGTTGTCTTGTGCCTTTTGCGTTAAGCGAGAACGGCGAGGAAGCGTGCCTGACCTCGGGTCTGGATCCGAATGGTTTCCTGACCGGCTACCGCGACGTGGAAAATTTCGGCGCTTCGCAGACCAATGTTTCGCTTGGTCGTTACTATAAGAGCAGTACCGGTAATTTTAACTTTGTGGCGATGGACTATAATACGCCGGATGCCAATAACGCTTATCCCAAAGTCGGCCCCATAGTAATCAACGAGATTATGTACAACCCACCGACTGGTAATCAGAATGAGGAATATATTGAACTTCACAATATAACCGGAGCAATAGTAACGTTGTACCGCTACGACAAATCCACACCCTGGAAGTTCACAGATGGTATTGATTACACCTTCTCAACCGGTCCTGTTGTTACGATACAGGCTCATGGTTATCTGGTATTGGCAAAGGACCTTACCGCCTTTACAGCAAGTTATGGCAGCATGCCGCCAGGTGTTCAGGTTCTCGAAGGTTACATTGGCAGGTTGAGCAACGCCGGCGAGAGGTTACAGATTGCTATGCCCGGTGATATTGATGATCTTGGCGAGCGCCATTATATCCGCATAGACAGAGTGACTTACAGTGACGGTTTGCATCCTGAGGATTGTCCCGGCGGCGTGGACCTATGGCCGAGAGAGGCAGACGGGCTTGGCAAATCGCTTTCTCGTAAGGTGGCCGGTGATTATGGCAATGACGTAGCCAATTGGCAAGCGGCAACGCCTTCGCCCGGTACCGCAAATCCGTAAGAAGCATTGAGAGAGCCGCTGACATAGTTGAGGTGTTCGTGGAAGGCAACCGGACCTGGTCGGCGAAAGCAACGAAATCTCCATACTAAATAGACTCCTCTATCATAAGCTGAGCCATAAGGAGAGACTGTTGCTAAACATGAGATTTTGAGAAAGCAGTGAGGTCCGAGGCAGATAGTCATTGACTAAACCACTCAAAATATGATATAATAAGCAAAATTTATATTATTACAACTTTTAGGCCCACAAGGATAAAATCGCGATTAGTGATTAGAACATCAATGAGGAAGGAATTTATGATGCCCGTATCTGTGAAAAAACCTTTGCTATCATTTGTATTGGTAGCAATTTTAGCCGGTTCTATTTACGCCAAGTCTCAGCTCGCAGGTGATTTGAATGGGGATTACAAGGTTAATTATAAAGACCTTAGGACTATAGCCCTGCTGTGGCTGGATCAGGATTGCTCGGCGCCTGATTGCCTTGCCGACCTGGATGGTACTAATGGAGTAAACTTAAGCGACCTTGCCTTGCTTGCAAAGAACTGGCAGTTAGAAGAACCACACCTGGTAATCAGTGAGTTCATGGCCAGTAACGGCAGCAACAAGCCGCCTCTGCCACCGAAGGAAGGCGACCTGCTGGACGGAAACGGCGATTCCTCCGACTGGATCGAGATTTACAATCCCAGCGGCGAAACTGTCAGCCTGGATGGCTGGTATCTGACGGACAATGATTCCAACCTTACCAAGTGGCAATTCCCCGACGGTCTTCAGGTTAAGTCCGGTGAGTTCCTGATTGTCTTTGCCTCCAATAAGACCTATGAGGAAAATCCTTATAATTACCCGTATCTTGACTCTCTGGGTTACTACCACACCAACTTCGAGCTCAACCAGCAGGGAGATTATCTGGCACTGGTGGCACCTGACGGCGAGGCTATCGTCCACGAATACGCTCAGGAGTATCCGCACCAGTTGACCGATGTTTCATACGGTCTGACACAGTATGCCTCAACGCTCGTGCCGGCTGGTGCGATGGCTTCCTATCACGTGCCCACCAGCGGGGATGCGGCTTTGGGTACCACCTGGGCTGATGTTACTTTCGACGACTCAACATGGGATACAGGAAAAACCGGTCTCGGCTTTGGCGTCGGGGGTGCGCCGAGAGTCGCATACAACGACGTGATTTATGAAAGCGGTCAGTCCATTGCCAGTAATGTCACAACCTATTGTGTTGGCGGTGGGAGTCCTGGGCCGAGTTCCGGACCGTTGCTGGACCAGGCCACAGGTGAAGACACGGGTATCACGGCAGCAATGTCACAAAATGGCGGCGTAAGTTGGACGCCGAGTTCGTCTACCGGCGGAAGCGACTGCTCCATTGGGACCGATGCTTACAACACATTCGGCGGAATCGCGGATATGACCGGCGTACTTACGTACGGCAGTGCCGGTTGGTGGGTAGACCTGGTGTTCACAGGCCTGGATCCGACCACAGAGTACACCTTTGCCACCTCTGCTAATCGGGGAAATGCCGGCTATACAAACCGGTTGGCGGTTTATACCCTTACCGGTGCGGACACATACACCAATGCGAGCACAATTGGTGTTGATGTCCTTGCTGACAATAAAGTGAGGTTTAACACCGGTTACAATTATGACACAGGTTATGTTGCTCGCTGGACCGGTATTACGGCAGCCGATGGAAGCTTTGCTGTCCGAGCCGAGGCTGACCCAAGTAGTGAGAGTGGTTATAAGGCGTATTCATTTGATGTCTTTATGCTTGAGGGAGGTTTCAGCGGCACCGATGTTAAGAACGATATGGTCGGTAACAATGCCTCGCTATGGATGCGCACCGGTTTTAATCTCGATATAGGGGAACCGGAGCTCTTTGATACGCTGACTTTGCGAATGAAATACGAAGACGGTTTTGTAGCATACCTTAATGGCCAACAAGTTTGCCGCCGCAACGCGCCGGGATCTTTGCAGTGGAACTCTACAGCCGATTCTAATCGTCCGATTCAGGACGCTTTGGCCTTTGAGGTCATTAACATTACGGCTTTTAAGGGTGCTTTGCAACCCTTTGAGAACGTGCTGGCCATTCACGGTCTTAATGATAGTGCTACCGATACTAAATTCCTGATTCTGCCTGAACTGAATGCCTCCAGCAACATGAGCATCCCGCAATACTTTACCACGCCGACGCCGGGGAAATTTAATATTCCCGGCGCACTGGGTGTTGTTGATGAGGTTTGGTTCAGTCATAAGCGTGGTTTCTATAATACTCCATTCCAGCTGGTACTATCAACCGGAGATGATGATGCAGAAATTCATTATACTATCGATGGCTCACAGCCTACAATAACCCACGGTTACACTTACACCTCACCGATTTATATCGATAAGACCACTACTCTCCGCGCCGTTGCGGTCAAACCCGGCTGGCTGGATTCGGAGGTCGAGACTTATACTTACATCTTCCTCAGTGATGTCATTACTCAGTCGCCCACCGGCCAGGCACCCGGCCCAGGCTGGCCGATTGGCAGCGTCAACGGCCAGGTCATTGATTACGGCATGGACCCGGATATCGTTGACTTTCCCTCACCCTACGAAGNNTCACCCTACGAAGGCCTGGTTGACAATGCGTTGGTGGCGATACCTACTATCTCAATTGTTACAGATCTGGCCAATCTGTTCAATCCCTCCACTGGTATTTATGTCAATGCGCGTCAAGACGGCCGCGATTGGGAGCGGCCCGTGTCGGCGGAATTGCTCAATCCTGATGGCAGTGAAGGTTTCCAGGTCAACGCGGGCCTGAGGATTCGCGGGGCATTTAGCCGTAGCGGCAATAATCCCAAGCACTCCTTCCGTCTGTTCTTCCGTAATGTATACGGACCGGGAAAACTCCGGTACCCATTGTTTGGAAGTGAGGGAGCGAAAGAGTTTGACAAGATCGATTTGCGTACCAGCCAGAACAACTCTTGGGCGTTCCAGGGAAGCACTCAAAACACTCTTATTCGGGACGTCTTCTCCCGAGACGTGCAGCGTGACATGGGCCAGCCATACACACGCAGCCGATATTATCATCTTTATATCAACGGCCATTATTGGGGCCTCTACCAAACTCAGGAAAGGGCGGACGCCGATTTTGCAGAGTCATACCTGGGCGGGGATAAAGATGAATACGATGTGGTCAAGAACGACTCATCGTCCTCACGTGTCCTGCACGCTACTGACGGTACAATGGATGCATACCAGCGGTTATATAACGCTACGGTTGCCGGCTTTAGTTCCAACACGGCCTACTTTGCCGTACAGGGTCTTCTGCTTGATGGGACGCCGGATCCAACCGGTGAGAGACTGCTTGATCCTGAGAACCTGATGGACTATATGATCTGCACATACTATACGGGTGATCCCGATGCGCCGGTGAGTTGCTGGGCCCACTTCTCAAACAACGTGTTCGCAATCTACAATCGCGTCCGGCCACAGGGATTCACGTGGTACCGCCACGATGCCGAGCACTCCCTGGGGGCCAACGGCGGAATCTACGAAGGGCGGCTCCTGACCGATCCCACAGACCGGTCTATCGGTCAGTATTGGGAACATTTTAATCCGGCCTGGCTCCATCTGCAATTGACCGCCAATCCGGAATATTTCATACAGTTCGCCGACCGGGTGCATAAGTATTTCTGGAACGGCGGACTGTTGACAGAGACGCCGAATACCGAGCGATGGAACACCCGGGCTGACCAGATTGATATGGCTATCATTGCCGAATCAGCCAGATGGGGTGACGCTAAAACGCATCCCCCACGCACAAAGGCCGACTGGGAGGGGCAGAACGTTTACATGGTCGACACTTACTTCCCCGGGCGGACCCAGATCGTCATCAACCAGATGCGATCAGTAAACATGTTCCCTAATTTGAACGCACCTCTCTTCAATATCAACGGCTCGTATAAGCACGGCGGCCGAATTTCTGCCGGCGACGAGTTGACCATGGTTAATCCCAATGCCTCTGGAACAATCTACTACACCACAGACGGCAGCGATCCACGCCAACCTGTGACCGCAAATCCAGTCGGGATTCCTTATTCTCCGGTCACGCTGAGCAAGANNCATCACCGAGATTATGTACCATCCGAGGAATACCGGCAATATAAATGATCCGAACGAGGAATTCATTGAACTGAAAAACATCGGAAAAAGCACACTGAATCTAAACCTGGTAAAGTTCACTGAGGGTATTCATTTCACATTCCCTGATATGGAGCTTGATCCCGATGAACTCGTCGTAGTTGTGAAAAACCAGAATGCATTTGAAGCACAATACGGCACATCAGTTAATACGGCAGGTCAATACACAGGCAGCCTGGCCAACAATGGTGAAAGGATTAAACTGGTGGATGCTGTCGGGGAGACGATTCTGGACTTTGAGTACAAGGACGGCTGGCGTCAAATTACCGATGGCGACGGTTTTTCTTTGACGGTAATAGATCCCAGCGACAGCGCAGTTTATGGTCCGACTCAAGGTTTGGTCGCGCACTGGATGTTCGATGAGGGTTCCGGCAGCACTGCGGCAGATAGTGCCGGCGCCAACAACGGGGCTTTGATTGGTGGCCCAACCTGGACTGACGGACGAATTAATGGAGCTTTAAGCTTTGACGGCACGGATGATTATGTCGTTGTTGCTCCTATTGCTCCTTTAATGGGCAATACTGTAACTGCGCAGGCATGGATACGCACGAGCGAGTTCGCGGGAATATGGAATCCTGTAGTTACTCAGAACGTCGGTAATGGTTACTATTTCTATGTTTCCAGTGGCAGGCCTTCATTTTACATTGTTGTGGGTGCCGCTTATGTCCAGGCGATTTCACCAGATGCAATTAGTCCAAACGAATGGTACCATGTTGCAGGAACCAATGATGGTACTACTCTCAAAGTGTACGTCAACAGTCAATTGAAAGAAAGTGATAATTCAACCGGCTTTTTGGGAGTCAACACCAATGCTTATATTGGCTGCGAACCTACTTCTTCGATTTACTACAGCGGCCTGATTGATGATGTTCGTATCTATAATCGAGCGGTGAGTGAAAGTGAACTTCAAGACATAACCAACCCGATGAGACGCTGGAGCAAGAAAGAATCCTGGCGTGCAAGTGTATATCGTAATGGCACACCCGGCGCCGACGACAGCGGCATTCTTCCCGATCCCGGCGCTATAGTAATCAATGAAGTTATGGCGCATTCTAATGACGGACCGGACTGGATTGAATTGCATAACACCACGAGCAAACCTATCAATATCGGCGGCTGGTTCCTCAGTGACAATGACAGGGATGAACCAAACCTGACCAAATACAGGATTGCCGATGGAACAACGATTGGCGGCAGTGATTATATGGTTTTCTATCAGGACACGGATTTCAATAATCCTGGAGATCCTGGCTGTCTTACTCCTTTCGCATTAAGCGAAAACGGTGAGGAGGCATGTATTTCATCACATCTGGACCCGAATGGCTTCTTGACCGGCTACCGCGATGTAGAGGATTTTGGTGCTTCGCAGACAAACGTTTCGCTTGGCCGTTACTATAAGAGCAGTACCGGTAATTTCAACTTTGTAGCGATGGACTATAATACACCGGATTCGAATAATGCTTATCCTAAAGTCGGACCCGTTGTCATTAACGAGATTATGTACAATCCTCCGACCGGTAATCAGAATGAGGAATATATCGAACTTCACAATATAACCGGAACACTGGTGACGTTATATCGCTATGACAAATCCACACCCTGGAAGTTCACCGATGGTATTGATTATACTTTTTCGACCGGTCCGGTTGTCACGATACAGGCTTATGGTTATCTGATATTGGCCAAGGATCTGACCAACTTTACAGCAAGGTATGGCGGTATGCCGCCCGGCGTTCAGGTTCTCGAAGGTTATAGCGGCAGGTTGAGCAACGCCGGAGAGAGGTTACAGATTGCTATGCCCGGCGATATTGATGACCTGGGCACGCGTCATTATATCCGCATCGACAGGGTGACTTACAGTGACGGCCGGCATCCTGAGGATTGTCCCGGCGACGTGGACCTGTGGCCGACCGAGGCAGACGGGCTTGGTAAATCGCTTTCTCGTAAGGTGACCAGTGATTATGGAAATGACGTAGCCAATTGGCAAGCTGCTACGCCTTCGCCCGGTGTCGCAAATCCGTAATAAACTTTGAGAGAAATACCGGCATTTTTGAAGTGTTCGTAACAGGTAATCACTCCTTGTCTGCGAGAGCAGCATACTCCATATACTAAAATCCTTCTCTTCTCATCCAGGCCATAAACGGAGACTTTAAAAAATTGGTCAAATCCGAGAGGAGGCCTAGTGTAAATAATTGTGTGTAAGTTTGGTTGAAGCTGTGGCGGTCATCCGTCTGGAGCGGAG
>JABAHS010147575.1_pt1 | contig 12394 bp, 11 predicted proteins | sample 7062111 | NCBI WGS metagenome assembly JABAHS01 (sample SAMN14534600, study PRJNA622989) | marine sediment metagenome | biome: marine biome [ENVO:00000428]; feature: marine pelagic biome [ENVO:01000023]; material: deep marine sediment [ENVO:00002113]; isolation source: pool of 4 deep marine... | reverse complement strand
AGTGGACAACCTCCGAACCAACGAAACACATGCAGGACTGCCGGCGGTTTTTTCAGAGCGCGGGAGTGAAAACCGTCCTCGATGTTGGCTGCGGAATTGGAATTTGGGCAATATTCCTGAGCCAGGCCGGTTTTCGGGTGAAAGGGTTCGATTTTTCGGAGACCGCCATCAACTATGCCTCCGACTGGGCTAAGAGGGAAAATTTGGATATTCAGTACGTATGTAGTCCGCTCACAAAAGTCGCCTATCCGAATGAACAGTTCGATGCCGTGCTTGCAGCGAAAGTGCTTGAAAACGTATCACGGGACGAAGCTGAGATCGCAATCGAGCATATCTCCGGGAGTTTGAAGGATGGCGGTGTGGTATATGCGCTCTTCAATCCCCACCTCAGCGAAGCGCAGATCGAAGAACTCATGCAAAGCGACAATCCCACAAAGAATATCACTCACACAATCTATACGGATGAAGAATTAAAAAAGCTGTTTCCAGATTTTGAAATGATGAAGTTCAAACACTACGATGATGTTGGATTTCGCGGGCTTTTTCTCAAAAAGCTCGAGCAGTAAACTGCTCAATCCAACCCCTTGTTATTGGCGACTAAAGCACACGCCTCTTGCTCACCCTGACTTATTTTGAGAGAATTCCCCTCACCTTAAAGTCTATTTAAGTAGAAGTTGTTATCTTTGATTAACTAAGGTGTCAAAATGAATCTCACATGTCCCAAATGCCGATATCAGGCACGAAAGGGGGATTATCTCTGTCCGAATTGTGAAGTCAAATTCAGACCTAAAACCGTCACAACCATTGCTACCATCATGTTGTTTTTTGGACTTCTTGGTCTGGCATTGCCTCTTGTTATCCTGGCGGTTGGCCTCTATCTGATGAAACAGTGGGCCCGCAGGTGGCTCATCATCGGCGTTGCGGCACAAATTATCTACTTTGTCTTTTTTGCCGGCCTGAGCTTTGAACAGATGCTGGAACCTGTCAATTTGATGTCCATTGCGACGCTGGTCATGCTTTTTATCCCATCGGGAATCTATCTCCTCACCAACGATCAAGTCAATGCCGCGTTTGAATTCTATGGTGGCAGGATCTAAAAAAAATCGCTCCTCTCCATGCTTTCAAATACAGAACAAACATCCCCAGCCAACTAAGGCTGGAGATTTTTTCATTGGGGCAAAAACGACTTGATGGCAGTGTCATTGAATCGTCAACGTGATCATGAATCCTATCGATTCGCCCTCCAATTCCGCATTTGAGTCGGATACCACCTTATTTCCGGGCACGTGCCGGCGTTGCTTATCGAATTCGATATTCTTGATCATGAGTTCTGCTCCGATGCCAAAGTGTTTGGAAAAGAAATAGTCTGCTCCAAGGCCAAGTGCCAATCCGCCGCCGGTCACCGTGACCTCCGTGCCCTGCTCTTCGAAGGCATAAAATCCGACACCGACTTTCCCGTAAGGCTGAATCGGCGTGTCTGCCAGGAATTTGTATTGAAGATTCAGTTCCAGTCCTGCGAAGTCGGTTACTGAATGGTTCACGGCGTTCTGAGGATGTTCCACCCCGAGGGCGGTCAACCAAAGTGTAAACTTGTCGCTGAATCCATAACCGAGGCTTAATGAGCCACCTTCGCCATCGTTCAGTTCCCGTCCGAAGTCGTTTTCAAATCTGCCAAATGCAACCAGACCTTTGATGCCTTTGTGTGAAAAACGCGCGCTGGTTTGTTCCTGTGCGGACAATAAAGAAGCAAGTGCCAGCACAAAAATTAGCGCCGTAACATATTTAAAACTCGTCTTTTCCATGTTTGCCTCCTAATCTGGAAATTTGAAATTGGTGCCGAAACAATCTTTGGTTTGAGTTCTGCACGTATCTTTTACAAATGGCGTTCCAATTGGAGCAAATGAGTTGCATGACTTTGCAAAACAATTACTTAGATTGACATTAGGTCAGGCCCAAGAGTGTGAAAAATGACGACACTGTGGATGTCTGACAACGAATGGCCAAAGGAGCAGGCCGTCCAATTTCCTTTGCATTTTTCAGCAAATTTTATTATGCTTACGCTTGTGTCTAACAACAATCAAGAATTTGTGAACGAAGCTTTTGGAGACACGGTAGAGAGGCTTGGCATTCCGAAAATCCGGCGGCATATTTTTCTGTGCTGCGATCAGACCAAGCCCAAATGCTGCGATAAGGAAGAAAGCCTGAAATCCTGGAGCTACTTAAAGAAACGGCTGGACGAATTAAATCTAACCGGGCAGGGAGGCATCTACCGCACCAAAGCCAATTGTCTGCGAATCTGCGCCAACGGGCCGACCGCCGTGGTGTATCCCGAAGGCGTCTGGTACCATTCCTGCACGCCGGAAGTTTTGGAGCGCATCATTCAGGAACATCTCATGGGCGGGCAGCCGGTGGAGGAGTATGTGATAGTTCAACACATGTTACAAGTGGGGTGAATCGAATTTGCCCTTTGCAAAAAAAGAGTGATTCAAATTAAATAGAGGCATTTTGGTAACTCAATGGTTGAATTGTTATTTTTGACTCAATTTCATTTAAAATAGGAGGCATCACCATGCGAATCAGACATCTGCTTTTGCTGTTCCTATTGCTCAGCATACTTTCCATGTCAGTTAGCTCCGCTCAGGCACAGGTTACGACGACCCGAAGCGGTGAGGAAAATCCGGTCGTGACCATTGGGAAAGCAACCTTGTACGGCGGAGCAACCGGACTTCTCTTAGGGCTGGCTTTGACATTGGTGGTTGACGAAGATACCGGGGATATTCTGAAATGGTCTTTTGTCGGCGGGACGTTCGGCGGCTTCTTGTTCGGGATATATCACGTGACGAGTCGCCCACAGGCAAGCGCCGCCATGTTTCAATTTGACAGCCGCGGCTTAGCAAAAGTGAGGCTGCCGCAGCCACGAGTCGGCCTCAGTAAGCATCGCTCGCTGAGCGTGAACGTGCCGATTATGTCGTTATCTTTATAAAAAAAATCCAGGGAGTGCACATGTCTGCGTTCAAGTCGTTGTTAGAAGAGACGTTAGAAGCTTGGGAAGACACGCGCCTCGGCATTGTCGATGAAGTCGAAAACATTCCCGAAGACCAATTCGATTTCAAACCCGCCGATGAGGTGCGAAGTGTGAGGGAGCAAGTGTTACACATTTTGGAAGTCGCCATGATGATGACCGGCGAGTTGACTCGAGACGACACCGATTTCAAACGTGCTCCGTGGCCGAAACTTCTCAAAATGTATGCCGAAGAAGCTTACCAGGCCAAAACCAAGGCAGAGCTGGTCGAGTTATTGAAGTCCCAACTTGAAAGCGCAATAAAGCAATTCAAGGAAGTCGGCGAGTTGCACATGCTGCAATTCATCGAACGGTTTGATGGCAGTCCTGGCACGCGTTTGGCCTGGCTCGAGCATGGGATCGCGCAAGAAATGTATCACCGCGGTCAGCTTACCGTGTATGAACGACTCATGGGGATTGAACCCGCTTTGACAAAAAAGATCAAAGGAGGCTGATGGCTGAAACAACCGTGCTTCGGCATCTGACCATTTATACCGACGGTGCCTGTCACGGCAACCCCGGCCCCGGTGGCTACGCAGCCGTGTTGATTCATCAAGGGAAGCGCAAAGAGATTTCCGGCGGGTTCAACAACACCACGAACAACCGGATGGAGCTGATGGCGGCCATCAAAGGCCTGGAAGCGCTCAAGGAGCGATGTCAAGTGACGCTTTACAGCGATTCAGAGTATTTGGTGAACGCCATGACCCTCGGATGGGTTGAATCATGGCAGGCAAAAGGATGGAAGCGAAACAAGAAAGAAAAAGCCAAAAACGTCGACCTGTGGAAACAGTTGCTGAAGCTCATTGAGTATCATGAAGTGGAATTCAAATGGACACGCGGACATGTGGGCACCCTTGAGAACGAACGTTGCGATGTCTTAGCCAACCAGGCTGCCAACCAGCCAAACTTGCCGGACGATCCCATCAACCAGAGTTCCGATCAATCAGAGATGTTCTAATTCTTTTAGAGCAAGATGGTCGTTACGACGCATCAGCCCATATTTCTCCCCTGGCCAGGGTTCTTTTTCAAAGGCCTGCAAGCGGATTACATGGTCTTGCTCGATGACGTGCAATTTCCGCGTGGGCGAGGTTGGATGAACCGCAACCGCTTGAAAAACGAACAGGGCGAACTCTGGTTAACGGTACCTGTGTGGAAAAAAGGTCGGGAACTGCAAATCATCCGCGATGTGGAAATCTGCGACGAAACCGATTGGCGAAAGAAGCACCTTCGCAGCATTCGGCAGAACTACGCCAATGCGCCTTATTTAGAGGACCATTTTTCTACCATCGAATCCATTTATCGTAAGGACCACAGATTCTTAATTCAACTGAACATGGAATTGATCCGGTTTTTGTGGGCGGCACTCAACATAAAAACGGAACTGCTTCTGCAGTCGGATTTGGGGATTAAGGACAAGGGTACCGATTTGCTTGTCCGTATTTGTCAGCATTTATCCGCCGATGCCTATCTCACCTTCCCCATTGTTGAAAAGTACCTCGAACCGGATAAGTTCAGTGCGGCGGGAATTCGGTTGCGGTTTTCGAATTTTCATCCTCCGGTCTATCCCCAACTTTGGAGCGCTTTCATCTACAACCTGTCAACTCTGGACCTGCTGCTAAATTGTGGGCCAAAGAGTAAAGATCTCATCATTGCTTGAGCATCACGCTTAATCGTTTGAGCGATTAAAGCGAGGCCATGCATGAGTCTTAAAACGTATTTAATCATGAGCCTGGGGGCTTCACGCTCATCATCTTCTGGTTTGTCGTTTTTCCACACTTGCCTCATGGTCAGACTCACGTTCGCTTAATTTATGAGATGGACACTTCACAACTGCCGAAGGACGAAGTACGGCTTGAAGTGCTTGCGGCACGAACCATAAACGTGATTGACCATCGTCTGAAGGACTTCGGTGTCTCTAACTTCTCGGTCACCCAAATCACTCCAATGAAACTCTGGTGGAATTAAACGACCGTGTCGAGGTTGACCGAGTGAAAAACATCATCGGCACCAGAGGTGAACTCGAGCTTCTACCGGAGAAAGAACCTGAAACAGTAGTGGCAGTGCTTGACCACATGGATGATTTTGTGATAAGTCTGCTCGGAAATGATATTCCCGGTGGACAGTGCTGCCCGTTGACTCATTCAAGAATTGCAAGAGAGGATGAAAGGGAGAGTAAGCGATATATTCGGTAATCGGGGAGGTGTCCGAAGGTAAAGACAGAAAAGGCATTTTTTCAATGCGAACGTTTGCCGAATTGCTGGCAAATTTTCGGGGCGACATAGTCGTTCCAGGTAAGAATCGGAAGTTAGTAGAGCACATTTTGAACCTGGCTGAAGGTCAGAAAACCTTGCCTGAAGACGCGGAGTTCGTTTGGGAGACCAGGCCTGTAACAGTTGGTAATTTCGATTATCGTAGGATTTTTCTGCTTAACAAGCAGCCAGAACTTGATTGGTCCATGATCACAAGCGCCAAAGCATCGTCGAGTGGACTACAATCCGGACACAAAGTCAATTTGAGGTTCAATCGTGAGGGAGCGCAGACGTTGGCGAGAATCGCTGAAATGCAAATTGGTCAACGTTTGGCGGCCGTGATGGACGGAGAAGTCATAGCGATGCCCGTTGAAGGGATAACGATTACTTTTAACCCTGCCGAGGAGCCTGAAGGGCGCGCTGAATCACGGAACTCACGACCTCCAAAGAGGCTCAAGATCTGGCCGTAATCCTCGATAGCGATGCACTTCCGACCCGTTGACGCTGCTTGAGGAGCAAATGGGGAGGAATCGGAGGAATAGAGATTTACGAACAGAGTTTCAGAGTGATCCAGAGCCTGTTCATACCGTTTTAGTTGAAATTGAACCCTGGATTCGCTAAATTTGATTATCAAAGTTAAATTTGGAGATTCAAGAATGGAAACAGAGAACGAAAACACGGTGTCGTGTTTTAGAGACTTTTCAGCGACAACCAGCGAAAATTATCGAGAAAAATTCTATGAATAAGGAGAAAAAAACATGAACTCAAAACGTCACAGCAGAATTGCAAACTTAACGCTGCTCGTAGTTTTCCTTTCTCTCCTCATCGGCTGTCAAAAAAAGGACGACCGACTGATCGAATTCAAAGGGCGGAAAATCGATCTGCAGCCGTACGTGGAGGCGTTCCCATACAAAGAGTTCAAGCCATTCTACGACGCCAACAAAATGTTCTATTTTCGACAAGGGAAAACAACCCAATTGCTGGAAATCGACCTGGAATCGACCGACAGCGAAGTCCTGGATTTAGAGAACGGGCGTGTGGTTTCGAACATTGATTTCTCAAAACGAAACGTGTGGACCACTCGCTATCGAAAGAGCGATGGCAACTTGTACTGGGTCGGAGACCAACGCAATGATGAGGTATTGAATATTTTCAAATTCGACCCGGAAACGGACAGCCTCGAGAAATTAACTGATGTGCCCTACATCTTTGGCTGGCGGTGGAATCCGGACGAAACGAAAGTCGCCTATGTCGCAAGGTTGGGCGCCAAAGAAAATCGCCTGGGAGAACTGCGCATTTTGGATTTGGAAACGGGCGAGGAGAAGAAGATCATTCAGGACACCCCGGAGATGCGCTTCATCTGGGGCAATCCGAGTTGGCAACCGAACGGTGCGGGCGTCGTCCTGACGGCGGTCGCCAACGCTGATCGAACCTACGGCAACCTCGTGTACGTCCCGTTAGAGGACACCCCGGACACACCCATTCTGTTGACGGATGCCAAACAACCGCGCTATTTTCCGGCGGCCCTAAAAACCTGGCTCAATGAAAATGAGTTTCTGCTGCTGTCAAACGAATCGGGTTATGCGAATGTTTACAAATACAACATTAGAACCCGGCAGCAAACGCCTGTCACCCTGTATCAAGAGGATATAAAACAGGCACGAGTTCTCGAAATGGAAACTGGTGAAAAACGCTTGCTGGCCAACATCTATCATCCTATCGAGAGCAAGGTGCTCCTGCTCGATCCTGCAACGGGCAAACTGTTTCAGGAGAAAATTTTCTCGAAAAACCTCAATTTTCTCGATCAAAAAGACAACAAGATTCTCATGCAGGCTACTTCCGCGGTAAGTCCATTTCAGATCGATGAAGTCATTGCAAGCGACTCTGAACTTGCCTCAAAAGAACGAATCGGCTTGCCAAAAGCGTTACAGGAAAACCTGGTTCAAGCTGAGGTCGAACGCGTGGAATTCCCAACATTTGACATCGATCCGGCCACCGGCAAACAGCGCATGCTGCACGGCTTTTTATATCATCCCACGAATCCTTTACCCAGGGAAGAACAAATGGTGATGATCAAAGCATTTTATGGCGGTCGCAATTCGTATAATGAACAAATTCACATTCTGTGCGAAGCCGGTATTTATGTGTTTAGCCCGGCGCCAAGAGGCAGCGCAGGCTTTGGGCGAGAGTTTGCGGCACTCAACGACAAGGACCTCGGCGGCAACGAGATCATCGATATCATTTATGCCGGCAAATACATTAGCAAAAGATTGGATATTCCGCCGGAGCGCATCGGACCTTTTGGCGGCAGTCACGGCGGTTATGCAACCATGCGGCTGCTTACGTTTCCGGGGGAGATTAACGGACATGAAGCGCAGTTTGATTGGGGCTTTGGCATCAGCAGCGCCGGCTTTAGCGATATTATTGCTTTCTATGAGATGTCTAACATTCCGGATTGGGTGACGCTTGAAGCCGGCGATCCAAGAATAGAAGCGGACAAATTGCGGGACCGCTCTCCCATCACCCATGCTGATGAGCTCGAGGGCAGGCTCTTGCTTTTGCACGGTGAAAACGATAGCCGGGTGCCGGTGGTTGAAAGTCGGACCATGGCGATAAAACTGGAAGAGCTTGGCAAGCCTGTGACTTATGTTGAATTCCCGGAGCAGGGACACCGTGTAAAAGGTTTGGAAAATACAGTTCGTGTGTATCGCGCCTGGTTTGATTTTCTGAGCAAAGTAGGTCGTTAAGATTTCATTCAAATTTCTGTGACGGTTTTGTTTTCATCTCGAAGCCAAAACCCTTTTCAGGGATGGGAACGAAACTAATCGAAAATATCGCTGTGACAAGTTGTCACACAGGTTGGGTATTTTATTCAGAAATGTCTTGACAAATATGAAAATTTTGTTAACTTCTGCATTCAAATTAATTTCCCTTCTGAGAAGTCATTCCAATCAAATTAAGTAAGGGTGCCTCTATGAAGATAGCCTATGTACATCCACAATTTCCAGACACGCTGTGGAGCTTTCGAGGAATCAGACCGATTACGGGAGTGAAGACCGCCTTTGCACCCCTTGGACTTGCGACCGCCGTCGCATTAACACCGGAAGACTGGGAAATCGAAATTTATGATGAAGAAATCGAACCGATAAATTTTGCTATCGATGCGGATCTCATCGCGTTAACTGCTTTTAATGTGCAGGCAAAACGAGCGTACGACATTGCCGCCGAGTTTCAAAAACGCGGTAAACATGTCGCGCTCGGCGGACCATATGCCTCCCTCTGCCCGGACAACGTTCGGCCGCATGTCGATACCGTAATTTCAGGGGAATCTGAATATATTTGGCCCGAGTTTTTGAATGACTTCAAGAACGGCCGTCACAAGGATTTCTATCAACAGGAGGATAAAGTCAGCATGGCTGACTCGCCTCTGCCGGCTTTCGAAAAATTAGATGCCACTGCTTACCAGGCCTTTTACGTACAGACCACACGCGGCTGTCCTTTTGACTGCGAGTTCTGCGATATCATCATTACAGATGGGCGAATTCCGCGAGTCAAATCGATTGAGCAAGTTATGGCGGAAGTTGACAAGTTGCGCCAACTCAATGTGAAATATGTAACGTTCAGCGACGCCAACTATATTGCAAATACCAAATTCGCCAAAGACCTGACCCATGAGTTGATTCGGTTTTCGAAGAAATATGATTATCCCATCTCCTTTGCATGTGAGGCGACTCTAAACCTTGCAAATAAAGACGAGCTGTTGGGCTTGATGCAGGCTGCGAATTTTGAAACCATTTTCATCGGCATCGAATCGCCCCGAAAATCGAGTCTGCTGGAAACGAACAAACGCCAGAATACCCACGGCTCCATCGTTGCGGATGTGCACAAGATTCAATCATACAACATGGCCGTCATCGCCGGAATGATTGTGGGCTTTGATAACGACGATAAACATATTTTTCAAGAGCAGTTCGACTTTTTGATGGAAGCCGGCATTCCATTTACCACCTCGGGAGTTTTGGTGGCCATCGAAAAGACTCCGCTCTATTATCGCATGCAACGAGAAGGCCGGCTACTCAAATACAACTATGAGGAACAGAAGGCTCATGGAGCCGCAGACTTGAATTTTGTCCCCAAACTGATGAGCCGGGAAGAGTTGTTGAAGGGTTACAATTGGCTGATTCGGGCCTTGTATTCATACGACTATTATTCAAAGCGCTTAATCACGGCGTTGCAAAACTTTACCCCGGGTCTCACCACGTTTAGACAAAACAATCCGTTCATGACCAAGAAGACGCCTCAGATTTTATGGAATATTGCCAAACATTTTGTCTTCACAAAAGACCACGAGCGGCGCCAGTTCTTTTTTACCACTCTGAGAGAAAGCCTCAGGGGACATTTCTCGGTTCGAAAATTTGTGGAAGCAACGTCCTTCATGACATTGCACAAGCACTTTCATGAATATATCACCAAGACCCACGGCAACCCTGAGACCGCGGGACCGATTTCACCCTTCTGTCAAGAAACCATAGAAGAGCATCCCGACGCCTCTTTGAAAATGGTGGACCGAGAGCAGGCAGAAGAGGTCGACGCAGAAGGAGTCACAACCACATAAAAGGGATTAAACTTTGAGCAAATTCGGATATTCTAAGGCGAACGGTACTAGACCATTCGCCTTTTCTTTTTGGGATTATCTCGGTAAACATTCCTAAGAAGCATTAGAGAAAGGAAACGCCCCATGAATCAAAGACTGCTTATATTCCTCAGTTTTTTCTTCGTGGCTGCTGTTAGCGTAAAAGCTCAACCAGCACACAATATTGTGATTAACGAGCTAATGGTTAAAAATGAAACTGGCCTTCCTGACGACCACGGAGAAGTTGAAAGTTGGGTTGAGATTTACAATCCCGGCTCGGATTCTGTGAATATTGGTGGAATGTATTTTACGGACAATCTCAATAATCCGAACCTCTGGCAGATTCCAAAGACGGATCCACGGGCAACCAGCGTGCCGCCGGACACGTTTCTGACCCTGTGGTTAGATGGCCAACCGGATCAGGGTGTTCGCCACGTGAATTTCAAGCTCAATAAGAAAGGCGGCGAGTTAGGATTCTTTGATGAAAGTAACAACCTGCTTGACAAAGTCTCGTTTGAGTCTCAATATGCGGATATCCCATATGGGAGGCTCGAAGAAGATGAAAGTCGGTTCGAGTTCCTGGCAGGACCAACCCCGGGCAGGCCCAACATTGGCAAAATGAAATTGTTTGACTGGGTGCTTTACCGTACGACTCGCACAGATAAACTCATGTGGGGTCTGCCGATGATTGCCCTGTTGCTTTGCACCGGACTTTTCTTGACCCTCGCCACAAAAGGACTTCAGTTCAGCCAGTTCTGGCCTTCGCTTAAATTAATCTTTTCCAAGGAAGCGCGGTCTGAGGTCGGCAAGGGCGACATTTCGCCGTTTGCGGCTTTAATGACTGCTTTGGCCGCAACCGTGGGCAATGGCAATATCGCGGGTGTGGCGACGGCCATTGCCATTGGCGGACCGGGGGCGCCGGTGTTCATGTGGATTGCAGGATTGTTTGGCATGGCCACCAAGTATGCAGAAGGTTTCCTGGGTGTTCAGTACCGGGAGATTGCCCCAAACGGGACCATGGCAGGTGGCCCGATGTATTATGCGAAAAATGGCCTGAAGAATAAGAAATTAGGCAGATTTTTGGGTGGAGCGTTTGCCCTTTTTGGGACGGTGGCCTGTCTGATCGGCACGGGCAATATGGCACAATCCAATTCGATGACCGAATCCATGGCCAACATGCTAAACCGGATCATCCACGGAGGCACTGCGGGAGAGCAGGCTCCTGGAATCTATTATGTGATTATCGGTCTCGTGATTGCATTGCTGGTTGGCTTGGTCATCATTGGCGGAATCAAGAAAATCGGGCGTGTCGCTGAGAGACTGGTTCCCGGAATGATCGTCTTTTATATTTTCTTTGCACTGTGGATTATTATTTCGAAGTTTACCCAAATCCCTGCAGCCTTTGCGATTATCTTCAAGTCGGCTTTCGGATTTCAGCCGTTACTCGGGGCAACGGTTGGATATGCCATACAAAATGGGGTCAGTCGTGGTCTCCTGTCCAACGAAGCGGGACTGGGATCGGCCGCCATCGCACAGAGTGCTTCGAGTTCGGAGGAACCGACCAACAATGGCTTAATCGCCATGACCGGCGTGTTTATCGATACCATTCTGGTCAACACCATGACCACGCTGACCATTGTTTTAACCGGTGCATATCAATACACACAAGCCTGGCGCGGTCTGGGCAGGACGGATAATATCACCGGAATTGAAGTCACTCAAACGGCCTTCCATTCGGCGATTCCATTTGATGCAGGGGCAGCGATCATTGCATTTGCCTCCTTTCTGTTTGGTTATACCACTCTTCTCGGGTGGTCCTACTACGGCGAAAAATGTATTGAGTATTTGGGCGGTGATAAAGTGGTCAGGCCGTTTCGTTACACATTTATTGTGTTCTTATTCATCGGGGCGATTTTGACCGCGGTTGCCGGTGAAAACCGCAACTATCTGAACATCGTCTGGAATTTGGGGAACATTGGAAACGCACTGATGGCAGGTCCGAACCTCATCGGGCTGTTATTCCTCACTGGCGTTGTGGCGCGGATTACCAAACAGCGCCTGGAGATGAAGGAGCAATCTGCGGAAGTGACGGATTAAAACTTGGCGGGATTATTACTCGAAACAGAAAACTTCTACTAAGATTCTGGGTATCACATTTTTGAACAACGCCGCAACGTTCTGAAAGACAAACTCTGCTGAAGCATTTTGCGTATAACAAATATCAACACTTTTGTTCTTAGTTTGTTATAAATTATTGTTTCTGGGGAGTAAACGTATACAATTACTTAATTCGGTGAAAACTAAGCTTTCAGACTAAACAAATGAGGGAGAATTGTTCTCACCAAAGTGGTCTATTTTTAGGTAATAATTATTTAATTTAGGACGAAAGAAAAACTATTGAAAAACAATTTTGTTGTAATTATAATATTGGTTGTATCGTCAGCCCACAGG
>JABAHS010147823.1_pt1 | contig 12397 bp, 10 predicted proteins | sample 7062111 | NCBI WGS metagenome assembly JABAHS01 (sample SAMN14534600, study PRJNA622989) | marine sediment metagenome | biome: marine biome [ENVO:00000428]; feature: marine pelagic biome [ENVO:01000023]; material: deep marine sediment [ENVO:00002113]; isolation source: pool of 4 deep marine... | reverse complement strand
CGGCCCTCGCACTGCGGGCCCATCGGCGGGTTGCGCCGATGTTCCGCCGCGCGCAGCGCGACGGTCGAACCCGGTCATTCAGACCTTCGAGGGCTCGAATCCCGGTCCGTTCGATTCCCTTACGGGGCGGGCCGAACGCTCGGCCTGCCCCGTAAGGAAATGGCGGAGAGAGAGGGATTCGAACCCTCGAAGGGGCTTTTAACCCCTTACTCCCTTAGCAGGGGAGCGCCTTCGACCGCTCGGCCACCTCTCCGTGAACAGTCGGAGCGCGAAGCCCCGGGGGTGCGGAGACAAAACAGGCTGCGCGAAGGCAGCCTGTCGACCGCGAGTTAGGATACCTGCGAGCGACCCGCAGGGNNGCCTGGGTGTTGCCGCTGGGGCCTTCCTCGTCCCCGCCGCCTGTGGGCTCGCCGCCCGCCTGCTCCCGCTTGATGCGCTCGTAGATCTCCTCACGGTGCACGGCCACGTCCTTGGGTGCGTTGACGCCGATACGCACCTGATTGCCCTTGACCCCGAGCACGGTCACGGTGACGTCGTCACCGATCATCAGCGACTCTCCCACCCTGCGCGTCAAAATCAGCATGTCCTATCTCCTCGTCCAGATTCGGCAGATTGACGGGTTGCCTCCTCCGGCTCCGCCACCCCTACCCGTGCTATCGGCCGACCTGTTCAAAACCTGAGACCGCGCCCTTAACCTTTTGTTCCGTGGGAGCTTGTAGCCTGCGTCCGTACTCGGGCCCGGCGCTTCAGGTCTCGGGCGCCACCGCCCGCTCGGCCGGTTGCTCCAGCTCGAAGGCGNNTCGATGACCACCGAGATCTTGATTTCCGACGTTGAGATCATGCGAATGTTCACCCCTTCGCGGGCGAGGGCTTCGAACATGGTGCTCGCGATCCCCGCGTGGGAGCGCATCCCCACCCCCACGAGGGAGACCTTGACGATACGGTTGTCGCCCCCGATCTCCCGCGCCTCGATATCCCGGCCCCGCAGAATCTCGAGCGCCCGATCGTAGTCGTTTCGGTGGACGGTGAATGTGAAGTCGGTGGTGCCGTCCTCCGACACGTTCTGGACGATCATGTCCACTTCAATGTTGGCCTCCGAGACCGGGCCTAGGATGCGGTAGGCCACGCCGGGCTGGTCCGGCACCCCCTTGACGGTGATCTGCGCCTCGTCCCGGTTGAACGCGATTCCCGATATGAGGGCCTGCTCCATCGTCTCGTCCTCGTATGTGATCAGCGTGCCGGGCCCTTTCTCGAAGGTGGACAATACCCGCAGCGGGACATTGTACTTGCCCGCAAACTCCACTGCACGGATCTGCAGCACCTTCGACCCGAGGCTGGCCATCTCCAGCATCTCCTCGAACGTGATCCGATCGAGCCGCCGCGCCTCGGCGACCACGCGCGGATCGGTCGTATAGACCCCGTCCACGTCGGTGTAGATCTGGCACTCCTCGGCCTCCAGCGCCGCGGCCAGCGCGACCGCGGTGGTGTCGGAGCCGCCGCGGCCGAGGGTGGTGATGTTGCCGTGCTCGTCCACGCCCTGGAACCCGGCCACCACGACCACCCGGCCCCGGCTCAGGTCCTGGTGGATGCGCGCGCCGTCGATCCGGCGGATGCGCGCCTTGTTGTGGGCGCTGTCGGTCAGAATGTGGACCTGGCTCCCGGTGTAGGAGCGCGCCGGACACCCCCGCCGCTCGATCGCCATCGCCAGCAGCGCGATGGTCACCTGCTCGCCGGTGGCCAGCAGCACGTCGAGCTCACGCGGCGAGGGGCTCTCGTCGATCGACCGCGCCAGGCCGAGGAGCCGGTCGGTCTCGCCGCTCATCGCCGAGACCACCACCACGACGTCGTGCCCTTGCGCGCGCCAGCCGCATACCTTGTCGGCCACCTGGCCGATCCGCTCCGCGGTCCCGACCGAGGTCCCGCCGTACTTCTGGACGATGAGTGACATACGCACCCGGCGCGGAGCTAAAGCAATAAATTAAACACTATATCGCTGTAGGCTTAAAGGGAGGCCTTGGCCAGGTGGGCCCGGACCCACTCGGGGACGGCCCGCAGCGCCGCGTCCAGCGCCGCGGGGTCGTTGCCGCCGGCCTGCGCCATGTCGGGGCGGCCGCCGCCGCGCCCCCCGACCCGCTCGGCTACCGCGTTGACCAGCTCGCCCGCCGGGATCTCGTCGGCTCGGTCCTTCGTCACCCCCGCCACCAGGCGCACCTTGCCGTCGTCGACTGCCCCGAGCACCACCGCCGCGGAGCCGAGCTTGTTCTTGAGCTGGTCGACGGTCTCGCGCAGGGCCTTGGGATCGGCCGCCTCGACGCGCGCGGCGAGCACCTTGAGCCCATTGACGTCGACAGCCTGCGAGGCGAGGTCGGTGCCCGCCGAGCTGGCGAGCTTAGCCTGCAGCCGCTCGAGCTCCTTCTCCAGCTTGCGGTTGCGGTCCACGAGCTGGGCCACGCGCTCGTCGACGTCCTCGCGGCCGCCCTTGAGCAGGCTGGCGATGCGCGCCAGGCGCTCCTCCTCGTCCTCGACCCACTCCACGGCGCGCGGGCCGGTGACGGCCTCGATGCGGCGGATGCCCGCGGCGACGCCCACCTCGTCGATGATCTTGAACAGCCCGATGTCGCCGGTGCGCCGCACGTGGGTGCCGCCGCACAGCTCGGTGGAGAAGTCGCCGATGGAGAGCACGCGCACCTCGTCGCCGTACTTCTCACCGAAGAACGCGAGCGCCCCCGCGCGCATCGCCTCATCGTAGGGCATCACCCGCGCGCTCGCCTCGGCATTGGCGCGAACACAGTCGTTGACTCGGCGCTCGATCGTCTCGAGCTCGGCGCGCGTGAGCGGCTGGGGATGGGAGAAGTCGAACCGCAGCCGGTCGGGCGCCACGAGCGAGCCCTTCTGCTGGACGTGCGCGCCCAGCACCTCCCGCAGCGCCGCGTGCAGCAGGTGCGTCGCCGAGTGGTTGAGCACCGTGGCCGCCCGGCGCTCGGCGTCGACCTCGGCGCGCACCGTATCGCCCACCCGCAGGGTCCCGCGACGCACGACCCCAATGTGCGCGTGCACGCCGCCCTCCTTCTGCGTGTCGCGGACCTCGAACTCCACCTCGGCGCCGCGCAGCCAACCGCTGTCGCCCACCTGGCCGCCCGACTCGGCGTAGAACGGCGTGCGGCTCAGCACCACGACGCCTTCGGCCCCGGACTCGAGGGCTTCCACCTGCCGGTCGCCGCTCGCCAGCGCCACCACCTCGGCATCGTGAGCGAGCGCCTCGTATCCGGTGAACGTCGTCTCGACGTCGACCTCGAGCGCGCCGGTGTAGTCGGCGCCGAACCGGCTCGCGGCACGTCCCCGCTCGCGCTGCTTGGCCATCTCGCGCTCGAAGCCTTCCATGTCGATCACCAGCCCGCGCTCGCGCGCGATGTCGGCGGTCAGGTCGACGGGAAAGCCGTAGGTGTCGTAGAGCTTGAACACGATCTCGCCCGGGATGCTCCCGCCCTCGGGCAGACCCGCGATGGCCTCGTCGAGGATCCTCATGCCCTGGTCGAGGGTCTGCGCGAAGCGCTCCTCCTCCTGGCGCAGGATGCGCTCGACGGTGTCGCGCTGGCGCGCGAGCTCAGGGTAGGCCTCGCCCATCTCCCCGACCAGCGCGTCGACCAGCCGGTGGAAGAACGGCTCCTCGACCCCGAGCTTGTAGCCGTGGCGGACGGCGCGGCGGATGATGCGGCGCAGCACGTAGCCGCGGCCCTCGTTCGAGGGCAGCACGCCGTCGACGATCAGGAAGGCGGTGGAGCGGATATGGTCGGCGATCACGCGCAGCGACGCGTTGTCGCGCTCGGGCTCGCCGGTCACCTCCCGGACCGCCTCGATCAGGTTGCGGAACAGATCGATTTCGTAGTTGCTGTGCACCCCCTGGCACACCGCGGCGACGCGCTCCAGGCCCATCCCCGTGTCCACCGAGGGCTTGGGCAGCGGGCTGAGCGTCCCGTCCTTGGCGCGCTCGTACTGCATGAACACGAGGTTCCAGATCTCCACGTAACGGTCACCCTCGGCCTCGGCCGTGCCCGGCGGCCCCCCGGGCACCTCGGGGCCGTGGTCATAGAAGATCTCGGTGCAGGGGCCGCAGGGGCCGGTGTCGCCCATCGCCCAGAAGTTGTCGTCGCCCGGGATGCGCGAGAAGCGCTCGGGGTCGACGCCGATCTCCTTGAGCCATACCTCGGCGGCCTCGTCATCGTCGACGTAGACCGTGACCCACAGCCGCTCGGACGGAAGCGCGAGCACCTCGGTGAGGAGCTCCCAGGCGTAGTGGATGGCCTCGCGCTTGAAGTAGTCGCCGAAGCTGAAGTTGCCCAGCATCTCGAAGAACGTGTGGTGACGCGCCGTGTAGCCGACGTTCTCGAGGTCGTTGTGCTTGCCGCCGGCGCGCACGCAGCGCTGGGCGCTCGCCGCGCGCGTGTAGGGGCGCTTCTCCCTGCCGAGGAAGACGTCCTTGAACTGGACCATCCCGGCGTTGGTGAACAGCAGCGTCGGGTCGTTCGCGGGCACCAGCGGGCTGGAAGGCACGATCTCGTGCCCCCGCTGCCGGAAGAACTCCAGGAACTGTCGGCGGATCTCCGCGCTGCTTAGCATCGTCGTCGTGTTCCGGTTGCCGGGGTCCTATGCACCGTGGGTTGTAAACGCGAAGAACGTAAATCCGCAAAGGATGCGAAGAATGATTAAACGACGGGTTAAGGCGTTCCCGGCAACTGCCATCGAAGATGCCGGCGCCATGCACGCGAAGTGAAGGCCCACATAGCCCTCATTCCTCTGCGTTCTTTGCGCCTCCACATCCTTTGCGTTCGAATACTCTAACCGTACAGAACTTCCCTTGCCCGACACACCGCCGGACTGGTATTAAGACTGAGTCTAAATAATATTATAAGGTATTTTTTATTTGGGCCCAACTATGTGACCCGGACGCTAATCGTCATCGGCCAGGCTGCGGCGGATCTGCTCGGACGTGAAGCCCCGCTGCTCCAGGAAACGCGACTGGCGCGCCCGCTCGCGCGCATCGCCCGGCGCGTCCGGGCCGAAGCGCTTGCGCCGCGCCGCCTCCAGGCGCTCGGCCCACTGCGCGGCGCGCTCATCAACGTATTCCGCCGCCAAGGCGTCGTCGATGCCGCGCTCGCGCAGCTCGGCGCGGACGCGCATCGGGCCGAAGCCCCGCTCGGCGCGGGCGCGGACGTAGCTCTCGGTGAAGCGCCGGTCGCTGACCAGATCGCGGGCGGCCAGATCGTCGAGCGCCGCCGCGACCGCGACGGCGTCGAACCCCTTCGACTCGAGCTTGCGCGCGAGCTCGGCGCGGGAGTGCTCGCGGCGGGCGAGCAGATCGAGCGCGGCGCGCTCGACGGCCCGCCCGTCCCCGGGGTCCTCAGGCCTCGGCCTCGATCGCCTCACCCGTCGTGTCGGTCGACGTCTTGACCAGCAGCTTCTCGCGCAGGCCGCGCTCGATCCCAGTGGCGATCTCGGGGTTGTCCCTGAGGAACTGGCGGGCGTTGTCCTTGCCCTGGCCGATCCGGTCGCCGTTGTAGCTGTACCAGGCGCCGGACTTGTCGACGAAGCCGTGCTGCACGCCGAGGTCGATGATCTCGCCCTCGCGGGAGATCCCCTCGCCATAGAGGATCTCGAACTCCGCCTGGCGGAACGGCGGGGCCATCTTGTTCTTGACGACCTTGACGCGCGTCTCGTTGCCGATGACCTCGTCGCCCTTCTTGATCGCGCCGATGCGGCGGATGTCGAGCCGCACGGAGGAGTAGAACTTGAGCGCGTTGCCGCCGGTGGTCGTCTCGGGGTTGCCGAACATCACCCCGATCTTCATGCGGATCTGGTTGATGAAGACCACCAGCGTGTTGGAGCGCTTGATGTTGGCGGTGAGCTTGCGCAGCGCCTGGCTCATGAGCCGGGCCTGCAGGCCGACGTGGGAATCGCCCATCTCGCCCTCGATCTCGGCCTTGGGGGTGAGCGCGGCCACCGAGTCGATCACCACCACGTCGACCGCGCCCGAGCGCACCAGCATGTCGGCGATCTCGAGCGCCTGCTCGCCGGTGTCGGGCTGCGAGACCAGCAGGTCGTCGACGTCCACGCCGAGCTTCTCGGCGTAGACCGGATCGAGCGCGTGCTCGGCGTCGACGAACGCCGCGGTGCCGCCGCCGCGCTGCGCCTCGGCGATCACCTGCAGGGTCAGGGTCGTCTTGCCCGAGGACTCCGGGCCGTAGATCTCGACCACCCGGCCCCGCGGCAGCCCGCCGATGCCCAGCGCCACGTCGAGCCCCAGCGAGCCGGTGGAGATCCCCGCTACGTCGCGCACGGCCTGCTGATCGCCCATGCGCATGACCGCGCCCTTGCCGAACTGCTTCTCGATCTGCGAAAGCGCCGCCCCGAGCGCCTTCTTCTTGTGGTCGTCCATCGTGCCCCCCGTGTCTCAGTACCGTGGTGAGAAGACCCCTCGCGTCCCTGCCGGTCTCCCTCCGGCAATGCCGGCGATTATCCCACAACGCGGGGAACAGGGAACAGAGGAACGGAAACAACACGATAGCCGCGCCGCGGACGCAGCCGGTGCACGCGGGCGGCGACCGGCTCACCCCTCCGCCGCCGCCAACGGCCACTCCGCCAGCACCTCGTAGCGCGCGCCTTCGGGATGCAGCGTGGAGCGCACCAGGGAGAAGCGCTCGACCCGCCAGGGCACGGGGTCGATCTCGACCGGCTGCGCCCGGCGGACCTTGCGGGCCACGGTGACGTGGGGCCGGAAGGCCCGGCCCGGGGGCGGGACGCCGCATCCCTCCAGGCCGCGATTCAACGCCCCGACGAGCTCGGCGAGCGGGGGCGGCGTGCGGCTGGCGCCCACCCACAGCACCTGGGTGCGCCGGAAGTGGCCCACCCGATCGAGCTCGAGCGTGAACGGGCCGACGCCTGTCTCGCCGGCCGCGGTCCCGGCCACGCGCTCGGCGCAGGCCTGCAGCTCGGCGTCGCTCCAGCCTAGGAACACCAGGGTAAGGTGGAGGTTCGGCGCGGCGATCCGCCGGCCCCGCGAGCCGCCCGGCGCCTCGCGCCCGAGTCCCTCGAGCGCGGCCCGCACGGTAGGATCGGGCCACAGGGCGAAGAACAGCCGCGCCCGCTCCGCTTCAGCCATCGTCCTCGGCGCAGCGGCGGATGCCGTCCAGCCCGGCGATCACCGCGGCCCGGCGCACCGCCTCGCGATCACCGCCGTAGCGCTCGGTCACCACGCGCGTCGCGCCTCCCGCGCGCGCCCACGCCAGGCACACGGTGCCCACCGGCTTCTCCGGCGTGCCGCCCTCGGGCCCTGCCACGCCGGAGACCGCGACGGCCACCTGGGCGCGGCTCGCCGCCAGCGCGCCCTCGGCCATCTCGCGCACGACCGCCTCGCTGACCGCCCCGTGCGCGGCCAGCGTCCGGGGACGCACGCCGAGCAGCTCGCGCTTGGCCTCGTTGCTGTAGGTGACGAACCCGCGCTCGAACCAGCCGGAGCTGCCGGCGACGTCGGTGAGCGCCTTGGCGATCCACCCGCCGGTGCACGACTCGGCCGTGCAGACCATCAGACCGCGCCCGGAGAGGGCGCGGCCCACGCCGGCCGCCAGCTCGACGAGCACTCGATCCATGAGCTCATCATATCAATGCGGCCCCGGGCGCACCCGGGAATGCTCGGACGGCGGATCGACCTCGACGCCGGCGATGCGCTCGACCTGGTCGACATCGACCACCAGCCGCCCGGCCCGCTGCCAGGCCCGCACCTCGCTCGCGCTGCGGCCGAAATAGGCGGCGACCTGCTCGGGGGCGGCGCTGCGCACCCGCCGACGCTGGTCCCGGCCGCGGAAGCGCAGCAGGTTCATCAACGACCAGCCGAGCATGACCAGGCTGATCGCCAGGATGATGACCCCGTACCACTTCAGCACGTCGAGCAGCGACGCGTAGCCCTCGAGCACCACCATCTCGTAATAGACGGTGCGCAGCCCCAGCCACCAGGCCACGGCGCTGATCACGGGCAGCCAGAGATAGATCCACACCGCCCAGAACACGAGCGTGAGCAGCGCCGAGCCCACGCGCTGCCCCGGGCGCTGCAGCTCCGGCGCCTCGATGATCGGATCATCCACGCCGCAACCCCCGATCCGGGCTGCGCCACACGCCACGGGCGCGCCGGCGCCTGACCAGCGCCTTGGGCAGGGCCACCACCGCGGTGAGCACGTTGAGCACCCAGAACGCCATCGGGTACCAGATCATCCAGTAATAATAACGCCCGAAGCCGCGCTCGTATCGCGAGTCGATCGCGAGACTGACGCCGAACTGCAGCATGCAGGTGAGACCCAGGATCACCCCGGTCCAGGCCGGCATCAGCGTCTCGATCACGAAGGGCTCGGGCAGCACGACGAGGTTGTTGACCACCCACAGCGCCGCGATCCCCGCCATGGCGTAGGCCCAGCTCATGCTGATGACGTACTCGAGATACACCGGCCACATGCGGCGCACGTGCCACCGCCCGATGCGGCCGAGGTTCTTGACCAGGACCTCGGTGCCGCCCTGGGCCCAGCGCAGGCGCTGGCGCCACAGCCCGCCGAGCGTCTCCGGCATGAGGATCCAGCACAGCGCATTGGGCTCGAAGCGAATGTCCCAGTGACGAAGCTGCAGCGACCAGCTCACGTCGATGTCGTCGGTGACGATGTAGGTGCTCCAATAGCCCGCATCCTGGAGCGCCGACTTGCGGAAGGCCGCCACCACGCCCGAGACGGTGAAGATGCGCCCGTAGATGCGCTGCGCGCGCTTGATCAGCCCGATGATCGAGGAGAACTCGCCGACCTGGATCTTGCCGAGCAGCGTCGAGCGGGTGCGGATGCGCGGGTTGCCGGTGACCGCCGCCACCCGCGGATAGCGCACGAGGTGGTACATGAGCCAGGTCACGGCGTTGCGCGCGAGCAGGGCGTCGCCGTCGATGCACACCAGGAGCTCGTGGCGCGAGACCAGCGCGCCCACCCGCAGGGCCATGCCCTTGCCCTGATTGCTGCGCAGGTGCACCGCCCGCACCGAGCGGTGGTCGCGCGCCAGCTCATCGATGAGCGCGGCCGTCCCGTCGGTGCTCGCGTCATTGACCAGCACGATCTCGAGCGCCGGATAGTCCTGCTCGATCAACGCGTCGAGCGTCTCGCGCAGGTTCTCGGCCTCGTTGTGGCAGGGCACGATCACCGAGACGCCGGGGTAATCGGGCAGCCGCGGCGAGCGCTCGGGCGTGGGCGAGGGATAGCGCTCCCAGCGGAAGTAATAGGCGAGCGCGCCGATCATCCACAGATACGACATGAACAGCGGATAGTAATAGGAGAAGTTGTACACCCCGGTGACCAGGGGATCGATCAGCTCGCTCATGGCTCGAACGGATAGGTCGATACCGAGATGCCGCGCTTGATCTCCACGAGCGGCGGGCGTCCCGCGATGAAATCGTCCGGGTAGTAGCCGAGGTGCACCGCGCCCTGCGCCTGCAGCCGCTCCATCTGCCCGACCAGCCGGCCCGCCTCGATGGCCCGCCGCGCGCGCCAGTTCACCGCCTGCAGCTCGAACACCGTGCGCGACGCCGCGCCCGGGTGCCGGAGCACCCGGCGCGCGAGCCGCTCCAGCCACGCCGCCGGATCGTCCGCGCGCTCGAGAAACGGCATCGCCATGAGCGCGGTCCAGTCGTAGCGCGCGAGGAACGCCTCGAGCGACTGCGCGTACCAGGCCTCGCTCTCGGGCTCGAGCACGACCTCCGCGTAGAGATTGCGCGCGGTCTCGATCTCGGGGCGGTGCACGCGCATGGCCTCGGCCAGCGCGTCGGTCAGCTCGACGAGCCACCGCGTCTTGCGCCGCGTCCAGCGCCCGAGGCGCGCCGGATCGGCGCGGATGGCGTCGAGATCCGCCGGCAACCCCCACCGGCGCGCGTAGCGCCGGCGCGCCGCCGGGTGGGCGTCCTCGAAGTCGGTCAAAAACGCATCGTCGTGGAAGAGCACGCCCTGGAAGTGCGCGTGGCGCGCGAGATCGGCGTAGATCTCGGTCACGAAACGTCGCGCCCAAGGGTCGAAAGGCGACAGCCGCCGGTAGCGCCCGGGATCCACGCGCGGCGTGCCGCCCTCGATGCTCAGCACCCGGTGGCCGGCCTCGATGTCGCCAGGCGGATCGAAGGCCAGGACGGGCATCCACGCGTAGACGTGGACCTCGCTGCGCGTGTGCAGCTGCCAGGCGACGCGATTGAACAGATCGGCGCGCACCGGCATGCGCCGGTTCGGGAAATACACCGCCTCCGCCACGCCGTCGCCGTCGGGGTCGGCGAAGGCCTGCAGGTAGACCGTGTTGATCTCCATCGCCTTGATGCGGTCGAGCAGCGCATCGAGGTTGGCCTTGCGCTGCGCCGGGTCGGGGTCGTCGAGATAATCGAGATCGACGTGGGCGACGCGCCGCGGGTCGCGCCGCGCCGGATGGCGGAGCTGCCACACCCAGTCGGCGAGCGGCGGGTTGTCGAGCACCAGCAGCCGCCGCACGGCGCCGAGATCGTCGAGCCCGCTCACGCCGCTCTCGAGCGTCATCGCGATCGGCATGCCGAGATCGCGCGCAATATTCCGCGCGGCTCGCGTGTAGCGGCCGAAGGGCCACACCACCGCGCGCGGGCGCCGGCCGGTGCGGCGCTCGATCAGCTCGACGCTGCGGCGCAGGTCGCCGCGCACGCGCTCGCGATAGCGCGCGTCGCCTTCGTAGGCGCCGGCCTCCCGGTCGTAGCGGCGGGTGACAGCGGCGGGCTGGAGGTTGCCCTGCGGATTGCCGAGGACGCCGCGGTGCAGGTCGTGGGTGTGGGAGGCGATCTCCACCAGCCCGCTGTCGACCATCTCGCGCACCTGCGCCCAGGTGACGAACCGCCGCGCCGTCTTGCGGACCCGCCCGTAGCCGAGGTCCTCGCGGGTCTGGCCGACCCAGGAGGTCACCAGCGCCAGCACGGCGGGATAATCGAACGCGCGCAGCAGCGGGTAGACCCGTGTGTAGAAGCTCTCGTAGCCATCGTCGAAGGTGAGCAACACCGCCTTGTCGGGCAGCGGACGGCCGCCGGCGCGCGCGGCCAGGACCCGCTCGAGGCTCACCGGCCGATAGCCGTGCCCGCGCAGCCACTCGAATTGGGCGGCGAGGCTGGCCGCGTCCACGGCGTAACGGTCGGGGTCCACGCCCCGGCGCACCTGCGCGCGCACGTCGTGATAGCAGAGCGTGAGGAGCTGCGCCTGCGCCGCGGCCGCGGGCGGTCCCAGCAACGCCAGCACGAGGGCGAGGAGGCTGCGCATCGCTAGAACCTCCACCTCAGCGTGAGGTCCATGCTGGTTGCGTGCTCGCGCTCGCCGTCAAACACCTGCCGGGCGCGGGTCACGCCGTAGCTGAGCGCGAGCCGCCTGCCGAGCCGCCAGCGGTGCTCGTAGCGCACCGCGCCGGTCGCTTGCGCCCCGAACCCCTTCTGCCAATAGCGCCCGGCGGTGAGGTCGAGCGCGTGGGTGAAGGCGCGCTCGTGGCGCCGGGACACGGGCCAGGCGTTGCGCCAGGTGAGCTCCACGGCGAGATCGCGCTCGGGATTGAAATAGGGCACCCCTCGCGCGCTGTTCCGGGAGGCGTAGAGCGTGCCGCGCAGCTCCGCGCGATACGCCGGTCGGGTGATCACCCGGGCGCGTCCGGTCAGGGTCGCCGCCGCGCGCTCGTTGCCGTCGTCCATGTAGATCGCCCGCAGGCGCAGGCGCGCCGCCCGCGCCTCGCTCGCCCGGTAGCCGGCGGTCGCGTCGATCGAGACCCCGGCGACGCCGGCGAGCCGCGCCTGCAACGGCACGTGCCGGCTCTCGGTCTCGGCGGCCGCCGACAGCGTCCAGCGGTCGTCGAGCCGCCACTCCGCGAGGCCCGTCAGGCCCGTCTCCTCGGTCCCTTCCCAGGAGTCGCGCACGAGCTCGAGCTCCGCGCGCAGGTCGCGGCGGCGGAGCTCCACGCCGGCGCCCGTGCGGCGGAAATACGCGCGCTCGGCCTCGAAATCCGCGCGCGCGAGCCGGCCGTGGAGGAACGCCCGGTAATGGTGGGCGAGCGGCCGCGAGTACAGGCGCCCGTCGAGCGCCAGCTCCCGGCTGCCGATCTGCGCGCCGCTGCGCTCGGCGTACGCCGAGGTGACGATCAGCTCGCGCAGCCCGTGCACGCGCCAGTCCTCGGCGAGATCGCGCACCGCCCGCTCCTCGGGGAAGCGCCGCTGCAGCGCCGCGACCCGCGCGGCGGCCGCCGGGTAGCGCCGCAGGTCGAGCGCCGTGCGCGCCAGCCCCACGCGGGCGCCGAGGTGCTCGGGGTGCTGGGCGCGCACGATGCGGTAATGGCGGCGCGCGCGCCG
>JABAHS010065624.1_pt2 | contig 12399 bp, 10 predicted proteins | sample 7062111 | NCBI WGS metagenome assembly JABAHS01 (sample SAMN14534600, study PRJNA622989) | marine sediment metagenome | biome: marine biome [ENVO:00000428]; feature: marine pelagic biome [ENVO:01000023]; material: deep marine sediment [ENVO:00002113]; isolation source: pool of 4 deep marine... | reverse complement strand
CGAGGCGACCATCGTCAGGCCCCGGGGCACGATTTTTCTCGGCGGGCCGCCGCTGGTCAAAGCGGCCACCGGCGAAGTCGTCGATGCCGAAACACTGGGCGGCGGCGACGTTCATTCGCGCATATCCGGGGTTACCGACTATCTAGCCGATAATGACACCGAGGCCATCGCGCTGGTCAGGGAGTCGGTGTCCAATCTGAACAGGAAGAAAGAAAGCAGCCTCGCGGTCCGTGAGCCGGTCGAACCGGCCTGCGACGTCGATGAGCTATACGGCGTGGTCTCCCGCGAGTTCCGTTACCCCTATGATGTTCGCGAAGTCATTGCCCGCATCGTCGACGGTTCCGAGTTCCAGGAGTTCAAAGCCTTGTTCGGCCCGACCCTGGTATGCGGGTTTGCCCATATCTATGGATACCCGGTCGGCATACTGGCCAACAACGGCATCCTGTTTTCCGAATCGGCGCAGAAGGGCGCGCACTTCATCCAGCTCTGCAACCGACGCGGCATCCCGCTCGTCTTCCTGCAGAACATCACGGGCTTCATGGTCGGCAAGAAATTCGAACAGGGCGGCATCGCCAAGGACGGCGCCAAGATGGTCAACGCCGTCGCCAGCGCGTCGGTGCCGAAGTTCACGGTCATCATCGGCGGCTCCTTCGGCGCCGGCAACTACGCGATGTGCGGACGCGCCTACGCGCCGCGCATGATGTGGATGTGGCCCAACGCGCGGATTTCGGTCATGGGCGGCGAGCAGGCCGCGCTGGTCCTGTCCACGGTCAAAGCGGACGGCATGGAGGCCCGCGGCGAACCCTGGGATAAGAAAGCGCGCATCAACTATGAACGCCGCATCAAGCGTCAGTATGAGAAGCAGGGTCATCCCTTTTATGCGAGTGCCAGGCTGTGGGATGACGGGGTGATCGACCCGGTCGATACCCGGCGCGTTCTCGGCCAGGCCATCTCTGCCTCGCTCAATAATCCCCGCGATAGCGAATCGCCCTACGGCATCTTCCGGATGTAGTTCTGCTCTGTTTATCGTGACGTCGCGAACGGCTTGTTAACCGCAATCATCCCCTCGCCGAATCGCTCGCTCCCTGCGGGCGCTGCATCGCGTCGGTGTGGCATACGGGTTTCGACCGGATCGAAGGTAGAATAGAAACCGTGAGTGAGAGGCAGGAACAATTTTCGGGGACTCGCGCTGTGCTCGAAGCGCACGCGTTCGACAGTGGCGCGCTCGAAGAGTACATGCGCTCGCACGTCGAGGGCTTCGAAGGTCCGTTGACGGTCCGCCAGTTCAAGGGCGGGCAGTCGAATCCGACCTATCGGCTCGAATCGCCGTCGGGCAGGTACGTGATGCGGCGTAAGCCGCCCGGCAAATTGCTCAGGTCGGCGCACGCCGTCGACCGCGAATTCCGGGTGATCAGCGCGCTGTATGCGGCGGACTTCCCTGTGCCGCGACCCTACGTGCTGTGCGAGGACGACGACGTCGTCGGCACGATGTTCTACATCATGGAGTTCGTCGACGGCAGGATATTCTGGGATCTCGACCTGCCGGATTGCGCCCCCGAAGAGCGCGCGGCGATCTACGACAATGCCAACCAGGTCATCGCGGACTTGCACAATTATGACGTTGCGAAAATCGGGCTCGAGGACTTCGGCAAGCCCGGTAATTACTTTGCGCGGCAAATCTCGAGGTGGTCAAAACAATACGTCGCTTCCGAGACCCGTGCAGTCGACGCGATGAATCGCCTGATCGACTGGTTGCCGCAGAATATTCCCGAAGACGAGTCCGCCTCGGTCGTGCACGGCGACTATCGCCTGGACAACATGGTATTCCACCCGACAGAAGCGAGAGTGATCGGTGTGCTCGACTGGGAACTGTCGACTATCGGGCATCCGCTCGGTGATTTCACCTATCACCTGATGGCCTGGCAAATGCCGGAGGTCGGAATCGGCAGCACCGGGCTTGCCGGTAAAGACCTGGAGCAACTCGGCATTCCCTCCGAGGAGGCGTATGTCGACATGTATTGCCGGCGCACGGGTCGCGACGGGATCGCCAACCGAAGTTTTTACATGGCGTATAACTTCTTCCGCATCGCCGCCATCCTGCAGGGCATCGCAGGCAGGGTTCGGGACGGCACTGCGGCCAGCGTGCATGCTGAGCGCGCCGAGCTCGCGGTCACGCCGCTCGCCGAGATCGGCTGGGGATTCGCCGAGAAGTCCGGCTAGCTAAACAGCGCCTTGGCCATGATGACGGCGGCCTCCCGCTGATCGTAATAGCCGGCAACCTGGCTCACAAACCGGTAGTCGAGCGATCCGTAGAAACGCCTCGCCGCGTTATTCGAGGCGCGGACCTCCAGCCGTATGCGCTGGATCCCGGCGGTTCGGCAGGATTTCTCCAGCCATTCGACCAGCGCGCGGCCGATGCCCGACCGTCGCGCCTTTGGCTGGACCGCGAGCAGCAGCAAATGCGCGTCGTCATCATGGAGTTTCATGATCGCGAATCCGTGGAGGACCCCGTCGACGCTGGCGACCAGCACCATCGTTTCCGGCTCGGCAATACAGCGGCGGATGCGCGCAGCGGTCCAGCGCCAGCGAAGGCCGTACTCGACTTGCAGGCGCGACATCGTCGCGAGCGCGGCGGCTTCCGAACGATGCGCCGCGCGCAGCACCAGTGTTCCCTCGATGTTCATCACCGTTCGATCGTATGCTAACTTGCCCGTCCCATGCCAATCGACCGAGACTACCTGGCGTCCGCAGCCCTCGAGGACGTGCCTTTCTCCTACTCGGAGAAGGACGTCATCCTCTATGCGCTGGGCATCGGCTGCGGCAGCGACCCGCTTGACGAGGGTCAGCTCGCCTACGTCTCGGAACACGCAGGCCTGCGTACCTTGCCGACTTTTGCGGGCATGTTCATCCCGGACGACATCGTCGTCGACGCCGGCATCGATCAGGCCAATATGTTGCACCGCACGGAATCGCTGCGACTCTTTCGCCCGCTTCCTGCCGCGGCCGAGCTGCTCGCGAATCAGCGCGTCGTGTCATTGACCGATCGGGGCGCCCGGCGCGGCGCTGACCTCGAACTGGAAACGGAACTGCGGCTCGCCCGGGACGATACCGTGGTCTGCACGATCCTGACGCGGGTGATCGCCCGCAATGACGGCGGATTCGGCGGCACCGCGTCACCGACCAGGGACAGGCATCGCATTCCGGATCGCGAACCCGACCTGCAGTGCGCGTTGCCGACCCGTCCCGACCAGGCGCTGTTATTCCGCCTCTCCGGGGATTTCAATCCGCTGCACTCGGACCCGGCAGTTGCGCGACGGGCCGGCTTCGACAGGCCGATTTTGCATGGCCGCTGCACTTTCGGCATCGCGTGCCACGCGATTCTGAAAACGGTCTGCGACTACGATTCCACGCTGATACGGGAACTGGCGTGCCGCTTCAGCTCGCCGGTGTATCCCGGTGACACCATTACGACCGACATGTGGCAGGATGGCAACGTCGTCTCGTTCCGTTGCCGTGTTGCCGACAGAAACTCGACGGTCATCAATAACGGGCGCTGCGTGCTGCAGGCCTGAATCCAGGAAGCCAGTAATGAGCGAAAGAGTCCTCATCGACATCGACAACCATGTAGCAACGGTTACTCTCAACAGGGCCGATAAGCGCAATGCCGTCGACTTTGACATGTTCGAAGGCATCCTGGCAGCAGCGGCCGAACTCGAGGCAAACCCGGCCGTGCGCGCCGTGGTGCTATCCGGAGATGGACCGGATTTTTGTGCCGGCATCGATATCTCCACGTTTGGCGGTGAGGGCATCGCCAGCAATACGGCGGACCTCATGACGCCGCGCACAGAGTCAGGCGCCAATTTCTTCCAGTCAGTGGCCGTCTGCTGGCGCGATTTGCCGGTGCCCGTTATAGCCGCGCTCCACGGATCGGTTTTTGGCGCCGGCTTCCAGATCGCGATGGGCGCAGACCTGCGTTACGCGGCTGCAGACATGAAGATGTCGATCATGGAAATCCGCTGGGGGCTCATCCCTGACATGGGGATTACCGCCACGATGCCGGGCGTGGTCGCGGAGGATCGCGTGCGCGAGCTGGCCTTCACCGGGCGGCGCGTGAAAGCAAAGGAGGCGTCGCGCGTCGGACTGGTCACGAGCGTGGTCGATGATCCACTGGCATCGGCCACCGCCGTCGCACACGAAATCGCCGGCAAATCGCCGGACGCCATTCGCGCAATCAAGCGCCTGATCAATGAGTCCTGGTCGCGTGACGCCCGGGCATCGCTGAGACTCGAGGCTGAATTGCAGACGGCCGTCATGGCCGGTCCAAACCAGCGCGAGGCCGTGGCCGCCAACCTCGAGAAGCGCACGCCGGTGTTCCACGATCCGGAACCCTGAGCGGTGAAAAGCGCCTGATTTGCCTATAAAATACCGTTGTGTTCGTGGAACTTGTCGAGTGCTCCGGTACTCTTATTGAGCAGGTATGGCAGATTACTGCCGGCACGGAATTTAGATCTTGAAAACCAGGTTGGCACTCATCGCGGGCTTGCTCGCAACTGTCCTGTGCGCATTGGTGCAGGCGCAGACCTATAAGCCGTTCCCCGGCGAATCCGTCAACCAGCGTACCCGCGCCATCCAGGAACGGGTCGAGGCAATCTACTCGGCAGGGGACTACGATCGCGCGCTCCTCATTTACGAGAAAGACCTTGCACCGCTTGGCGATAAATATGCGCAGTACATGGTCGGCTACATGCACTTGCATGGCGAGAGCGTGGATCCTGACACGACAACGGCGCTGGCCTGGTTTCGGCTGGCGGCCGAGCGTGGCGAGCCGTTGCTGGAAAGGATCCGGGACGAGATCATCGAGCAGATGTCGCCCGCCGAGGTAACCGCGTCGGATGATATTTTCCTGGCCCTGTGGAAGGAAATCGGTGACCGCGCGTTGCTCCTCGAGCTGATCCGCAGGGACATGAACATACTCAGGGGCCAGACCGGGACGCGGATCCCGGGCGGCGTCCCCGCGGGTTCCGTGTCGATCTACAGGCTTTCGGGTGAGCCGGTCGGGCCGTATTTTTATCGCGACGTCCGGACCCGTCTCGAGGCGCGCATCGCCTACCTGGACGCGCGTGTCGAGATCAGTGACGTCGTCGTCGCCGATGAGCTGGAACGGATCAAGATCGAGGAAGCAGCCGTCAAGGAAGAACTGTCGGCCATGGGCAACAAGTAAAGGTCGTCAGATCTCGCTTCTTAATCCCCGCGTCAGGACCACCGGGAACTCCTCGCAGATTTCTTGTGCCACGGAAGACTTGCCGTGGAACCATTTCGGAATCCAGTTGATGGACCCCATGATGGCATTGCCGGTCATGCGTACGTCGCAGGGCGCGATGCTGCCATCCTCGATGCCGCGCCGGAGGATCTCCTCGAATGCGGCGCTATGCCGCCTGGACACGTCGAGAATCTCGTTACGGTGACCCCGTTTTAGCGACGGGATTTCGCTCATGATCGCGACCGGTCCGTCGTCGCCAACCATAATCTCGACGTGGTAGCGAATATAGAGGAAAGCTTGCTCGAGACCCGTTTTCCCCTCGGCAATGCCGCGCTCCATCGCTTCGCGACCCAGCCTGGCCGCCCGCAGGTAGCATTGGTAAACGAGTTCTTCCTTGTTCCTGACATAGTAATAGAGCGCGGCGTCGGTCAGGCCCAGGTGGCGGGACACGTCCTTGAGCGACGTACCGCTGAAACCCTTCTGATTGAAGCAGGTTGCGGCCGCCTTGAGAATCTTGTCGCGCTGTGACTCGAAGCGTGTCTCCGCTGCGTTTCTCGCCATTTTTGCAATCCCCGGATTGTGGAACCGTGCACTTGAACTCTCCGGCTCGGTGCATTATTTTAATCTGGATTAAAATTTTTGCAATGTCAGAAGCTGTTGATTTTTAATACCTTAACGGTGGAAATTGGTATTGTTTCTGGCGCAACTGATGAGAGGAATGGGGCGATGAGCACCGCTCGGTCCGAACTGCCACGAAGCTCCGGCGAGGAATCCCGGCTGCCGCTTCGATTCGTGACGGCGGCGTCACTGTTCGATGGCCACGACGCCGCGATCAACATCATGCGGCGCCTGATCCAGGCGCAGGGCGCGGAAGTGATTCATCTCGGCCACAACCGCAGCGTCGACGACATCGTGCGTGCCGCCATCCAGGAGGATGCCGACGCCATCGCCGTCAGCTCCTACCAGGGCGGTCACATCGAATTCTTCCGCTACATGGTCGACAGGCTGCGCGAGCTTGGTTCGCCGCATATCAAGGTGTTCGGCGGCGGCGGCGGCACGATCACGCCGGAGGAAATCAGCGCATTGATGGATTACGGGGTCGAGCGCATCTATCACCCGCACGACGGCATGGAGATGGGCCTCGAGGAAATGATCCGTGATCTCGTCGCGCGGACCGAAGCAGGGCGCCTCGACACGGTTGCGCCGCCCCAGCCCGAGGAAGGCAGCGCGAAAGACGTTGCGGCAATGATGTCCGCGATCGAGGAGGGCTTGTTCAGCGAATCGAGGCTCGCCGCGCTGCGCAAGGAATGGCAGATGAAGGCGAAGACCGTTCCGGTGATCGGCATCACCGGCACGGGCGGCGCCGGCAAGAGCAGCGTCACCGACGAGATCCTCAACCGGGCGTTAGCCTGCTTCCCCGAAAAACGGATCGCCGTGGTCGCGGTCGATCCGACTCGCCGGCGCACGGGTGGCGCATTGCTCGGTGACCGCATTCGTATGAATTCCCTGCGCTCCGAACGCGTCTACATGCGCTCGATCGCGACCCGCCGACAACACCTGGCAACGAGCGAGATGCTCACCGACCAGGTGCAGTTCCTGAAGTCGCTGGACTTCGACCTGATCATCGTCGAGACNNAGAGCGACAGCGAGATCGTCGACCTGGTGGACTTCTCGGTCTACGTCATGACCAGCGATTACGGCGCGGCCAGCCAGCTCGAGAAGATCGACATGCTCGACTTCGCCGACCTGATCGTACTCAACAAGTACGACAAGCGCGGGGCCGAAGATGCCCTGCGCGATATCCGCAAGCAGTGGAAGCGTAATCACACAAAGTTCCAGGCAGCCGACGAAGAGGTGCCCGTCTACCCGACGATCGCGAGCCAGTTCAGCGATCCCGGCGTCAACTGGATGTTCACCGAGCTGTGCCGGCTGCTGGTAACCAAGCTCGATCTCGCGACCGAGGCCTGGCAGCCGGGCATCGACGTGACCGAGAAGGAGCCCAGAGCGACCGCCATCATCCCGGGCAGCCGGATTCGTTACCTGGCCGAGATCAGCGAACAGGGCCGCGGGATCAACCTGTCGGTTGATCAGCAGGCAGAAGCGGCGAGCAAACTGCAGCATCTCTATGAGGCGCTGCGCGAACTGAGCGACCCGGACTTGCCGAAGGCCTTCGATGCCTATGGCGCAAACGCTCTCGCTGACAACAAGGATGTCTCGATCCTGACCCTGCGTCAGCGTTACCAGGAGACGCTGCGGGAGATCAGCGCCGAGGCGATCGGCCTGTTGCGCGAATGGCCGGCGCGTCGGGAGGCTGTCAGGGCCGACGAGTACAGCTACCCGGTTCGCGGCAAGGAGGTGACGGGATCCAACTACAGGGAATCGCTGAGCCACCAGCGCATCCCCAAGATTGCGGCGCCGTCGTTCCGGGACTGGGGCCAGTTGCTCAAATTCCTGATGAAAGAAAACCTGCCAGGGGCTTACCCCTACACCGCCGGTGTCTATCCGTATCGCAGGCTGGGCGAAGACCCGACACGCATGTTCGCCGGCGAAGGCACGCCCGAGCGGACCAACGCGCGCTTCCACTACCTGTCTCTCGGCCAGGAGGCGGCGCGCCTGTCGACGGCATTCGACTCGGTCACGCTGTACGGCGAGGACCCGCACGAGCGGCCGGATATCTACGGCAAGGTCGGCAACTCGGGCGTCTCGATCGCGTCGGTCGACGACATGAAGAAGCTCTACTCGGGCTTCGACCTGTGCGCGCCGACGACGTCGGTGTCGATGACGATCAACGGCCCGGCGCCGATGATTCTCGCCTTCTTCATGAATGCGGCGATCGACCAGCAGGTCGAGGCGCATCTGAAAACGACAGGGCAGTGGGAGGCGGCGCGGAAGAAGATCGACGAATACTTCGCGGACAGGCCGCGGCCCGAATACGTCGGCGAATTGCCCGCGGGCAACGACGGGCTCGGTCTCGGACTGCTGGGCATCTCCGGCGACAGGCTGGTCGATGCCGATACCTATGCAAAGATCAAGGAGCGGACACTCAGGTCGGTGCGGGGTACCGTGCAGGCGGACATCCTCAAGGAGGACCAGGCGCAGAATACCTGCATCTTCTCCACGGAATTCGCGATGAAAATGATGGGCGATGTGCAGCAGTACTTCATCGATCACAAGGTGCGCAATTACTACAGCGTGTCGATCAGCGGCTATCACATCGCCGAGGCCGGCGCGAACCCGATCAGCCAGCTCGCCTTCACGCTGTCGAACGGCTTCACGATCGTCGAGTACTACCTCGCGCGCGGCATGGACATCGACGACTTCGCGCCGAACCTGAGTTTCTTTTTCTCGAACGGCATGGATCCCGAATACACGGTGATCGGGCGCGTGGCGCGGCGTATCTGGGCGCGAGCGATGCGTGAACGATATGGAGCGAGCGCGCGCAGCCAGATGCTGAAGTATCACATCCAGACGTCCGGCCGCAGCCTGCACGCGCAGGAGATCAGCTTCAACGATATCCGCACGACCCTGCAGGCGCTGTATGCGCTGTTCGACAATTGCAACAGCCTGCATACGAACGCGTTTGATGAGGCCATCACCACGCCGACCGAGCAGTCCGTGCGACGCGCGGTTGCCATCCAGATGATCATCTCGCGCGAGCTTGGCCTCAATTACTGCGAGAACCCCTGGCAGGGATCATTCATCGTCGACGAACTCACCGATCTCGTCGAAGAGGCGGTTTACAGGGAGTTCGACAGGATCTCGGAGCGGGGCGGCGTCCTCGGCGCGATGGACACGATGTACCAGCGCGGCAAGATCCAGGAAGAGAGTCTCTACTACGAAAGCAAGAAGCATGACGGCAGCTATCCGCTCATCGGCGTCAACACCTTCCTGCCGAAAGCAGGCCAGGAAGACGAAGTGCACGACCTCGAGCTGATTCGCTCGACCGAGTCGGAGAAAGGCGACCAGATCCGCCACGTCAGGCAATTCCAGGATCTGCACCGTGACGAAGCGCGCGACGCGATCGCGGCCCTCCAGTCTGTCGCGAGGACGCGCGGCAATGTATTCGAGGAACTGATGAATACGGTGAAGTCCAACTCCCTCGGCCAGATCTCGGCGGCGCTCTACGAAGTCGGCGGAGAATACCGGCGTAATATGTAATCGATCAGCCGAGGCGGATTTTTTTCGCACGGCTTTGTGGCATATTGGTCGGTAACAACACGAATAAAGCAGAGCCCGAAGGACCACCGTGGTCATCGACGCCAAGTACAAGTCCCTGTTTATCTTCCCGGCACTCATCGTGCTGGTCCTGCTGTTCGTTGCGTCCGTCGTCATGATGTTTGCGAGCAACGATGCCACCGCCTGGCTGGGCGCAGCGATATCGACGCTGCCTTTGCCAATTATCGCGGCACAGCTGACTCTGCGGCCCGTGCCGCGCACCAGCGAAAACCTGCCGCTGCTGCTGTTCATCGCCGCCGCTGGCGTGATGGTCGCCGGCTGGGAGCAGTTCATCGAAGGGACGTCCGGCTGGGGGCCGACGTCGGTCGCGCTGGTGGCGGCGTCGATATTCGTGCTTTACGTGTTTTGGTATTCCCGCTTCGGCAGGTTCGACAGCGCACAGCTGATGGTCGGCAGCAAGCTGCCTGCATTTACCCTGAACGATGTCGACGGCCATGCATTCGACTCGGCCTCGCTGATCGGCGCGCCTGCTGTCGTGATGTTCTATCGCGGTAACTGGTGCCCGCTGTGCATGGCCCAGATTCGTGAGATCGCCAACCGCTACCAGGATATCGCGGCGATGGGCATCAAGGTCGTATTGATCAGTCCGCAGCCGGACGAGCAGAGTCGCAAGCTGGCCGCGCAGTATGACGTGCCCTTTATCGTACTCGTCGACGAGGACAACAAGGTTGCCGAGGAGCTGGGTATCGCGGTGAAAAACGGCGTGCCGATCGGCATCCCCGGCGGCTATACGGGAGATACGGTGCTGCCGACGCTCGTCGTCAGCAACGAAAAAGGGACGATCCTGTTTTCAGACCAGACCGACAACTACCGCGTCCGCCCGGAGCCCGATATTTTCCTGGCGATCCTGCGCCGCGCGGGAGTGGGCGTGCAGTGACCGACCAGAGGCCGTCGAGCATCCTCGATAATCCAACGCATTATGAAGGCACCTACCTGGAGTTTCTCGGTTTCAAACTGGTCGACTGGAAGAAAGGCTACGCGCGCATGGAAATGCCGGTCCGTGGCGAACATCGCAACACCGTGGGCTACCTGCATGGCGGGGTCATTTCGTCCTTGCTGGACATTGCGGGCGCCGTCGCCGGCAGTTACGGCGACGCTAAAGAGAGCGTGTCGATAACCGTTAGCCTGAACGTGAACTTCATGGCGCCGCACCGGGCGGATGTCGCGGTGGCTGAAAGCGAGCTGATACGCATGACCAGTTCCTTGTTCTTTGCGCAGGCGAAACTGGTCGATCCTGCCAATAACCGCCTGTGCGCAACCGCCACCGGCACATACAAGAAGAAACCTCGGGAGTAACTCGTGAGCGACACGCTGAACAGATTCCGGGTCGACGGCAAGGTCGCCCTCGTCACCGGCGCCGGCACGGGTCTCGGCCGGCAATTCGCGCTTTCACTGGCGGAGGCAGGCGCCTCGGTTGCGCTGGCGGCCCGGCGCCGGGAAAAATTGAAAGAGACGGCAGCCCTGATCGATGAAATGGGCGGCCAGTCGATCTGTATCGATCTCGACGTGACCGATGCATTGTCGGTGACCAGCTGCGTGCGTGAGGTCGGCGCCGAGCTCGGCGTGCCCGATATTCTCGTCAACAATGCGGGCATTGCGCGACAGGCGTTCCTGACCGACATCAGCGAGGAGGACTGGGACGCGGTACTCGATACCAACCTGAAAGGCGTCTTTCTGGTGGCGCAAGCGGTGGCAAGGGCGATGATCACGGCGGAGAAGCCAGGCAGCATTATCAACATTGCGTCGATTCTGGGTCTCGGCGTCAGCAAGGCGCTGGCGTCGTACATTGCCGCGAAGTCGGGCGTCGTGCACCTGACGAAGGCGATGGCGCTTGAATGGTGCCGCAGCGGCATCCGGGTCAATGCGATCGCGCCCGGCTACTTTGTCACCGAAATCAATGAAAAGGCGTTCGAACAGGGCGCCCATGAGCTGGTCAAACAACACGTGCCGATGGGTCGCGTCGGGGAGATGACCGAAATTTCCGGGCCGCTGTTATTGCTCGCATCGGACGCAGGCAGCTACATGACAGGTAGTATCGTCACGGTTGACGGCGGCCATCTCATCAAATCGCTGTAGCGGCGGCGCATGGGTCCCCTCGCAGGATTCAGGATAATCGNNATCTCATTAAATCGCTCTAGCTGCGGCGAATGGGTCCCCTCGCAGGATTCAGGATTGTCGAGATCGCCGGGATCGGCCCCGGTCCTTTCTGCGGCATGCTGCTTGCCGACATGGGCGCCGAGCTGATCCGGATCGATAGGCCGGGCGGCGCCGGCGCCGGCATCGACATCCCTGACAAGTACAACGTGCTTATCCGCGGTCGGCCGACGGTTACGGTCGACCTGAAGACACCTGCAGGCGTCGAACTCGTGCTCAGGCTCTGCGAGAACGCCAACGCCATGTTCGAGGGATTCCGTCCCGGCGTCATGGAGCAACTTGGGCTCGGGCCTGACGAGTGCCTGGCGGTCAATCCGACGCTCGTCTACGGGCGCGTGACTGGCTGGGGCCAGGACGGACCGCTCGCGCAAACTGCGGGTCATGACGGCAACTATGCGTCGATCGTCGGCGCGATCGGCGCGATCGGCGACAGGGAAGGGCCTCCCACGGTGCCGCTCAACATCATCGGCGACTACGGTGGCGGCGGCGCGTACCTCGCGCTAGGGATTCTTGCCGCACTGCTCGAGGCGCAGCGCTCGGGCCAGGGCCAGGTGGTTGACGCGGCGATGGTCGACGGCGCCGCTTCGCTGATGTCCGTGTTCTATGGCCTGCATGCGGGCGGCATGTGGCAGGATCAGCGGGGCAGCAATCTCCTGGACGGCGCCGCGCCTTTCTACCGGCCTTACCGGACAGGGGACGGCGAATACGTTTTTGTTGGCGCTATCGAGCCGAAGTTCTTCGCGGTCCTC
>JABAHS010008232.1_pt1 | contig 12402 bp, 13 predicted proteins | sample 7062111 | NCBI WGS metagenome assembly JABAHS01 (sample SAMN14534600, study PRJNA622989) | marine sediment metagenome | biome: marine biome [ENVO:00000428]; feature: marine pelagic biome [ENVO:01000023]; material: deep marine sediment [ENVO:00002113]; isolation source: pool of 4 deep marine... | reverse complement strand
CGAGCTGGTCATCGGCGCCGGCATCGACGCCTACAACGGCTACGGCCAGCGCGGCAGCTTCCACACCATCGAGCACACCATGCAGGCCATCATCGAGCTGTTCCCGGTGTTCAGCCGCGTGCGCATGCTGCGGCAGTGGGGCGGCATCGTCGACGTGTGCCCGGACGCCTGCCCGATCATCTCGAAGACGCCGGTCGGCGGCCTGTATTTCAACTGCGGCTGGGGAACGGGCGGCTTCAAGGCGACGCCCGGTTCCGGCTGGGTCTTCGCGCACACGATCGCGCAGGACAGGCCGCATGATCTCAATGCGCCGTTCGACCTCGAGCGTTTCACGACCGGTGCGCTCATCGACGAGCACGGTGCCGCGGCGGTGGCCCACTGAGGAGACGGAGATGTTGCTGATCGAATGTCCCTGGTGCGGCGAGCGAGCGGAAACCGAGTTCAGCTACGGCGGTGAAGCCGGAATTGTGCGGCCGCCGGACCCCGACGCCCTCAGTGACGCCGAATGGGCCGACTACCTGTTCAACCGCAGCAATCCGCGCGGCGCGCACCGGGAACTCTGGAACCATGCCCAGGGCTGCCGCCGCTGGTTCGCCGTGGAGCGGGACACGGTGACCTACGTGATCTCGCGCAGCTACCGGCTTTCGGATGCAGCCGATGGAGAGGGGGGCTAGGTGCGTATGCAGCGGCGACGATTACCAGCCGGGGGACGCATCGACCGTTCGCGGCCGATCCGCTTCCGCTTCGACGGCCGCAAGTACGAAGGGTATGCGGGCGATACGCTGGCTTCTGCGCTGCTCGCAAACGGCGTGTCGATCGTCGGTCGCAGTTTCAAGCTGCGGCGACCGCGAGGCATCGTGGGGAGCGGCGCGGAAGAACCGAATGCGATCATGCAGATCGGCAAAGGCGCGCACGCCCAGCCGAACCTGCGCGCCACGCAGGTCGAACTGTACGATGGCCTGGTCGCGAGGAGCACCCGGGGCTGGCCCAGTGCGAAGTTCGATATCGGCGCGGTCAACGACCTGTTCGGCAAGGTCCTCGGTGCGGGCTTCTATTACAAGACGTTCATGCGGCCGAAGTCGTTATGGCACCTGTACGAGCGTGTCATGCGTGCTTCGGCGGGCTTCGGCCGCGCGCCGACGAAGAACGATCCCGACCGCTACGAACACGTCAATGCGCACTGCGACGTCCTGATCGCGGGCGGCGGGCCGGCGGGACTTGCCGCCGCGCTCGCGGCCGGGCAGTCCGGCGCCCGCGTGATCCTCGCCGACGAACAGGACGAGTTCGGCGGCTTCCTCTTGACCACGCGCCGCCGTGTCGACGGCATGGCCGCCGCGGACTGGGCCCGGCAGACGGTCGAATTGCTCGATTCGCTCGACAATGTCACGCTGCTGCCGCGCAGCACCGTATTCGGTTACTACGATCATAACTTCCTCGCTATCGCGGAACGGTGCACGGATCACCTGCCGGAGGAAGATCGCGCGGGTGTGCGGCAGCGGCTGTGGCGGGTGCGAGCGAGGCAGGTGGTGCTCGCGCAGGGCGCGTTCGAGCGGCCGCTCGCCTTCTGCAACAACGACCGCCCGGGCGTAATGCTGGCTTCGTCNNTCGGCCTACGAGACGGCGCTCGACCTCGTCGATGCCGGCGGCACCGTGGTGATCGTCGACAGCCGCTCGGGCGGTGCGGGCTCGCTGGCGGAACGCGCGGCGAACCGGGGCGTATCCGTGCTTACCGGCCACGTGGTAACAGACGTCCTGGGCCGCCGCCGGGTGCGCGGTGTGCGGGTCGCCGGGTGGTCCGGCAACCCGTCGTACCTGGTCGAGAGTACGATCCAGATCGAATGCGACCTGCTTGCCATCTCGGGTGGCTGGAGCCCGTCCGTGCACCTGCATTCGCAGGCCGGTGGGAAGAACCGGTGGGACACGGCGCGGCACTGTTTCGTGCCGGGTGAAACTGCGCAGGCCAATGCGTCGGCCGGCGCCTGCAACGGCCGCTGGTCGCTGAGCCAATGCCTGCGCGAAGGTCTCGAGAAAGGTGCGGCCGCGGCAGCGAGTTGCGGTTTCGATGCGCCGGACATCGCGCCTCCGGCGACGGCAGACGATTACGACAATCCCCTGCAGCCGCTCTGGCGCGTGCCAGCGGACACGGAGCCGGAGCGTTGCCCGAAGCAATTCCTGGATTTTCAGAACGACACCAGCGTGGCGGACATCCGGCTGGCCGCACGCGAAGGCTACCGCAATGTCGAGCACGTCAAGCGTTACACGGCGCTCGGCTTCGGCACCGACCAGGGCAAGCTGGGCAACATCAACGGCATGGCGGTGCTCGCGGAATGCCTCGGTAAATCGATTCCGGAAGTCGGCACGACGACGTTCAGGCCGGCCTATACGCCGGTGACGTTCGGTGTCGGTGCCGGTGAGAGCGTCGGCGAGTTGTACGATCCGGTGCGCAAGACCGCGATCCACGAATGGCACACGAGCGCCGGCGCGCCGATGGAAAACGTCGGGCAGTGGCACAGGCCGTGGTACTTCCCGCGCGAGGGCGAGGACATGAACGCGGCCGTCGCACGCGAATGCCGCGCTGCGCGGCAGTCGCTGGGCATCATGGATGCGTCCACGCTCGGCAAGATCGACGCCCGCGGTCCCGACGTCGTCGAGTTTCTCGAACGCATCTATACGCACAACGTCGGCAGGATGAAGGTCGGCCGCTGCGCCTACGGCATCATGCTCGGCGAGGACGGCATGGTCATGGATGACGGCGTCATGGCGCGGCTCGGCGAACAGCACTTCTACCTCACGACGACGACCGGTGGTGCCGCCAACGTGCTTGCCTGGCTCGAGGCATGGCTGCAGACGGAATGGCCGGGACTCGACGTATTCCTCACTTCGCTGACCGACCAGTTCTCGACGATCGCCGTGGTCGGACCGGACAGCCGCAAGGTGCTGGAGAAGATTGGTTGCAGTATCGACCTCGGCAAGGACGCTTTTCCGTTCATGTCGGTGCGGAACGCCGAACTCGGAGGTTTCCCGGTGCAGCTGTTTCGCGTGAGTTTCTCAGGGGAGCTCGCATTCGAGATCAACATCGATAGCGGCCTCGCGCTCGACATGTGGAAGACTGTCATGGCGGCCGGCGATGCCTTCGGTATTACGCCATATGGCACCGAAACGATGCACGTCCTGCGTGCCGAGAAAGGATTCATCATCGTCGGCCAGGATACCGACGGCTCGGTGACGCCCGTCGACCTGGGTATGGGCTGGCTATTGTCGAAGGACAAGGACTACCTCGGCAAGCGCTCGCTCGACCGGCCGGACTGTGTGCGAAGCGACCGTAAGCAGTTCGTCGGCTTGCTGTCATCAGACGGTCGCACCGTGCTGCCGGAGGGCACGCAGCTCGTCGCAGCATCCGGAGCCACGGTGCCAGTGCCGATGTGTGGCCATGTGACATCGAGCTACATGAGCGCATGCCTCNNGGCCGCGCGCGCAAGGGTGAGACCATCTATGCGGCATTGCCGGACCGGGAGCCACTTGCGGTGACCATCACGACACCGGTTTTCTACGATCCGAAAGGAGAGCGGCAACATGTCTGAATTCCGCGTGCGGCAACACGGCCTCGAGCCACGGCTGGCTGAGCCGGTTAAAACCGGCTTGGCGGAGCCGGCGGCAATTGTCACTGTCCGCGGCGATCTGGGGCACATCAATCTGCGCGGCCGAGTGTCGGATAGCGGCTTCCTGCATGTGGTCGAGCAGGAACTCGGCCAGGGACTGCCGACCGAGCCCAACACTTGCTCGGCCGCGGAACACCAAGTTTGCTGGCTTGGTCCCGACGAGTGGCTCGTGGTGACGCCGGTTATTGCGGCAGCCGATCTCGCGCGGCGTCTCGAGCAGGCGCTGGCGTCCACGCACGCAGCGGTAAACGACATCAGCGGCGGCCAGGTCGCATTGATGCTGCAGGGAACAGGATGTCGCGAATTGCTGGCCCGGGGGTGCACGCTGGACCTGCATCCGCGGGTATTCGAGGTGGGTGACTGCGCGCAGAGTGGCCTCGCGAAGGCCAATGTACTCATCGCGCTGCTCGATGGCGGCCCGACGTTCATGGTCGTGGTCCGCCGCAGCTTCTCGGACTACCTGTACCGATGGCTGGCGCATGCGGGCCGTGACGACGGCATAGTATTCGCTGCAGCCTGAACCGGGAAGCGTGCCGCCGGCGCGGCATTGAGTTCGGCCAACCTCCGATTCATACTCCGATCGATGAGCGAGCGTTCAAGCCCGACAATCGACCGTGCGCCATTACAGCTGCCCACTCGCTTCGGTTTCCTGCTGGTTGATGATTTCACGCTGATCTCGATGTCGTCCGCGATCGAGACCCTTCGCATGGCAAATCGCCTGCTCGGTGAGGACTTTTACCAGTGGATGACGATATCGGAAACGGGCGAAGCCGTGTGCGCGAGCGACGGTCTTTGCGTACTGGCCGACCGCGGGATCGATGATCCAAAGGCGTTCGAGGACATCGATGCGATCATCGTATGCGGTGGCAGGCGTGTTGAGAAAAGGGCCACCGAGCCAATACTCCGATGGCTCAAGAAGGCGGTCGGCGCCGGCCTGCAACTCGGCTCGACGTGCACCGGGAGTTACGTGCTGGCGAGGGCCGGACTCCTGGACGGTTATCGCTGCAGTATCCACTGGGAGAATATCGCGTCATTGACGGACTTGTTCCCGAAGGTCCAGGTTCGGCGCAGTATCTACACGATCGACAGGGACCGGTTGACCAGTTCCGGCGGCACGACGCCAATCGATATGATGTTGTACCTGGTACGCAGGCAATGCGGCGCCGAAATCACAGCGGGTATAGCAGAGCAGTTCGTCTACGAACGTGTCCGGAATCCTGACGATCTCCAACGGGTTCCACTGAGGCATTTCGTGGGCAGGCAATCGATGAAACTGGTCACCGCAGTCGAACTCATGGAGGCCAATATCAAGGAGCCGATCAGCCAGATCGAGCTGGCCGATTACGTCGATCTCTCGCGCCGGCAGCTGCAGAGACTGTTCCAGAAGTACCTGCTTTGCACGCCGTCGCGCTATTACCTGCAGCTCCGATTGCAGCGTGCGCGCGAATTCCTGTTACAGACCGACCTGAGCCTCGTGGAGATTGCGGCGCAGACCGGCTTCGTATCGAGTTCGCATTTCAGCAAGAGCTACAAGGAGCTGTACGGTTACTCACCGAGTCGCGAGCGCCGCGGTGGTGCCAAGACGAAACCGGTCAATGAACCGTGATACAGGTGCAGGGCGCCGAGTGGTTGACCTTGTGCGATACGCTACCGAGCAACAAGCCGCCGAAATCGCCGAGCCCGCGGCTCCCCAGCACGATACAGTCTGACGCATTTTCCTCCGCGGACTTTACGATCTCGTCTGCCGGGTCACCTCCGCGAAGTTCCGTGGTCACCTTGCCGGGCAGGCTGTTCTCCGCGATTTTTCTGGCGGCTTCGATCAGCATGCGCCCGGCCTTCTCGATCTGATCGCGTCCCGCATGGATCATCACGGAGGCACCGCCGAGCACCATGACGCGGTCAGCTGCGGCGCCCTGCGGTACGTGAACGATATGCAACGATCCATCGAACTTGGCGGTCAGTTGACAAGCAAGTTCGAGCGCTTTCTTGGAGTATTCGGACCCATCCACCGCAACGAGAATCTTCTCCAACATGGTCTTCTCCGGAGCTGCGCCTGATTTGTTACCATACAGAACCCGGATTAATCGTGTCGAGCACGACAAGGTGATCGCAGATGTTTCTGACGGAAGATAAAGAACATTCCGGGTCTGCCGATACACTCGGCGGGCGAATCGTGTACGCACGCGAAGCGCAGGGGCTGACGACGTCGCAGCTTGCCCGGCGCATCGGAATCAAGACCGATACGCTGCAAGGTTGGGAGAGCGATCGTGCCGAGCCGCGGTCGAATCGCCTGCTGACGCTCGCAGGCATGCTCGGCGTCAGCCCGACGTGGTTACTGACCGGTGCGGGCGAGGCGCCGGTCGATGCATTGACGGAAACGGAGATGATGCATATCCGCGAGTCGGTGGTTCGCATGCGCGAACAGGTGCTGACATTGCTCGACGAACTGGAGCAGTTGCAGCAGCGTCTCGAGAGCTACGAGAGCTACCAGGCCTGACCGCCTGAACGGTAGCGCTTCACTCAAGCCAGTTTTGCCCCGTTCGGCACCTCGCTGTCGATGCAGGTGAGTACGACCTTGCCGTCGTCGCGGTGGAAACCTGTTACCAGGCATTCCGATATGAACGGACCGATCTGCTTGGGTGGAAAGTTGACGACGGCGACAACCTGTTTCCCGACGAGTTCGTCCGAGCTGTAGAGATCGGTGATCTGCGCGCTCGATTTCCTGAGCCCTATATCCGGCCCGAAATCGACAAGCAGCTTGTAGGCGGGCACGCGGGCTTCCGGGAATGCCTCGGCGCTCAAGATAGTGCCGGCTCTGAACTCCACTCGCTCGAAGTCCTTCCACGTGATCTGATCCATTCAGCTATCCTCATCGGCCTGGCTGTGAATTTCCTCCTCGTATACCTGGGAGGCGGTGTGTGCCGTCGCAAGTGCGTCTCCGAATGCCATGTGTGCTTCGTCGGGCACGCTTTCGCGCCGCAGCATGCGGTACGCGACGAACGCAACGAGGGACAGGTGCACGATGCCCGTGAATGCATACAGGCCGGCTGCATTGCTCCACGTCATTAGCGTGGACGCGATGAACGGTCCCGCAATCGCGCCAACGCCATACATCAGCAGGAGTCCGCTCGAGATCATGACGTAGTCGTCCTTTTCCGCGAAGTCGTTGGCATGCGCTACGGCGATGGCGTACAGGGGAAACGCCACCGAGCCCCACATCAGTCCCGCTATACATGCCGTTACGAAATTCAGGTTGTGGAACGAGCCCACGAATACGATCGAAACGCCGACACCGATGGCAGCCGATGCGATGATGATCTTGCGGCGCCCGATCCTGTCAGAAAGGTAGCCGAGCGGCCACTGCAGCACCGCGCCGCCGATAACGCTCGCCGTCATGAACCAGGCTGGCAACGCGGGGTCTCCGCCGATCGATACGGCGAATACCGGCGCCAGCGACCAGAACGCGCCATTGGCCAGCCCTGTGGCGAGGCATCCGACAGCCGCGGCTGGCGATATGCGTAACAGCCGCCGCAAATCGAGCTGGACCGATTGCGGGATTGCCGGAGAGGGCGATGTAGACAGCGCGACGGGCAGCGCGCCCAGCGATACCAGCACGGACGCGATCGCGAACAGCTGCAGCCCGAAAGGATCGTAAAGCAGCGTCATCATCTGTCCGGCAGCAAGCACGCTCAGAGAGATCATGGCATAAACGGAAAAAATGGCGCCGCGATTCTCGTTGGTCGATGCTTCGTTCAGCCAGCTCTCAATGACTACGTAAAGCACTGCGAAACAAAAACCAGAGATCATCCGTAACAGGGCCCATCCGACCGGGGTCAGGAACAGGCCGTGCAGCAGCGGCGCGGCCGAACCGAGCGCTGTCATCGCGAGGAACACGCGAACGTGTCCGACGCGACGAACGAGTTCGCCGCCGCGCAGGCAGCCCAGCGTAAAGCCGAAGAAATACGCGGCGCCCATGATGCCGATCGACACCGTTGCGAATTCCTCGAGCGCCGCACGCACGGGCAGCAGGGTGCCCTGCAGTCCCTGGCCGGTGAGCAAAATGGAGACACCGATCAGGAGAGCGGCGACGGGCGAAAGAGCATGTTTCATGGGGGCGCATTCTGTTCTCTCGAACGTCGATTTGGAAGTGAAAAGCCGGACAAATGACCGCAAATGACCGGTTGCGGGCGCAATCGGACCAGAGGCGCGGGGCAGTCATCCGGAAGATAGTTGTTGGTGCCGATGCCATTCATCGGCGCGAACGGAGAGGCCAATGAAAGGCAATAGCGAGTCCGGAATGCTGCGGAGACGTATTGGATGGATCTGGGTATGGGCTGCTTTCGTCGTCTTCCTCGCCCTCGAGATCGCGAGGCTGTCGTGAAGACCCGTAATGCAAACATCTGGGTATACGATGAGGGCGGACTCGACGTGGTGCCGCCGTTTCTCGTGGGAGAAGTGGCTGGCAGCCTGTCCATCGACAAAGACCGAGAGCAGTTGCGGCGATTTGCCGAGTCGATCCTCGACTGGCTGAGGCGCACCGAGCAAGAGGGCGGGGCGCGAATTTACCGATTACCGTAATGCCGCGCCGGCGGGGCTCAGCCCTCGCGGCTGCGCATGATCGGTCGGGCTACGCCGACCGTGAGCTTCTCGCCGAGCACTTCGCGCCGGAAGCGGAACAACTCGGCCGGCCGTCCGCGGCCGACGGTCGAGGTGCGCCCGACCGATTCGACGAGATCCGCCGACGTGATCAGCCGGCGGAAATTCTGCTTGTGCAGTTTTGCTCCCGAGAGTGCCTCGACCACGCGCTGCAGCTGCAGCAGCGTGAATTCGCCGGGCATCAAGTCGAACACCACGGGTCGGTAAGCCAATTTTCCGCGCAGTCGTCCGAGCGCGGTTGCAAGTATGCGTCGGTGGTCCGATGCGAGCGGTTTCCCCATGTGGGCGAAGGCTGCTACGTCTTGTTCGCATGCCTGCTTCCGCACCGCGCACGCATCGCGGACCGCCTCGTACACGAGGCCGGCCTCGTAAAGAAGTTCGTAACGCTCGTGGGCGAGAACCGCGTCCATGTCCGACGCTTCTGCGCCGCCGAACGTGACATTGACGCGCTCCTGCCGTTCCCGTCGCCTGTGCGCTTTTTTTTCGCTGCTGATCCAGTCCCGAAGCGAAGGCTCGATGTACTTGTCGAGTACCGCGGGCCGGCCGCGGCGCCAGTCCTCCCAGGGCATGAAGCTGTACCAGTCGTGCCACTCGGCTTCGTAGGATTCGACGGCGTCCTCGTGCGTGAGGGCGATATAGGCGACCGATACGACTCGCGGGCCGCCTTCGATCTCGACGGGGTCCCGGAAACGGTTACCGAAGGTGTACAGCTGCTCGACGTAATAGAGGTCGAGGCCGGTCTGAGCCTCGACCCAGCGCCGCAGGCTGCTTTCGAGGCTCGGGTGACTGGCAGGCTCGAACGGGCCGTTTGGCAGCGCGAGCGGCGTATGACCGAGGCTCGTTGCCTGGCCCTGGTCGACGATCAACAGGCGCGGCGTCTCGTCGGTTACCGCGACGATAACGGCGATCAGGTTGATCACGGTTTCCGTAACGTATTGTTTCATTAAATTATTTTGATCGACCGTCCGCGGCGGCCCGGGCTGTCCTTGACAGACTATATGCTCTGAGTGAGTATAACCCAATATGCTCATTTGGAGCATAAATATTTCGACCCCATATACAGGGAACAAGGCCGCACAGCGCGGGTGAATCATGCTTGCCAATCCTGACTACACGCCGGAGGTTGCTGCCGCGACCGCCCGAGCTTACGCGCACGTCAAAGACGTTATCCCGGCATTCGAATGGCCCGTCCATGCGCCATACGTCGCCGCGATCAACACGCTCAAGAAAGAGCGCAATGCCGTGGTGCTGGCGCACAACTACATGACGCCGGAGATCTTCCACTGCGTTGCCGACATCACCGGCGACTCGCTCGCGCTGGCGCGCCGTGCCGCGGAAACGGATGCGGATGTCATTGTGCTCGCGGGCGTGCATTTCATGGCAGAGACGGCCAAACTGCTGAATCCCGAAAAGACCGTACTCATTCCCGACCTGCGTGCCGGCTGCTCGCTTGCGGAATCGATTACTGCAGCCGACATCCGCCAGTTGCGCGAAAAGCACCCGGGTGTGCCCGTGGTCACCTACGTGAATACCTCCGCGGAGGTAAAGGCAGAGTCGGATATCTGCTGCACGTCGGGCAATGCGGTCGAGATCGTCGAGTCGCTCGGTTGCGACGAAGTCATCTTCCTGCCCGACGAGTATCTTGCGAACTACGTTGCGCAGCAGACCAGTGTCCGGATCATCACGTGGAAGGGGCACTGCGAAGTGCACGAACGTTTTACAGCCGAGGAGCTGGAGGATTACAGGGCCTCCTACGAGGACCTGACGATCATCGCCCATCCGGAGTGTCCGCCGGACGTGCTCGCCGCAGCGGATTTCGTCGGTTCTACCGCGCAGATGAGCCGATTCGTGGAGACCCGCCGACCGAAGCGAGTGCTGATGGTGACCGAGTGCTCGATGAGCGACAACGTCGCCGCCGACATTACCGACGTACAGTTCATTCGACCCTGCAACCTCTGCCCACATATGAAGCGCATCACGCTTGCGAAGATTTATGAATCGCTCGAAAAGCTGGAGCCGCGTGTCGAGATCGATCCCGGTGTCGCGGAAAAAGCGCGTTGCGCCGTGGAACGGATGCTCGAGCATGGTTAGGAATACCTCGATGCTGAACCGACGACCCCTCAAGGTTGCTGCCGATGACGTCGTCGTTGTCGGCACCGGCATGGCCGGCCTCATCACGGCGCTGTCGCTGGCGCCGCGGCCGGTGACGCTGATAACGAAGACCCCGAATCTCGAGAGCGGGTCGAGCCTCTGGGCGAAGGGCGGCATCGCCGCAGCCGTGGGGCCGGGTGATTCACCCGAAGCCCACGCCGAAGACACCCTGACGGCTGGCGCCGGACTCAGCGACCCGCGACGCGCGCTGGCGCTGACGCGAGAAGGCGCCGACAGCTTGCGGCTGCTGATTCATGAGGGCGTGCCTTTCGACCGGGCGCTCGACGGCACGCTCGAACTGGCCCGCGAAGCTGCGCATGGCCGGCCTCGCATCGTGCATGCGGGCGGCGACGCCACGGGTCGGGTGATCATGAGCGCGTTGATCGAGCGAGCCCGCAGGACCCCGTCCATCAAGATACTCAGGAGCTCGTTCGCGCACGATCTCGTCGTACAGGACCGCGTGGTCCGCGGCTTGCTGGTCTTCGAGCGCGATAAGGGCTGGTGCCAGCGGCACGCGTCGCACGTCGTGCTGGCCACGGGCGGCATCGGCATGGCCTGGTGGCACACGACCAACCCGGCAGAATCTACAGGTGACGGCCTCGCCATCGCAGCGCGAGCCGGCGCCGAACTGACCGATCTCGAGTTCATGCAGTTCCACCCGACGGCTCTCGCCGTGAATACCGAGGCAGGTAATGCAAACATGCCCTTGCTGACCGAGGCGCTTCGCGGCGCGGGTGCACTGATGGTGGACGAGGCAGGCAAGCGCTTCATGACCGCAGTGCATCCAGCCGCTGAGCTGGCACCGCGCGATGTCGTCGCACGCACGATCGAACAGAAAATCGCAGCCGGCGGCAGCGTGTATCTCGATATACGGCCGGTACTCTCGAACGGTCTCGAACGTGAGTTTCCCGAGGCCGTGCACGCATGCCGCGACGCTGGCCTCGATCCCGCGAAGGACCTGTTGCCGATCGTGCCGGCGGCCCACTATCACATGGGCGGTATCCACGTTGACGACGACGGCCACAGTTCGCTCGAAGGTCTCTGGGCCTGCGGTGAAGTCGCAAATACCGGCGTCCACGGTGCGAACCGGCTCGCCAGTAACTCGCTGCTGGAGGCAGTCGTGTATGCGAGAAGGGTTGCTGCCGGAATCCGGCGTGCGCGGGAATCGCGAGACGAGCGCCCGCTCCCGATAAAGGAGACGCCGGACGCGCCGGTGCCAGGTACCGGGAAAGACCTGGATGCGATCATCGCCGCGACACGAAAAACCGTCTCGAAGCACGTCGGTATCGTGCGCTCCGGGGTCGGCCTGCAGGATGCGCTGCGCAAGTTCCGTGAATTCGATCGTGAGCTGGACCGGATCGCCGTGGGCGCCGTGAGCGAGCCCGCAGACTCGTTCGATCGCGTGTTGCGATGGAGCGAGGCACGCAACCTGTTGTTGGTCGCTCGTCTGGTTACCCTGGCGGCACTCGATCGTGAGGAGAGTCGGGGCGCACATTACAGGAAAGACTTCCCGAACACGCAGCCGGAATGGCGGCGCCACCAGTCGCTAACCGTAGAGCGCCTTGCATAGACGGCATGCGAGGTCGGTCTCGGAATCTGCGGACTGACAGGGCGCGGCCGATCCCCGAAACTCGTATCATCACGCTACGTCCGGGCGGAGTTTTCAGATGTCTGTGGGGCTTTTCAATCGCGCAATCGCGGCGGCAATGCCATTGGTGCCCAGGCCTCTGGTCTGGCGTTTTTCCCGTCGCTACATCGCCGGTGCTGGCCTCGATGATGCATTCCGCACGGCCAGCGAATTGAACGAAGCGGGTTGCGCCGCAACCATCGACGTTCTCGGTGAGGACAGTACCGACGTCGAGGAGGTGCGCTCGGGAGTGGACCTTTATCTGCAGGCGATCCGCGGCATCCACGAGAGATCGCTGCACTGTGGTAT
>JABAHS010018177.1_pt1 | contig 12406 bp, 9 predicted proteins | sample 7062111 | NCBI WGS metagenome assembly JABAHS01 (sample SAMN14534600, study PRJNA622989) | marine sediment metagenome | biome: marine biome [ENVO:00000428]; feature: marine pelagic biome [ENVO:01000023]; material: deep marine sediment [ENVO:00002113]; isolation source: pool of 4 deep marine... | reverse complement strand
GACGCCGCCACCGCAAGCGATATGCGCGACGCTTGTGAGAGACGGGCCCGATCGTTTGGGGCCGATGTTTTCTGCCGTAGGTTTTTTGAGCTGGTCAAGTGCTGAATATGCCGAAGTGAGCTTTTCAGAAAACGGTTACCGGCCCGTTTCTGCATCGGCGACGCCAAACAGAACCCCCAGAGGGTTCGCGGCAACCGGCCTCAGCCGTTCGCGCCAATCCGGATCGATAGGTAGTCTCACCCGGGTCCCGTCCTGACCGATGTCGGCGAAGTTACCAAGGAAGAGTACGAAGTCGATGGATGTACCCGCCTGCCTGTTACCCAGTTTCGAAAGGATGCTGACGCTATGCGGCAGCAGGTGATACCTGGCGCGCTTGGCGAGAAAGTCAATGCTGCCCTCGCCGGAATGCACCAGCAGAATACGCACCGGCTCATCACCCAGATGCTGTTGCTTGATCTGGTCGATGTATCCGTACAGCGCACCGTCCAGGCCAGCGAGCAGGCGCTCGTGCTCGGAGCGGCCTGAAAAATTTTCCACCGTGCCGGCGGCCAGTCGATAACTGTTCACCGTCCAGCGCACGTCCAGCACCATCCAGGCACTGAGCGCCAGGACGCCCAGCGACATCGGCCAGAAGCCCGGTAAGCGCCGGGCCGGCAGCCACATCAAGATGGCCGCGAGCAACAGCCAGATGGCGAGCACGACTGGCAAAGGCCAGTCCGGGCCACGCTCGCCGCCGTGCAGGAAATTGACCGATTTCTGGGTCCAGGGCTCGAATCGGAACCAGCCCTCGGCCATCGAGCCCAGCGAGGAAGCGAGCCCGGGCGCCTCCAGCGAGAACGACCCGAGCCGGGCCGTCCCGCCATCGGGCTGCGGGAACAGAAAACCCAACTCGATGACCCGGCCGCCCCAGCCGGCGGCAGTGGACAGGTCCAACCGTCCTTCCGCGGCTGGCAGGTCGAGGCGCACCACGTCATTGGGATTGCCCGCCGGGCGCCAGAAAAACGCGGCTGGTGGCTGCCCTTCACCGCTGGCGGTCGAATAACGCAACAGGCTCAGCGCCCCGGCGTCCACCTCCACCGGGCCGGTGGTGACCAGGGCGAATCCGTTGGCGAAGCCACTGATGGTGAGTTCATCAGGCCCCTGGCTGCCGGACCCCATGGCGAAGCGAAGCTGCATGGGGGAGAAACTCAGCGGCTCCGACGCCGCCCCCGGCAACGTCCGCCAGGTGGCGAGGACCAGCCCACCGGCCACCAGCAGTGCGGAGCCCAGCATGGCGGCCGCGATGGCGCCGCTGTGGATGCGCGCCGGCCGTGGGGTCCGGGACGCGAAAATCATCGCACCGGCAAACAGGAGCGCGGGCAGGAGCTGCAACGGCAGCCGGTTGATCGCCGTGTAAGTGCCGGCAAAGCTTCCCCGGTCCGTGAATCCGAAAATGAGCAACTGGCTGGCCGCGAACAGCAGCAGGAACGCCATGCCGGCCCTTCGCGCCGGTTTGACCGGCGGCCATGCGGCAGCCACCAGCGCGATGGCCAATAGGCCCCACAACAGGTTCCAACTGCCCATGGCGAACAGGTTGCGGGCATAGGCGCCGCGCACATCATGCAGCTCGAGGCCAATGGACCCGATCACCGGCAGGAAAAGCCGCCCGTCCTGCAGGCCGACACCACCCAGCCAGGGAATGTCCAGGTACGTGGTGCCGGTCACGGCGGCGACCGCGATCGCGACCACCACCACGCCCAGCGCTGACAGCAGCACCCTGGCGCGCAGAACCGTGAACGCGACCAATACCAGGCCCAGCGCGAACCACGCCACGCCCTCGTCCTTGACCAGCAGGCCGAGCGCCAGCATCAGCAAGCCCAGTGCCCATTGCGGACGCTGCTTCGCGATCGCCGAGGCCAGCAGGGCCACGAAGCCCAGGCCCGCATAACCGGCCATCCAGATGTCGGCATAGCCGCCCAGCGCCGCGTGCACGCCGAACAGCGGCGTGGACCACAGCATGAAGACCACTGCTGACGACAGCAGCACGGAAGCCCCCACCGCCCGCAGTTGGCCATACAGGGCCAGACCGATACCTGTGCCGCACAGCAACACCGGCAGGTTGATCAGGGTTTCGCTCCAGCGTCCCAGGCTCAGAGCCGCCCAGTACGGAATCGCCGAGGGAAGATCGGGGTAGGCGAACCCGTTGGTGGTGTACACACCCCCTTGCGTCGCTTCCAGCCAGGCCTGCGGTCCGACCAGCGGGCTCATTCCCCCCGACAGGTACCAGGCCTTGGCCCTGTAGATCCAGGTCTGCCAGGCATCCCAGGGATACACGGGCCGCAGTATGATCTCGATGGCCGCAAACGCGACATGCACGGCCGTCCAGGCCAGCAACGCAGCCAGCAGCATCCGCGCGCCCCGGCCAAGACCAGCGTCATCGAGCCAACCGGCCCGGGTGGCGGCATGCCGCGCCGGCGGCGGCCCGAGCCGCCAGAGTGCACCCGCCGCGATGACCGCCAGCAACGCCAGCACGGCCATGACGCCCCCGAACGTCACGCGGCCGGCGAATGCCTCGAAACCAACCATCACCCCGTATAACAGCGCGTAGCCGAGAAACAGCCCGTACCCGGCCCGCCGCAATCCCTGCGCCGGGGCCGCGGGCACGGTCCGCGCTTCGAGCGCCCACAGGCACAGCGCGCCCGTGAGCCAGGGCAGCAGCAGGCCCGTCATGAAACTGATTTGACTCATCGGCTCAGAGGGCGCCAGGGATGGGAAACGGCCGGGCGAGTGCCTCAGCCACCCGCATTCTCGTCACCGGGCGGTGCCTGGGAATCACCCGGCTCGCCGCCCTGCAGTTCGCGCAGCTCCGCTTCCAGCATCGCCACCCGCTGCACCAGGCGGTTCAGGCGCACCATGTTGCGCGAGCGCTCGATATCCATCACCAGGATCTTTACCACCATTACCACCAGGCCCAGGGTCAGGACCAGCGCCGGCGGGTAGGCCACCCCCAGCGCACCCGCCAAGCGGTCGAACAGGCCCGGCAGGAACCCCAGCAGCGCGAACAGCGCGGCAACGGCCATCCACCACAGGCCGTAACGCACGTGCAGACGGTCCCTGCGGATGAGCACCACGATCACCGCCGCGGCGAGCAGGCCGATGGCTGCGGTGAGCAGTGAAATCATTCCGTCCCCCAGCGCCCGGTCGCAGCGACCCGGCTCTCAGTAAGGTGCGCGCCGCCCGGCGGTTCTCTTGGTCAACCCGAGCAGGAGCGTGTAACTCATGTAATACAGCACCGCAAACCAGGAATGGTAAATCCGGGAAATGCCACTGCTGCGAGGCCGCATTGTAACGTCTACGTCGGCAAGCCGGATACCGCGCGCGTGCAGCAGGGCCAGCACGCCGACGTCCTGGTATTCCAGCAGCGTGGCCTCGCGCGAGGCCAATACCTCGATGGCCCCGCGGTCGTACACGCGGAACCCGGAGGTGATGTCTTCCAGCCGGAGGCCCGAAACGCGCTTCATCCAAACCCAGGCGATGCGGCGCAACAGCGAGCCGCGCCCGGTGCAGGCGCCGATCGCCACGCCTGCCTCGCCGGCGACGACGGGACGCAACAGCTCGGGTATCGATTCCGCACGGTGCTGGCCGTCGCCATCCATGGTGATAGCGAAGTCGAAGCCATGTTTGAGGGCATACCGCAGGCCGGCCTGAATGGCGCCCCAGGCTCCCAGCTGGACGGCAAACGGCAGCACCATGGCCCCTGCCCGCCGGGCTTCGGGGACCGTCGCGTCGCGGCTCGCATCATCCACCACCAGCACCGGAAAGCCCGTCTGGCGGCGGACCGACCGGACCACGGCGCCGATGTCGGCCGCCTCCTCGTGGGCCGGGATGATGACGAGGCACCTGCGCGATGGGCCGATGGCCGGGGCGGATTTCATGCCGGCATTCTAGACTTCGCTCGGCGCCGTCGCCACCTGGCGGTAGATGTCCTCCAGGCGTGCGGCAGAACGGTCGATGTGGAACAGGCGCTCGAAGCGTTCCCGCCCGCGGCGGCCCATTGCTTCAGCGCCGGCGGGGTCGTCCCGCAAGCGCTGCAGGGCGGCGGCCAGGGCCGCGGAGTTGGCCGGCTCCACCTTCAGACCCGCATCGCCGTCCTCCACCACGAAGCCCATGCCGGAACCCGGTACGTCACCGACCACCACCGGCTTGCCGTGCAGCATGGCCTCCAGCAGCACCATGCCAAATGCCTCGGTGCGCTCGATGGACGGCAGGCAGACGCAATCGCATTGTTCGAGCAGGGCCCGCAGCTCGACGTCAGGCAGCGCTCCGTGGAGCACCACGCGATCCGATACTCCACGGCGCTGAACCTGCGCCGCCAGCTTGCGATACTGGTCGCCGGCGCCGACCAGGTCGACGCGCACGCCCGGCACGCGGGCGGCCGCCTCGACGAGAAAACCGAAGCCCTTGTAGTAGGTCAGCCGCCCGATGGCCAGCACCCGCAATTCGCCGCCCCGGCGCGCAGCGATAGCGGCATGCCGGGCATTCGGAGCCAGGCGCCCGGGATCCAGACCCAGCGGCACGACCTGGCACTTCTGTCGGTGGCCGCGCAGCGGTTCACTGAAATCCAGGTAGGCCTGGGAGGTGACCACCACCGCCCGCGCCCGGCGCAGCAAGGCCTGCTCGAGGGGCCGGTAGATGCGGTAGAACCAACGCAGCCTGCGATCGTGGGTCGACGCCACCACGTCCGCATGCCAGTGGATAACCCACGGCACCGCGCGGGCCGACGGCAGCGCCAGCGCCCAGAACGCGGAGGGGTTGGGCATGTGCAGGTGCAGCACGTCGGGCCGGTAGCGCCGCAGGAAGCGCCGCAACAGCACCGGGAACATGGGACTGATGGGCGCGTACATGAGCCGGAACCAGGTGCCGGCGCGGATCACGTGGAATGCGCTGCCCCCGGCGTCGACCACCTCGTCGAGCGAGCGCCAGGAGCGCCAGTGGCAATGTACCACCGCCATGCAGTGCACGCCCCGCCGGCTCAGCGCCACCATGGCGTCGCGCATGTAATTCTCCACGCCGCCGCTAAACGGCGTGAAAAACTTGCCGACCTGCAGGACCCTCACAAGCGCCACTCCGCTGGGAATGCGGACATCTTACCCGCATTGTCCGGCAATCGGCAGCGGGCCGACGGGCGCTGGGCCGAACGCCCCGCGGCACCCATCCTTCGGCACTGTCATTCGCCCGCCGCTGTGCTATGGTGGCGCGCTCCTCGCAACCGACCCGGGGTTCATCCATGATCAAGTACTGCGCTGTGTTGTCCCTGTGCCTGCTGCTGGCCGGGGGCTGCGGCGGTGACGCCGCCGGCCCCTCCGCACCCGCGGCCGGCGAGGCCGCACTGCCCGAGGGCGTCACCCTCGTGGAGCATTTCCAGGGCCAGGGCGAAATCACCATCCCCTACCGCAAGTACCGCCTGGACAATGGCCTGACGGTGGTGCTGCACGAGGACCATTCGGACCCGCTGGTGCACGTGGACGTGACCTATCACGTGGGATCCGCCCGCGAGGAGATCGGCCGCTCCGGGTTCGCCCACTTCTTCGAACACATGATGTTCCAGGGCTCCCGCAACGTGGCGGACGAGGAACACTTCAAGATCGTTTCCGATGCCGGCGGCACCTTGAATGGCACCACGGACTCCGACCGCACCAATTACTTCCAGACCCTGCCCGTGAACCAGCTCGAAACGGCCCTGTGGCTGGAGGCGGACCGCATGGGCCTGCTGCTCGATGCGGTGACCCAGGAGAAATTCGAGATCCAGCGCGAGACGGTCAAGAATGAGCGCGGCCAGCGGGTCGACAACCAGCCCTACGGCCGCGCTCCCGAGACCGTCATGAAAAGCCTCTATCCGGCCGGTCATCCGTATTCCTGGCCGGTGATCGGCTGGATCGAGGATCTCGATCGCGCCGACGTCGACGACCTGAAGCGCTTCTTCCTGCGCTGGTATGGCCCGAACAACGCCGTGCTGACCATCGGCGGGGATCTGGAACCGGCTGCCACGTTGCAAATGGTGGTGAAGTATTTTGGTCCCATACCCGCCGGACCTGAGGTCGAGCGCCTGCCCAGGCAACCCGCGGAAATTGACGCAGACCGCTACATCACCATGGAGGACAACATCCACCTGCCGGCACTGGCGCTGGGCTTTCCCACCGTGTTCAATGGCCACGAGGACGAAGCCGCGCTGGACGCCGCAGCCGCGATCCTCGGCCAGGGCCAGGATTCCCTGCTCTACCAGCGACTGGTGCAGACGGGTCGCGCCGTGCAGACCTATGTCTCGCACGGTTGCCGCGAACTGGCCTGCGAAATGTTCTTTGTCGTGATCCAGAACCCCTCCTCCGGCGAAACGCTGGCCGACATGGAGGCAGCCGTCCGCGACACACTGTCGGAATTCGTCGAGCGCGGCGTGAACGACCAGGACCTGCAGAAATTCCAGGCGCGTTTCGAGGCCAGCCAGGTGTTCGGCCTGCAGAGTGTATCCGGCAAGGTGTCGAGGCTGGCGTATTTCGAAACCTTCACCGGCACACCCAACGGCATCGCGCACGACATCGAGCGTTACCTGAACGTCACCGCCGACGATGTGACCCGGGCTTTCGACCGCTACATCGCGGCGCGTCCGGCCATCATTCTCAGCGTCGTCCCCAACGGCCAGGAAGCCCTGCAGGCCGCTGCGCCGAATTTCACTGCCCCGGAACCCCCGGCTGCCGAGTACGCGGCGGACGTCGAGGGAGATCTGCCGCTCCGGCCGGTGGTGGACGTTTTCGACCGCAGCCTGCGGCCGGTACCCAGCGCCAACCCCGTCGTCGAGCTGCCGCCGATCGATGACGTGCGTCTTGGCAACGGGGTGCGCGTGCTGGCGGCCGCGAACCGTGAAACGCCCACCACCACGCTCCAGGTCGTGTTCGAGGTGGGCACCCGCGACGAGGCGAGTGGGCAGGCAGGGCTGACCGCGCTCACCACCGCCATGCTGCAGGAGGCCACCGAACGCCGCAGCGCGGCGGAATTCGCCGAGGCACTCGAATTGCTCGGCGCGCAGCTCTATGTGACACCGGGGCCGTACCTCACCACCGTCACGCTCAACACCCTCACGCGGAACCTCGCCCCGGCAGTGGCACTGATGCTGGAGCGCGTGCGGGAGCCCCGCTTCGATGCCGCGGATTTCGAACGCGTCAAGGCACGGACCCTGGAGGGTCTGCAGCAGGTGCGCAAATCGCCCCAGGGGCTCGCCGACCGGGCCTTCAGGGCGGCCCTGCTCGGTGCGCATCACCCGCTGAGCTACCCCCAGGGCGGACTGCCCGGCACCGTGGCAGCGCTCGAACTCGAGGACGTGAAGGCCCACTACGGAAGCCACCTACCCCGCCACCTGGCGGGCGTGCTGGTGTCGACCGACCTGCAGGCCGACGCCCTGCTGGCCGAGCTGCAGGACCTGGCGGCCCTGCCGGTCGAGGCCGGCGAGCGCCCACCGCTGGCGGCGGACGGCGGGACACCCTCCGGACGTCAGCTGTACCTGGTCGACAAGGCGGGGGCCGCCCAGTCCTCGCTGCGTATCGGGCACCCGGCCATCCCCTATGATGCGCTGGGCGATTTCTACCAGGCCGGCCTGGCCAATTTTCCCCTGGGCGGGGTGTTCAACAGCCGGCTCAATCTCAAGCTGCGGGAAGCCAGGGGCTACACCTACGGCGTCCGCAGCGCCTTCACCGGCGGGCCGGAACTCGGCAGCTTCGGGGTCAGCTCCGAGGTCAACCGCGATGCCACCGCCGCCGCCGTCAGCGAGACGCTACAGGTACTCGAGGCCTACGCGGCCGAAGGCATGAGCGAGCCCGAATTCGACTTCCTGCGCAATGCCATTGGCCAGCGCGACGCGCTCCGCTACGAGACGCCGTTCAACAAGCTGGAACTGCTGACCGACATTCTGCAGTACGACCTCCCCCTGGACTACCGCAACCGTCAGAACCAGCTGCTGCGGACGGTCGATCGGGAATCGCTCAACGCGGTCATCGCCCGCCAGCTGAGGCCGGACACGCTGTCGATCGTGGTGGTGGGCGACCTCGCGAGCATTCGGCCCGGCCTGGAAGCATTGGGCCTGCCCATCCGGTTGCTCGACGAAGATGGCTTCGAACGCCCCGGGAAGGCCGACTCCGAGGACAGCCCCTAGGCCTGCTGCGGACCCGCACGGAAAAAGGCCGCCCTCGGGGCGGCCATCGGTGCGGGGGACTCAATCGAAACTAGCCTCCGACGGCCGCGAAACGCTGCCGGTCATCGTCGCGGATGGAAGCGGGTGTCGACAGGTACTCCCGGCAGGCCGGGTTGTCGGTCTCGTCGACGAAGCGATAGCCCGTGTCGAGCAGGAACTGGTGGAACGCCTGGTCATCGGACTCCGGCACCAGGAAGCCGGCCAGCACGCGCGCATACGCGGCGCCGTGGTTACGGTAATGGAACAGGCTGATGGACCAGCGCCCCGCCAACACGGACAGGAACTCGAGCAGGGCACCCGGGCGTTGCGGGAACTCGAAGCGGTACAGGCGCTCCCGGGCGGACGACGGCAGGCAACCACCCACCAGGTGGCGCAAGTGCAGCTTGGCGACCTCGTTGTCCGACAGGTCGATCACCTTGTAGCCACGGGACTGGAGACGCCGCTGCAAGTCCGCAGACGACTCCAGCAGGCGAATGCCGACGAACACCCGCGCCTCGTGATCATCGCTGAACCGGTAGTTGAATTCGGTAATGGACGAGTGCTCCAGCGTCCGGCAAAACTCCAGGAAGCTGCCGGGCCGTTCGGGGATGGTCACCGACAACAGGGCCTCGCTGCCATCGCCCAGCGCGCAACGTTCCACCACGTGTCCCAGGCGGTCGAAGTTGACGTTGGCGCCGCTGACCAGCGCCACCCAGTCACCTTGCGGGCGCTGTTGGGTGGCATACTGCAGCGCGCCCGCGACCGCCAGCGCGCCCGCGGGTTCGGCCACTGCGCGCACCTCCTCGAAGATTGACCGTACCGCGGCGCAGACCTGGTCGACACTGACCAGCACGATGTCGTCCAGCAGCTCGCGGCACATCTCGAAGGTGCGCTCGCCAACGCGGCGCACCGCCACGCCATCGGCGAAGATGCCCGTGGCGCCGATGTCGACCGGCGCCCCGGCCTCCAGCGCGGCCCGCATGCTGGCGGCATCCACCGGTTCCACGCCGACCACCCGGACTTCCGGGTAGACCGCCTTGACGGTCGCCGCCAAACCGGCCGCCAACCCGCCGCCGCCGACCGGCACGAAAATGATTTCCGGCGGCCTCGTCAGCTGCTGGGTGATCTCGATGCCGAGGGTGCCCTGGCCGGCGATCACGTCCGGGTCGTCGAAGGGATGAATGAAACAGGCGCCCGAGTCCTGCGCCGCGCTCCGGGCCGCCTCGCAGGCGGCATCGTAATCGTCGCCGCACAGCTCGACCCCGGCACCGAGCGCCTCGACCGCCTGCACCTTGATCTCGGGGGTGGTGCGCGGCATGTAGATCACCGCGCGCACGCCCAGTTCGCGCGCCGCCAGCGCAACCCCCTGGGCGTGGTTGCCGGCGGACGCCGCGATCACCCCGCGGGCGCGCTGGCCGGCATCCAGCTGGCGGATGAAGTTGTAGGCGCCGCGCAACTTGAAAGAAAAAGTCGGCTGCAGATCCTCGCGCTTCAGCCACAACCGGGTGCCGAGGCGTGCGGACAGGCGGGGCGCCGCATCCAGCGGCGTGCGCCGCGCCAGTTCATACACCGGCGCGGCCAGCGCCCGGCGCAGGCAGTCGTGGGCGAATTCAGCCATAGGCGAACTTGGGTATGTAGTACTCACCCAGGCGCTCGCGCACCGCCTCGCCCGCGGCCCGGGTCGTAAGACTGCCGCCGATGTCGGGCGTGCACTGCCCGTCCGCGATGGCCGACCAGATTGCACGCTCGATGCGCCCTGCAACCTCGCGGATGCCGAGCGAGTAACGGAACATCATGCCCACCGAGGCCAGCATGCCAACGGGATTGGCGATGCCCTGCCCGGCGATGTCCGGTGCCGAGCCGTGAATCGGCTCGTACAGGCCGGCGCGGTCCTTCCCCAGCGAGGCGGAAGGCAACATCCCCATCGAACCCACCAGCATGGAAGCTTCATCGGTCAGGATATCCCCGAACAGGTTCTCGGTGACCAGCACGTTGAACCGCGAAGGGTTGGCGACGATATGCATCGAGGCCGCATCCACCAGCATGGTCTCGAACGGCACGTCCGGGTAGCGGTTCGTCATCAGCTCGGTGGTGACCTTGCGCCACAGCCTGGAGGTCGCCAGCACGTTGGCCTTGTCCACCAGCGTCAGGCCGCCGCACCGCTGCCGGGCGAGTTCCGCCGCCTGCACCACCACCCGCTCGATCTCCTCGCGGGTATAGCTGCACACGTCCACCGCATGGTCGTCGCCCTCCTGCTTCTCGCCGAAATAGATGCCGCCGGTGAGTTCCCGCACCACCATCACGTCCACGTCCGCCACGAACTCGGGCCGCAGGGGGCTGATCGGGGCCAGCGAGGGGTGTACGCGAATGGGACGCAGGTTCACGAACAGACCCAGCGCCTTGCGCAGTTCCAGCAGGCCCTGCTCGGGCCGCACGCGGGCATTGGGGTCCGACCACTTGGGGCCGCCCACCGCGCCGAGCAGCACGGCATCCGCCTCGCGACAGGCCTGCAGCGTCTCCTCCGGCAGGGGGGCGCCGGTGGCGTCCATGGCCGCGCCGCCGATCAGCGCCGTGTCCAACTGCAGGTCCAGGCTGTGTTGAGCGGCGATCTCCTCGAGCAAGGCTTCGGCCTCGTGCATGACCTCCGGGCCAATGCCATCTCCAGGTAACATCAGGACTTTCATGCTCATGTTCGTTCCTCATACGCAGTGATGGCGGGTGCCTCCGCCAGCAGGAAATCCAGGCGGTCCATGCCCTGCAGCAGGCAATGCCGCGCGAAACGGTCGATGGTGAACGGGAATACGTCGCCGCCGTTGCCGTTGCCGGGCAAGGTGATGATGCTGCGCTCCAGGTCGACGGTGACCGCCTCGCCATCCATTTCCAGCAGCTGGCCGTGCTGCGGCTCCGGCAGCACGATCGGCAGCAGCCCGACGTTGAGCGCATTGGATCGGAAGATGTCGGCGATCTCCGAGCTGATGACCACGCGAAAGCCGAAATCGAGCAGCGCCCGCGGCGCGTGCTCGCGAGACGAACCGCAGCCGAAATTGCGCCCGGCCACGAGGATCGGGCTGAGGCGTCCGCGCGGCTGGTTGAGCACGCACTCGGACCGCGCCTCGCCCGCACTGTCGAAGCGCCAGTCGGCGAAGGCGAATTCGCCCAGGCCCTCGAAGCGGGTGGTGGTCAGGTAGCGGCCGGGAATGATCTGGTCGGTGTCGATGTTCTGCTCCGGCAGCACCAGGATCGGCCCGGTCAATGTCGTGAAGGCTTCCATCAGGCCACCTCCTGGATGCCCCGCAGCTCGCGCGGGTCGACGACGTGCCCGGCGACCGCGCAGGCGGCCGCCGTGGCGGGGCCGGCCAGCATGGAACGCGCCCCGATGCCCTGTCGCCCCTCGAAATTGCGGTTGGAGGTGGTGACGGCGGTCTTGCCGGCCGGCACCACGTCCCCGTTCATGGCCAGGCACATGGAGCAGCCCGGCAGCCGCCATTCCGCGCCGGCCGCGATGAACACCTCGTGCAGGCCCTCGGCCTCCGCCTCGCGTTGCACCTGCTCGGAACCTGGCACCACCAGCATGCGCACGTGCTCGGCCACCTGGCGCCCCTGCAACACCGCCGCTGCCGCCCGCAGGTCGGACAGCCGGCCATTGGTGCAACTGCCCACGAACACGACGTCCACGTTGCGACCCACCAGGCTGCGGCCCGGCTCGATGGCCATGTAATCCAGGGCGCGCCGTGCGGTGGCGCCCGCCGGCGCCGGCACCGGCTCCCCGATCGGCACCGACATGCCCGGGTCGGTGCCGTAAGTGATGGTCGGGCGCACCGCGGACGCCTCGATGGTGACTTCGCGATCGAACGCGGCGCCGGCATCCGAGGCCAGCGCCAGCCACTGCTCCGCGGCCCGCTCGAAGGCGGCGCCCGCCGGCGCCCGCGGGCGGCCTCGGAGGTAATCCACCGTGACCGCGTCCGGCGCAATCATGCCGGCGCGCGCACCCGCCTCGATGGTCATGTTGCACACCGTCATGCGGCCTTCCATGTCGAGCGCGCGAATTGCCGGGCCGGCGTACTCGATCACATGGCCGGTGCCGCCATTGACACCCAAGCGGTTGACGATGTGCAGCGCCAGGTCCTTGGCGCTCACGCCCGGCCCGAGTGCACCATCGACGGTGATGCGCATGTTCCGCGGCCGGCGCTGCAGCAGGCACTGGGTGGC
>JABAHS010051756.1_pt3 | contig 12415 bp, 9 predicted proteins | sample 7062111 | NCBI WGS metagenome assembly JABAHS01 (sample SAMN14534600, study PRJNA622989) | marine sediment metagenome | biome: marine biome [ENVO:00000428]; feature: marine pelagic biome [ENVO:01000023]; material: deep marine sediment [ENVO:00002113]; isolation source: pool of 4 deep marine... | reverse complement strand
AGCGAGGTTGATCCAAATCGGGCTGGACCACGCCATCTCTCGGGTTGTGTAGGACCAGGGGGACCGCCAGTATTCATCTACTTGCTTGACCCGAACGTAATAGAAGCTGTCCCCGGAGAAAGCTTCATCAGTGAATTCGAAGACGGAAATCTCCGATCCCGGGGTATCCGTGTAAATGGTGTTGTAGCTTTGCCCGTCATACTTAATGATTTCGACTGTCTCAATTGTGTTGGTGCCGGCTACGTTTACCGCAAAATGCGGTGCGGTGTTCGTGGAATACTCCGCTCCCATTGGATGGCCGTCACTTGAAAAGTCGAGATAGATACGCATACCGGTGGTGGCGTACGTGCGGCGCTGTTGGTAAGCCGCCCAAATATTCTCGCGATTGTTTTGAGGAGCCAATGCCACTGCCAGACCGCCCGTGTGCTGCGTATACGCCGTATAATTGTTAGCTCCCGGATGCCCGGTGTGATTGTCCGACGAGCCGATGACGCCGATTTTGTGACCATTGGCCCAGGCATGCTGGTACGACCAGTCGCCGCCGAGCTCGAAACGCTGCGGATCATCCGCGGGCTGCAACAAAAAGCGATTGTTCCACAGAGAGTAGATTTCGCCGATTTTTCGATAGCGATTGTTGACCGCTTTCCAGATTCCATGATCCGGAGTGGGCCAGGTCACGTGGGGAATCGTTACGGCCGGGGCGCCCTGTTCATCGAGCTTTTGCCAGAGTTGGAGGAGAGAGTCGTACTGATGCCGGCTGAATATCGCGTTGCCGGTGTCTTTGTAAGAAACCACATGATGACCGATGGGCGCCGTCCACTCGTACGCGAAGAACGTCGTGAATTTGCCAGGTTGGTAAAAATCATTCGAGATCGTTTGGCTCTTCTGCCAGACCGTTTCGTCAAATTGCGGGATGTCATGTTCGGAGGAGGACGCGAAATCAAGCCGTATGACATCGCGGACGTATTTGTAAGCCAGGTTTGCTCGTGTGTAATTGCCACGATGATCTCCGCCCGGTCCGTTGGTCTTGAGGTTGTCGGCGCCCGTGCCGGTATGAAAGTGGGTGTCGCCAAAAAATCGTTTTAAGGGCAGGGGATAAGTGCTGACAAGTGAGTAGTTGCTTTGTGTTTTGAGCGTGCCATCTGAAACGTCGATGCGTTGGAAACCTGGAGTGTGGTAAGCGAGACCACGAAAAATATGCACACCCGAATCCTGCTGTGTAAATGTGTACGAGCCAGGCAGTTGCGTCAAAGAGTCGGTAGCTGTCAACGTGATAGTACCGCGATAGCGACTGGCGCGATTGCCGAATTTATCGAGCAGAACCACGGCCAAATCGAAAGGGACGTCTTTCTGAAGGTCGGCCGGTGCTACCGCGGTTAGGGTGGCGGGCTCCTGGGGCAGGAAGACTATTTCCGGAACGTGCCCGACGCGCTGCCAGGGTTCATTGGCTGCCGACCGCCATTCGACGCGCAACTTGAGGGGCCAATCCAGACTTTGGACGACGCCGGCATACAGAATAGACAACCTCTCACCGGGCTGGAGCGCCCCCTCCTCCACGAAGGCTTCTATGATGCCTCCGCGACGTCCGTACAGTTTTGTCTGGAGTGTTGCTCCTCCAGAAGAGCGCACTTCTACATAACCACGGGCCTCTGGCAGATCGGTCTGTGGACGGTCCCAAAAGTAAGGCTCTGTTTCTAGGTAAGAAACCGGCAGTTCCAGACGAAATCCGCCGCCTGTGTTTATCCGTGCAGAGCCAGGGTCGATTTCGAATAGAATGTTCTGAAAAGATCCCACGGTCATTCGCGATTGAGAAATTCGGATTTGTGGCTCCGTTTCTTGAGCTAAAAGGGGACTTGGAATTAGAAATGCCGCGGCAAATAGGCAGGTAATCAGTGGCTCAAGTCGTTGGCGAGTCCTCATATTCACGACGGCTCCGAATCCAGCATTTCGTCGTCAGATTTTGATGAATATATTCTTGCGGTACAAAAGCGCCATCATGGCCGGTCAGAAAGAATGTACTGGCTCACTTGGACAGAGTTGAATTAAAGTGAAAATTACTGAAAATAAGGATTTATCCTCAAGCACAAAACAAAGCCTTGCCAAGAAGCTTTAACTTCTCGGCAAGGCTGATTCTGTATTTACCCCATCTGACGATTAATTGGCCGGGTCTGCAGGGGTATTTGGATTATTGAGACGCTCCTGCGTCGGATATGGATAAAAATTACGATTTCGCTGAAATGGATCGCTTGATGGTCCGGGGCGATCCAACCGTCGGCTGTCTTCCAGGCTAACGCCCGACAGGAACAATTCCGCGCGGCGCTGCCGGAAGATCTCTTCCCGGACGGCTTCCTCGGTCTGCGGGCCGCTGTACTCGGCGAGTCCCGCTCCCACGCCAAACGGATCCTCAGCAGCGGTTTTGGTTCGAACGCTGTTGATTTCGGTAATTGCCCCAGGAATATCCCCCTCATTAAGCATGGCCTCGGCCCGGATCAGCGGCATCTCGCCGGGCAAATACGCAGGAATCGGCGATGTCTGAGTAGCAAAGAATCCTGCCAACTCCTCGACCTGGAGTCCGTTTGGGTCGCTAAGGGTATCCTTTGGCACCATGTAGAAGGTGAGCCTACCGTCGCCAGGTTCGGTAACCGTAACACCAAAGTCATCCCTGGGCGCCCAATCTTCAGCGATGAACACCGCATCGTAGATGGGGTTTGTATTGAGCGCATCATATGTAAACACGGACGTTGCATTGGGATCGACTGCATTTGCTGCTTCAATGGCTTGCTGATTATTGCCAGCGAAAAGATTGTAGCGGGCGCGATATGCCTGCAGCGTGTTCCGCAGGTCAAACCCACTGCCGAGAACATTGGCATTAAATGCAGATGAGGGCGCCTGGGCGTCAATCTCCGCCAGGCCGTCATTACAAAGCTGAATGGCCTCTGCCAGAAGTTCGCTGCGTGGTTGAAAGTCCGCCTGGCCCTCCGCCTGTACATCGAGAGGGGCCTGCTCAAAGGCTTGTGCCAACGCCCCCAGAGCCATGGCTTTGTACAGACTTGCCAGCGCGATCAGCCCACTGCGCGTGCCGGCAGCCATCTGGACATTGGGTACATTCTCGAGCAGGTCGCTGGCCATACGGATGACGCGGTAGGAACGCGCCCAAACGGCTGCGACATTGCCATTGTTCCCATCAAGCTGGTTGCCACCAGCTTCCAAATCGATCAAATTTTGAAAAGTAGTGTTAATGGCCACTTCCCGGCTGGTTGTGCCCGTGAAAAGAACATAGGCCTCCAGTGACGTGGTGGCGTAGAAGGACTGCATGGCTACACCAACCGCTTGTAGCCCTTCCTGTGTGGTCAGGACCTGTTCCTCGGATGCGGAATTAGGGTTCGTGACATCAAGGGAACAGCCCGTGTAAACGATAAACAGTAGCAGCAGGCAGAAACAGGTGCCTGCGACATACTCGATATATTTTCTTTTCATGATCTTATCTCCACTGTTTATATTGCCTCATTAATACGCCAGGGACACCTCAAACGAGATGCTGCGCGGAATCGGCACTTCCACAAAGTCAAATCCGCGCACGCCCGTGCGCTGTCCTGCGACGTTGATTTCGGGATCGTAACCGCTGTAATCGTCAATCGAGAGCAGGTTACGTCCGATGAGGCTAAGACGAATGCTGTTCAACCCTAAGAATCTTGGATACCAATTGTAGGTGGCTGAAAGCTCGCGCAGCTTGACAAACGAACCATCTTCAATCCACGGCTCTCCAAGGATGCCGAAAAGGCGAGCATTATATCCACTTGGCAGATCTCCTTCCAACTCACGCTCAAAGTCCTTTAGGGTGCCGAAGACGCTGAGTGCTGCCAGACGACGGGTAAAGTTAAACACGTCATTGCCTATTACGGCATCAAATTGGACCCGGAATGACCACCTCCTGCCAATGTCAACACTGTTTATGAAAGAGGCGGTGAAGTCAGGATTGGGGTCGCCGACGATCTCGCGTTCAGGTGTTTCTACCGGTAATCCGTTCTCGTCAAGAACGATGTTGCCATTTGCATCCCGTTCGAATGCATCGCCAAAGAAGACGCCGAGCGGTTCGCCATTGATGGCGGCAACCAACCCGAACGAGGCGGGCAGTATCAGGCGTCCCTCTTCGATGCCGTTCACTTCATTATTATTTGTGGCAAACGTAAACGCCGAGGTCCAGCGGAAATTCGGCCTGTCGAGTGGAATGGCGCGAATCAGAAGCTCGAGCCCTTTGTTGTCCATCTCTCCAACATTCTGCAGTCTGGATGAGAAACCCGTCGAGAACGAAACCGAACGGAAGAGCAGCAGGTCAGTGGTATGTTGATCGTAGTAAGTTACTTCAAAACCCAGACGATTCGAGAACAGACTAAAATCGGCCCCAACTTCGATTTCACGCTGGCGTTCAGGCTTCACGTCGATGGCGCCGAGTTGCGCGCTGGGCAGCAAGCCAGAATTTCCATCGTAGGACACCGGATTGAAGTTGGTAAAACGATCAAAGGGTCCGATAGCAGTTAATCCACCGGATGCGCCGATGGAACCCCGCAACTTAAAGCTCGGAAAGAGATTTCCAAATGCGCCATCTCTCCAGAAATCTTCATCGGAGATGAGGTAGGAGATGCTGCCCTTAGGATAGAATTGCCAGCGGTCATCTTCACCAAAGGAAGAAGAGGCGTCGAAGCGAATGGCGCCGGTTAGAAACAACCGATCTTTAAATCCGAAGGTCTGCTGGCCAAAGATGCCATAAATGGTCTGTTCGCTGCGAAACTCTCCGATCACCTGGTTTGCGCCACTGGGTACAATCTCGGACACCGGGCTCAACTGGGTCGCCTGCGCGCTAAAGGTTTCAGCCCGTTCAAACTGCAACGTTGCGCCGAGAAGCGAGGTTGACTGCAAGTTGTCGGAGACACTATTCTGGTAACGGATGTTGATGTCGTTGTTTACTTGCAGGAAATCACGCACGGATTTACGTGAAAAGCCGTTCGCAAGACCTGGCGCCGAGGTACCTTTGGGAATGAAGGCTTTGGCAGTTTGTTCGTACGAATCGAGACCGAGAATATATTCAATGCTCAGGCCCTTGGCTGGCGTCAAGGTCAATTGAGCATCCCCGAGGGTCCTCGACACCTCCTGGCCAAACTCATATCGGTCGATTACCTCCACTGGATTAGCCAGGATACCCTGATTCGGGTATTGTCCGGACTGAGGGTCCGGTCTGGGGTCAAAGGTGTTTGGACCAAAGATAAAGCCGGTGAGCGAGCCGTAGTTGGAAGTTAACCCGCCCTGGGGCACGTCGTCGCTCTCGTCAAAGATATAATTCGCTCCGATGGACAGGTTCGCCCAGTCAGTAAGCACTTGTTCGACTCTTGCGCGACCGCTGTAGCGCCGGAACAGGGTTTGATCCACGACGCCTTCATCCGTAAGATAGGAAGCGGAGGCAAAATACCTGGTGTTCGAAGCACCTCCGGAAACCGAAAAATACTGTTCGCTGCCAATGGCGCGTCTGAAAATAAAGTCTTGCCAATCAAAGCGCTGGCCGTCAAGTGGGTCTCCATCGTTATCGATGAATTGGCCCTGGTCATTCATAGCCATATTGACATCCAGTGTTTTGCGGACATCGTAGGTAGAGATTCGCGAAGTATAGGTGATGCGGGGTTTCCCCTGTTGACCGCGCTTGGTGAAAATCTGCACAACACCGTTGTTGGCGCGAGAACCGTAAAGGGCTGCAGCGGATGCACCTTTAACGATTTCGATACGTTCGATGTCGTTGGGATTGAGGTCCACCAGACGATTCGTGGCGCCACCTCCGAGGTCGATCAAAATAGGGGAGGAGTTGTCCACGATAACACCGTCAACCACATAAAGTGGGTCCGCGCTGCCACGAACGGTACTAGGCCCGCGCAAGCGGATGGACACGCCGCCTGCGGGGTTTCCGGAATTCTGTTGCACCAGAACGCCAGCAAATTTTCCAGAAAGGGCGCGGTCAATCGCGTTGGCGCCGCTCTTTTCAATTTCTTTTACACTTACCGTTGAGATGGCGTTTCCGAGTTGCTTTTTGCTCGTAGCCACGGAAGTACCGGTGACGACTACTTCATCGAACTGCAAAGCATCGATCTGTAGTTCGAAATTCAGCTCAACGGTGCCTGTGTTTTGAGTGACACTCTTTTGCACCGATTGATAGCCAATAAAGCGAGCTTCAATTACGGTTTCGCCTTCTGGGTCGGGTAAGAGCAGGCTGTAGCTGCCATCGATGCCGGTAGCGGTGCCTAGTGTCGTCCCCACAACCAGAACGTTTGCTCCTGGTAGTGCTTCGCCTTTCCGATCAGTTACAGTCCCTTGAATGGTCAGTTGAGCGAAGGCAAATGCTGGAAAGCTCATCAGGATGGTGAGCACGAGAAGATAACGTGGATATTTCAACATAAAGCCTTCTCCCATGATTAGTTAATAAGATGTTGGCTAAGAGAAATGAATTAAGTGTACCTTTTGGCGCTTTATCAGAGTCTTGGAACAATCACCTCCTTTCACGATATCTTATTTGATTTCACACCTTAAGCGTTAAAAAATCAAATGACATAGGTTGGCTAAATCTGCGGGAATTTACAAAAATTAAGTGAAAAGTCAATACATTTTTTTAACATATAGAGGTGAGAAAACGATAAAGATCGTGGATGATCACCTCCATAAGATTGATGAGATATATGTGTCTCGCATCGATCAGTGTGAGAAGTTAGATTGTCATACGTTAAACGATGATAACTTTTACTCTAAACCATGCGCCTTTGTAAGAGTAATGTTGAAAATCGATGGCTCGCCTGCAGGCTTTGTTGAGCCGTATAATGTGCGAGATGACTGCCTCGACATATTCGCCCAGATTGTCTGGCCCAGTTGATGAGGCGTTGCGGATTCCAGTCGCTCATGGCTTTGTGGTGCGAAGGCATGTGGTCTTTGACGGTGGTATAGCCGTTGGGCGTTCGGTTTCTTTTGTGGAATGCGATGCGCTGGTTTTTGTAGAAGATTTTTACCACAGAGTCGGTGTAAATGACCCGAACTTGGTTACCTCGGTAACGATAGGGCACAGTGTAGTAGTGTTTATCGTTACTGAGATGGATGTAGTAGTTGAATCGAACCTTGAGTGACAGCTAAAAAGGGTTGAAATTGATTTTATTTTTCGTATATTTAGCCATACCTGTAAAAGCTCGAAAACAGAAGAAGGGCTAGATGGTTTTTGATGTTCGTGTGCCATACGGCAACGTGCGCGTGCAGAAAACTGTACCGAACACCATGACGGAAGCCCATCGCGTCGAATCCAGGATTTTGCAGGAGTTGATTCAGGACCGTTTTGAGGTGCTTCAGAACCGGCGGGAGCCGACCTTATCAGCAAAAATGCGCTGAAAAGGGGATAAAGAAGTTCAACCGCCTGCAGAGAACAGGCTACTGACAGTCTTTCGGCCAAGTCAAGGTATGGTTCAACGGAGCCGAGATGGAGCTGGTTGAAACCAAGAGTGAAGAAAAAGAGTACGTGCCGCTTGACGACGAAGTCGTCAAGCCCTCTCAAAACGTTTTTACTGGAATCGCGGGGACAACCGCTACAGTCGGTAAGGAAACCGATGCTGCGAACATTTGAACGGGCAGGTCTCGAACCCAGCCCGTTTCACACGTTCCGACACTTTTGGACCAAGATGATGTTTGAGGCTGGAAACGATCCGGCAACGATTCAGAAGGTGGGCCGCTGGCGTGATGTCGAGACCATGTTGAAGTACTGTTACACCACGAAATCGCAGGAACGCGAGGCCGTGGGCAAGCTCACTGGCCACCTGAAAACGACCGCAAAGATTTTACCGTCGCGGCAATATAACGGCAATGCCAGCAAAAGCACTAAAACCGGGGGTACTGTAAGTAGTTAAAAAACAATGATGCCCCTATAGCTCAGTAAGGACAGAGCAGTGGTTTCCTAAACCATGTGTCGCAGGTTCGAGTCCTGCTAGGGGCACTCAAAATAAAATAAACCGAGAATACAAACTTAAGAAGGGTGGAGTCGTACTTATGCTTAAGGCAAGAAAGAGAATCAGCAAGCGCCAAATGAAACAAGACAAGTTGGTTACCTACTATTTCAAAACGGTCGATTATTTACAAAATCAATCACGAAATCTCATTTGGACGCTCGGTGCAATTCTAATCGTCATTCTGGCCATTTTTATTTTCTCGAGGAAGCAGGCAGAGAAAGAGCAAAAAGCGATTACGGCATTAACCGAAGCCAGAGCTGAATACGCAGGAAATAATTTTGAGGCAGCGGAAGGGAAACTACAAAATCTGATCAACAGCTACGGCGGTACAAAAAGCGGTCAAATCGCAACATTCTATTTGGCAAATAGCAAGTTTCATTTACAAAAGTATGAGGCAGCGGAGAAGCTATTTCGAAAATACATCGACGAAGGGGAGGATGAGATTCTCAGGGCGTCAGCATATTCGGGAGTCGCTGCCTGTCTGGAGGAACAAGGTAAATTCCATGAAGCCGCTGAAATGTATCAAACAGCGGCAAAGAAATCTCAAGACGAATTCATGACACCGAAAAATCTATACGATTCAGCCAGATGTTATTCGCTCGCGGGCAACAAAGAGGCAGCGCGAGAGGCTCTTCAGACTCTGATTAATGAATATTCGCAATCTCAAATTAAGAACGATGCGGAGACCTTGCTTGCTCAATTAAGTTATTAAGCTTTAAAAATTTACTTGCAATAATTAAATATTTTTACTATATTGCCTTCTTGAAGTGGGTCAAATGGCCCACTTTTTTATTGTAGGGACTTATTTGGAATGAAGAACATTGAGGAGCAACTCAAAGAGATCTTATTGCCGATATTGGAGGATGAAAGAATCAACTTAGTTGATATCCAAATAAAAGGGAAGCCCGGTAGCCAGGTATTTAGAGTGTTTGTGGATACCGAGGGTGGCATCACGTTAAACAAATGCGAATCGATAAGTAGACAGTTATCAGATGAGCTAGATATGCGTGATCTCATCCCAGGAAAATATCGGCTTGAGGTGTCTTCGCCGGGAATTGATAGACCATTGGTAAGTCGCAATGACTTCAGGAGAAATTTGGCCAGAGATGTTCAGCTAATGTATGAAGCTGAAACAGAGCCAAAGACTTTTCAAGGGAAAATTATTTCGGTGACAGATGAGGCTGTGGAAATACAGGGGCAAAAAGAGACAAGAATAATTCCTTTATCCGATATCAAAAAAGGCAAGCTTTGCCTGCCTTGGTGATGTATTTTTTAGCGTTACAGGAGGAATGCAAGTCAAATGAAGAGCGATATCGTTGAAGCTTTCTCACAAATTGCCAAAGAAAAAAATATTGAAAAAGAGCTTCTCGGCGAAATATTGGAAAGCACGATTTTGTCAATTATCAAAAAGAAATATGGAAGTGCTGACAACTTTGATATTTTCGTGAGTATGGATAAAGGTGAGATTGAAATTTATCAAAACAAAGTGATTGTTGATGAAGTAACAGATGAGGTCACAGAAATCGACCTGAATTCGGCGCGAAAGATGGAACCTGATCTCGATGTCGGCGATGAATTCGTTGAAATCATCGATCCCATGAGTTTTGGGCGACGCTTGATCATCGCTGCCAAACAAAATTTAAATCAGAAGATAAAGGATGCCGAGAAAGAAATAATTTACGCGGAATACCGAAAGCGCATTGGAGAGATCATCATTGGCGATGTACGTCAAATAAATCGAGACGAGTACTACTTGAACATTGACACGACGGAAGTGGTTCTGCCGAGACGCGAACAAATCCCAACAGAGAGGTATCGCAGAGGCGATCACGTCCGAGCTATCATCAAGTCCGTGGAGAAGACGAATCGGGGATTGGAAATCATTGTCTCGCGCGCGGATTCTCAGATTCTGGTTCGACTGTTCGAATTAGAAGTACCGGAGATATATGACGGCATCATCGAGATCAAAAAAGTTGCCAGAGAACCCGGCGACCGTGCAAAAATTGCGGTTGTGTCGAATGACAAAAGAATTGATGCTCTCGGCGCTTGTGTGGGCATGAAGGGCATCCGAATTCAAGCCATCAGCAAAGAATTGAACAACGAAAAAATTGACGTCATTAATTGGCACAGCGATCCGGGTATTTTTATTTCCAGAGCGTTGAGTCCCGCCAAAGTCAACAAGGTCATTGTGGACCAGGCGAAGAAAAAAGCGATCGCAGTGTTGTCTGATGACCAAATTTCGCTTGCCATTGGCAAAGGTGGTCAAAATAGAAGACTGGCGTCAAAGTTGACGGAATACGAGATTGAAATAATTAAAGAGAGCGAATACGAAAGTATTATGCAAGCCACCTTGGGCGAAACCGAGGACTCTAAATTGGATCAGGTAGATGGTCTAACGCCAAAGCTACTTGACACGCTGCAAGAAGCCGGATATAGCAATATTTACCAAGTGAAAGACGCCGGCATGGCAGGACTACTGGAACTTCCGGGTATAGGTGAAAAGACCGCAAAGAAGCTCCTGAACTTGATTGAAAAGAATGAAGAAGAAGAAGAAGAATAGGAAGCTGTTCACATAAAAACTGGAGAGTTTGAACTTTGAGTAAGAAACGCAGAGTTTATCACATTGCACGAGAACTGAACATCTCCAACGAAGCTGTTATCGAGTTTCTTGGCAAGCGGGATAAGTCTATCAGCACGCAGATGAGTGCGGTGCCGAATGAACTCTACGATGAGATTTGCAAGGAATATAATCAAGATTCTGTAGCTGTCGACGAAGGGCAAGATTTTCGGCAAAGATTAAAAGAACGGAAAATTCTGGATGAGCTGCGTAAGAACAAAGCGCGTATGGAGCTCGAGGAGAGAATACGATACGCTACCCAGCTCGCCACGGAGCGCCCCAAGAAGCCGAGAGAGACGCAAGAGGCTGAACAGAGGGAACCAAAGAAGGTGGAAAAAGACGCGCCTGTAGACAAGAAGCCAGAAGAAAAAGAAGTCCCCGCCAAAGAAGTTAAAGAAGAAGAGCCGGATGAAGAGCTCTCTGTTGTGGAGCTCATTTCAAAGGCTAAAAAAGAGTACGACAAACGAAGAAAGGCCGCTGAAGAACGGCAGAAAAAAACGACAAAGCCACCGAAAGAAGAGCCAGAGGCAAAGAAAAAATTCGAAGAGGAAGAAGTCGCCGACGAAGAGCCGGCGGTTGAAGAAGTGCCTGAAAAAGATCGCAAACCTGAAGTCGATGAAGTAGAAGCCAGGAAGGAAAAAGAGGTAAAGAAAGAGAGAAAGAAAGGTAAGGAAAAGAAAGAAGAAGTTGAGGCAAAGAAAAAGAAGGCAGAGAAACCGAAGGAAAAAGAAGAGGCGGCTGCAGCTGAGAAGCCTGCAAAAGAGACTCCTAAACGGAAATCCAAGAAGAAGAAGAAGCGGAAGATAAGTGAAGAGGAAATTGAGGCATCCATTCGGCAGACATTTGCTGCCATGGACGAAGGCAAACCAAAACGTCGGAAGAGAAAAGCTAAAACTGCGCAAGAAGAAGAAACGACTGAAGAAAAACAGGTTGTTAAAGTCAGTGAGTATATTTCCGCTGCCGAGCTGGCAGACGTCCTTGATGTGGAGCCCAACGATCTCATAAAGAAATGCCTCGAACTGGGAATGATGGTGTCTATCAACCAGCGGCTGGATGAAGACACGATAGTGGCGGTTGCCGATGAGTTTGGTTACGAAGTTGAAATCGTGGAGGAGTATGGGTCGGAAGTATTAGATCAATTTGAAGAAGAGGAAGTTGACGACGAAGATGCCGAACCTCGGCCTCCTGTGGTAACTATCATGGGGCACGTTGATCACGGAAAAACGTCTCTCTTGGATCACATCCGCAAAAGTAACATTATTGCTGGTGAAGCCGGAGGAATCACTCAGCATATCGGTGCTTATGAGGTGTCCGTAGACGGTCGCGAGATCACTTTTCTGGATACTCCTGGCCACGAAGCTTTCACTGCTATGCGAGCACGTGGTGCGCAAGTCACAGATCTAGTCGTGTTGATTGTCGCGGCCGATGATGGCGTTCAACCACAAACCGTCGAGGCCATCAATCACTCAATGGCGGCTGGTGTACCGATCGTGGTTGCCATAAATAAAATTGATAAACCCAATGCTGATATTGAACTTGTCAAGAAGCAACTCTCAGAAAACAACATATTGGTCGAAAGTTGGGGCGGAAAGTACCAGAGCGTAGAAATATCGGCAAAATCGGGCCAAGGTGTCGATAAGCTTCTGGAGATGCTCCTGCTTGAAGCAGATATTCTCGAACTAAGGGCCAATCCAAATCGTGGCGCGCGAGGCATTATTGTTGAATCTGAGCTGGATAAAGGAAAAGGACCGGTTGCCACTGTTCTTGTGCAACAAGG
>JABAHS010147114.1_pt1 | contig 12417 bp, 10 predicted proteins | sample 7062111 | NCBI WGS metagenome assembly JABAHS01 (sample SAMN14534600, study PRJNA622989) | marine sediment metagenome | biome: marine biome [ENVO:00000428]; feature: marine pelagic biome [ENVO:01000023]; material: deep marine sediment [ENVO:00002113]; isolation source: pool of 4 deep marine... | reverse complement strand
GCCCGCGCAGAGGATCTCGACGCCGGATGGCGAGGTGCTGGGCTTCGACATTGAGGACTGGCGCAAGCGGCGCCTGCTCGAGGGGCTCGACGACATCGGCCTGACGCTGCGCCACGCCGACGACATCCGCGCCTACGAGGAACGCCGCCGCCGCGAGGCCCCGTGGCTGTTCCCCGGGCCGCCGAAATGAACGCCAAGGACGCAAAGGCGCCAAGAGCGCAAAGGTTTTTTTCAATCAAAACGCGGGTCTCGCTCCGGCCGTGCCGCCGCCGCCTTTCGGCGGCGGCGGGTTTCCGCGAGCGCACGGCTTGATGTTTTCCGTCCTTACAATGTTTCATTTTTCTTCGCGTCCTCTGCGCCTTTGCGTCCTTTGCGTTAGGTGCCGAAGCCGAGCCTGGCCGACGTGACCCAGAAGATACTGATGCTGCCCGGGGACGGGATCGGGCCGGAGATCGTGGCCGAGGCCCGCAAGGTCCTCGATTGCCTGCGCGACGAGCACGGCCTGGCGGTCGAGCTGGAGGAGGCGCCGGTGGGCGGCGCCGGCTACGAGGCCGCGGGCCACCCCCTGCCGGAGGCGACGCTGGCGCTGGCGCACGAGGCCGATGCGGTGCTGCTCGGTGCGGTGGGCGGACCGCGATGGGAGTCGCTGCCGCGAGAGCTGCGCCCCGAGCGGGGGCTGCTCGGGCTGCGCCGGGCGCTCGGGCTGTTCGCCAATCTGCGCCCGGCGATTCTCTACCCGCAGCTCGCCGGCGCCTCGGCGCTGCGGCCGGAGGTGGTGGCCGGGCTCGACCTGCTCATCGTGCGCGAGCTCACCGGCGGGATCTATTTCGGCGAGCCGCGCGGGGTGCGCGCCCTGGCGAGCGGTGAGCGTCAGGGGTTCAACACCCTGGTCTACAGCGAGTCGGAGATCGAGCGCATCGCGCGCATCGCCTTCGAGCTGGCCATCAAGCGGGGGCGGCGCGTGTGCTCGGTGGACAAGGCGAACGTGCTCGAGAGCTCCGAGCTGTGGCGCGAGGTGGTGGGGCGCGTAGCCCGGAATTACCGGGAGGCGGCGCTCACCCACATGTACGTGGACAACGCGGCCATGCAGCTCGTGCGCGAGCCCAAGCAGTTCGACGTGATCGTCACGGGCAACCTCTTCGGCGACATCCTCTCCGATTGCGCCGCGATGTTGACGGGGTCGATCGGGATGCTCCCGTCGGCCTCGCTCGACGCCGAGCGCAAGGGGATCTACGAGCCGGTGCACGGCTCGGCGCCCGACATCGCCGGGCGCGGCCTGGCCAATCCGCTCGCCACGATCCTCTCGGTGGCGATGATGCTGCGCTATACCCTGGACGCGCCGGGGCTCGCCGACCGGGTCGAGCGCGCGGTCGGGAGCGTGCTGGATCAGGGCGTCCGGACGGCGGACATCGAAGGCGCGGGCACCCGCCGGGTGAGCACCGCCGGTATGGGCGATGCGGTGGTGGACGCGCTGCGCGGGTCGTGAACGCGTCGGCAAGATGTGAACGAGTCCACGTTTTCGATCGTGAACATGCGCTCGAAACTGCCGATATAAGATAAGGTCACTGAGCGATTATGAGCAGACGAAACAACGTTGCCGTGGTAGGGGCCACCGGGGCGGTGGGCGAGGCGATGCTCGAGATCCTTGCCGAGCGCGAGTTCCCCATCGAAGCGATCTACCCGCTGGCGAGCAGCCGATCGGCCGGGTCGCGAGTGCGGTTCAAGGGCCGGGAGGTGACGGTCGAGGACCTGGCCGGATTCGACTTCTCCACGACCGACATCGCGCTGTTCTCGGCCGGGGCCTCGGTCTCGAAGGAGCACGCGCCGCGGGCAGCCGCCGCCGGCTGCGTGGTGATCGACAACACGTCGCAGTTTCGTTATGACCCCGATATCCCGCTGGTGGTGCCCGAGGTCAACCCCCACGCGATCGCCGGCTACCGCGAGCGGGGCATCATCGCCAACCCGAACTGCTCGACCATCCAGATGGTGGTGGCCCTCAAGCCGCTGCACGACGTCGCGCATATCGAGCGTGTCAACGTCGCGACGTATCAGGCCGTGTCGGGCACCGGTAAGGAGGCGATCGATGAGCTTGCCACGCAAACCGCCGCGTTGCTCAACGGCAGGCCGATCGAGTGCCACGTCTATCCGAAGCAGATCGCGTTCAACGCGCTCCCGCACATCGACGCGTTCCAGGAGAACGGATACACGAAAGAGGAAATGAAGATGGTGTGGGAGACCCGGAAGATCCTGGAGGACGACGGGATGGGGGTGAACCCCACGGCGGTGCGCATCCCCGTGTTCTACGGGCACTCGGAGGCCGTGCACATCGAGACCCGCGAGAAGCTCACCGCCGAGCGCGCTCGGGAGATCCTGAGCGCGGCCCCGGGCGTCACCGTGATGGACCGCCGCGAGGCCGGCGGCTATCCGACGGCGGTGACCGAGGCGGCGCAACACGATGCGGTGTTCGTCGGCCGGGTTCGGGAGGACATCACCCACCCGCGGGGCCTCGACCTGTGGGTGGTGGCGGACAACGTCCGCAAGGGAGCGGCCCTGAATAGTGTGCAGATTGCCGAAATTTTGGTAAAAGATTTCATATAAGCTATAGTTATCGGCGTTATATCAAGGGCTTTCTTCAAAAGACCCGGTAGGTGCGCCGCGGCGGAAGTCCCGCTGCGGGCCACCAGAGGTAGGATGGCGACTAAGATGGTCCGAAAACTGGCCCTTGCGTTAGCCCTGCTCGGCCTGGTCGCCCTGCCCCCCGCTCACGGGCTGGGGCTGGGCCAGATCACGCTCCGCTCGGCGCTGAACGAGCCCCTCGACGCCGATATCAATCTGTTGTCCGGCGGGGTCGACGACACCTCGATGGTCAAGGTCAAGCTGGCCACCCCGGAGGCGTTCCAGCGGGCCGGTCTGGACCGGCCGTTCGTGCTCACCAAGCTGCGGTTCCGCGTCGTGGAGGCCGGCGACGGCGGGCTGAGGGTCGAGGTCACGAGCGAGGATCCCATCCGCGAGCCGTTCCTGAATTTCCTCGTCGAGGTGAACTGGCCCAACGGGCGCCTCGTGCGCCAGTACACGGTGCTGCTCGACCCGCCCACCTTCATGCCGGGCTCGCCCGGCGGCGCGACTCGGATGGCCGAGGCGGCGCAGGGCTCGGTAAGCCCCGTCCAGCCCGAGCCTTCGTCCGCGTCCGCGACCCCGCCGGCCGCCGAGCGAGAGGCGGCCCCGCAGGGGGGGCAGCGGCCGGCCGACACCCCGCAGGGGCCGGCCGACACCCCGTCGCGCTGGACGCCGCCGGCCCAGCCGGGGGCGCCGTCGGGCCCGCGCAGCTACCGGACTCAGGCCAACGACACGCTGTGGAGCCTGGCGGAGCGCTTCCGGCCCGAGGGCGTGAGCATCGAGCAGATGATGCTCGCCCTGTTCCGAGCCAACCCCAACGCCTTCTACGAGGACAACATCAACGCGCTGGAGCGCGGGCGCATCCTGCGCGTGCCCGAGCGCGAGGCGCTCACCGAGCTCACGCAGGGGGAGGCGGTGGCGCAGGTCCGGCGTCACCACCAGATGTGGCGGGACTACCGGCGCCGGTTGGCCGACCGGGCGGGCGAGCAGCCCCCGAAGCTCGCTCGCGCCGATGCCGCGGGCGCCGCAGCGGATGGGCAGAGCGAGCCCCCCGGGGCGGGCGGCCAGCTGGAGGTCATCGCCCCGAGCGAGGGCCAGTCGCTCGGCACAGGCGGCGGGGACGAGGAGGCGCCGCTGGACGGCGCGCAGGGCGCGGAGGCGCTGCGCGAGGAGCTGGTGCTCGCGCAGGAGGAGCTCGAGGCCGAGCGCGCCCAAAACGAGGAGCTGTCTTCGCGCGTCGGTGAGCTCCAGTCGCAGATGCAGAACATGCAGCGGCTTCTGGCGTTGAAGGACGACGAGCTGGCCGCGTTGCAGCAGCAGCTCAGTGAGGCGGACGCGGGCGACGCCGCAGCCGCCGATGAGGCCCCGGGCGAGAGCGCCGAAGAGGCCGCGCCCGCCCCGGAGGGAGACGCCGCCGAGAAGCGGGCGAGCGATGCCCCCGATGCGGCGGGGCCGGCAGATCCCGCGCAGCCGCAGACCGACGCCGTGGCCGGCGCCGCCGAGGCGAGCGAGGAGGCGGGTGCCGGCACCGAAGAGAGCGAGGCCGACGCGGCGACCCAGGTGGCCGAGGCCGAGCAGGTCGGGAACGCTTACGCCGACGAGGGCTTCCAGCGGGTCGAGGAGTCCGACGTGGCCGCCGCGCCCGGCGAGGAGGAAGGCGGGGCGGCGAGCCCGGATGACGAGACGCCCAGCGGACCGGCCGAGCCCGACTCGGCGGCCGCCGAGCAGACCCCGCAGGGGCCCATGGCCTGGCTCGATACGGCGCTGGCGACCGCCCGGGGCGTGGTCGATTCGGCCCGATCCAGAGTCCGCGTGCCCACCGACCCGCAGACGATGGGCCTCGGCGGAGCCGCGGCCATCCTGCTGCTCACCCTCGCCTGGCTGATGGTGCGCCGCCGCCGCATGCAGAGCGAGGGCTTCCAGGAGAGCATCCTGCAGGAGCGCGGGGCCAGCCAGACGCACTCGCAGACGAGCGGGCAGGGGCAGCCGTCCTCCGGCCAGGAGGAGAGTTCCTTTCTGAGCGATTTCGCTGTCAGCGATATCGGGGCGANNCGGGACCAGGGGCAGCGGGTCGAGCTGCAGGCCAAGCTGCTCGAGGTCTACCATGCGGCGGGCGAACGCGAGAGGTTCGTCGAGACCGCCGAGGCCTTGCACAAGGCGGTGGGCGATGCGGACCCGATGTGGGACCGCGCGCTGGAGCTGGGTCGCGAGGTGGCGCCGGGGCATCCTCTGTTCGGGGGCGACGGCCAGGCGGGCGGTGGCGCCTCGGAGGCTGATCTGGGCGATCTGGGCGATCTGGGCGAGTTCGACCTGGGCGACCTGGAGGGTGGCGGTGAGCCAGCCGCGGAGCCGCATGGCACCGGCCCGGCCGGGGGCACGGCCGAGCGCTATGCCGCGCCGGGCGGCGACTTGGGTGCCGGGCTGGAGCTCGGGACCGGGGGCGAGCCGTCCGAGAGCGAGGCGGGCGGGACGGCCAAGGCGGCCGGCGGCGAGACGGACACCGGACCGCTGGAGTTCGATTTATCCGGCCTGGATCTCGGAGGCGGAGGCGGCGAGAGCTCCGATGCCACCGGGCACGGCGCCGGTGGGGCAGCCGACGACGCCGGGAGCGCGGACAACAGCCTGGACTTCGATCTCAGTGGGCTCGATCTGGCCGGCGTGGAAGGCGGCGACGCCGAGGAGACGCCCGGCGACCGGGCGGCGGCCGGCGGCTCGGGCTTCGAGCTGGACGAAGGCGCGGAGCTGAGCGGCGAGACCGACTGGGCGTACGGCGCCGGCACGGGCCAGGGCGCCGGGGGGGCGGGCGAGCTCGAGGGCGGCTCGGAGCTCGACGAGGTGGGCACCAAGCTCGATCTCGCCCGCGCCTACATTGACATGGGGGATCAGGAAGGCGCTCGCAGCATCCTCGAGGAGGTGCTCGAGGAAGGCAACGCGGACCAGCAACGCGAGGCGCAGGAGCTGCAGCGCCGGATCTCGTAGGCGCGTGTCCCCCGGCACCGCAGTCGCTCGGCCGGGCCGCCCGGGCGCCAGGGGCCGGCCATGAACCCACTTGTTCGCATAGTGACGCTGCTGGTGTTCGCCGCGGGCGTGGCGCACGCGGGGGGGCCCGCGTTGGTGGCGGCCGCGGTGCTCGTATCGGCGGGCTTTGCCCTGGGCGGTCGTTCGGCGCTCGACGGCGTCGGGCCCATGCTCAAGCGCCTGCGATGGCTGGCCCTGTCGCTGCTCGTGGTCTATCTCTGGTTCACCCCCGGCCCGGCGCTCGCACCCGCGCTCGGCCCGTGGTCGCCCACATGGCCGGGTCTCGCGGAAGGGCTCGCCCGCTGCGCTACGCTCGTGCTGATCGTGCTGGGCGTGCGCCTGTTGTTCGCCACCACCTCACGCGAGCAACTGCTCGCCGGGCTCTACGGCCTCGCGCGGATCTTGCGCCCTCTGGGGGTCGATCCCGAGCGGGTCGCGGTGCGGGTGACACTGACGCTGGAGGCCGTGCCCCGGCTGCGGCCTCAGATGCGCATCGAGCGAGCGCCGGCGCGCGGCTGGCGAGGCATCACCGGGGCGGCGGCCGAGACCGCCCGTGCGTTGTTCGCGACCGCTCTCGCGCAGGGGCGCGCGAGCCCGTTGGCGCCGGTGGCGTTGCCCCGGCTCGGGCGACCGGCGTGGGGCGAGTGGTTGGCCCCGGTGGCATTGGCGGCCCTGTTCGGATGGCTCGACTGAGCGGCGCCCGCTGGGAAGCGGGCTCGATCACATGCGCATCGCTATCGGACTGGAATACGACGGCAGCGGATACTGCGGCTGGCAGCGCCAGTCCCACGCGCCCAGCGTCCAGGCCGAGGTCGAGGCGGCGGTCGGCCGGGTCGCCGATCATGCGGTGCAGGTGGTTTGCGCCGGGCGCACCGACACGGGCGTCCATGCCCTCGGCCAGGTGGCGCACTTCGACACCGGGGCCGAGCGCACTCCGCGCCAATGGGTCCTCGGCACCAACAGCCAGCTGCCCGGGGACGTCTCGGTGCTCTGGGCACAGCCGGTCGGCCCGGACTTCCACGCGCGGTTCAGCGCCTGCGCGCGACGTTATCGTTACGTCATCCTCAATCGCCCCGTGCGCCCGGCGCTAGAGCGCCACCGCGTGTGCTGGCACCGCCGCCCGCTCGACGAGGGGCGGATGGCGAGCGCCGCGCGTGCGCTCGAGGGCGAGCACGATTTCAGCGCCTACCGCGCGGTGGCCTGCCAGGCCCGGCACGCGGTGCGCATCGTGCACGTCTTGAGTGTGGCGCGCGAGGGTGCGTACGTGACGATCGATGTCACCGCCAGCGGCTTCTTGCACCACATGGTGCGCAACATCGCCGGGGTGCTGATGGCGATCGGCGAGGGCGCGCGCGAGCCTGCGTGGGCCGAAGAGGTGCTGACGCAGCGCGATCGCACGCTCGGCGGGGTGACGGCGCCTGCCTCCGGGCTGTACTTCATGGAAGTCCGCTATCCGGTGCATCACACGCTGCCGGTCCAGCAGCGGGCGCAGGCGCGGCCGCGGATCTGAGCGCGGTGTGGGGGGCGCGGGTTTCTGTTAGGCTAGTGCAGTTTTAAGCGGGGCCACGGCCCTGGGACCCGAATGCGGACTCGGATCAAGATTTGCGGCATCACGCGGCCAGAGGACGCGGCGCTCGCGGCGCGCCTCGGCGTCGACGCGGTGGGGCTGGTGTTCCATCCACCGAGCCCGCGCCACCTCACGCCGGCCCGGGCGGCGGCCATCGTAACGGCCCTGCCGGCGTTCGTGACACCGGTGGCGGTGTTCATGGACGCGGACCCCGAGACCGTGCGCGCGGTGCTCGATGAAGTGCCGGTGGCGATGCTGCAGTTCCACGGCGCCGAGTCCCCGCAGATGTGCGCGGCCTGGGGCCTGCCGTACATCAAGGCCGTGCCGATGGCCGATACCGAGGACGTGGCGGTCTACGGCGAGCGCTACAGGCACGCGGCGGGGCTGCTGTGCGACAGTCACGGCAGCGGCCGTGCGGCCGGGCGCGGCCGCACCTTCGAATGGTCGCGTCTCGGCGCCGCGAGCGCGCGGGCGCTGATCCTGGCGGGCGGGCTCGACGCCGATAACGTCGCCGCTGCGGTGAGCGCCGTGCGGCCGTATGCGGTGGATGTCAGCAGCGGCGTGGAGTCCGAGCCCGGGGTGAAGGACCCGGACCGGATGCGCGCCTTCGTGCGAGGTGTGGAACGTGCCGACGCAGAGCCGAGCGAAGCCCACGCCGGTGCCTGAGGCGCTGCCCGACGCGCGCGGGCACTTCGGGCCCTACGGCGGGCGGTTCGTCGCCGAGACCCTGATGGGGCCCGTGGAGGAGCTGCGCGAGGCCTACGAGCGCCTGCGCGCGGACCCCACCTTCCGCGCCGACCTCGAGGTCGATCTCGCGCGCTTCGTGGGGCGGCCCACGCCGCTGTATTTCGCCGAGCGCTGGAGCGCCCGCCTCGGCGGAGCGCGGATCTATCTCAAGCGCGAAGACCTCGATCACACCGGAGCGCACAAGATCAACAACACCGTCGGCCAGGCGCTGCTCGCGCGCCGCATGGGCAAACGCCGGGTCATCGCCGAGACCGGCGCGGGCCAGCACGGGGTGGCCACCGCCACCGTGGCCGCGCGGTTCGGGCTCGAGTGCGTGGTGTACATGGGCGAAGAGGACATGCGCCGGCAGGCGTCCAACGTCTATCGCATGCGCCTGCTCGGCGCCGAGGTGGTGCCGGTGCGCAGCGGCTCGCGCACCCTCAAGGACGCGCTCAACGAGGCGCTGCGCGACTGGGTGGCCAACGTCGACGACACCTTCTACATCATCGGCACGGTCGCCGGCCCGCATCCCTATCCGGCGATGGTGCGGGATTTCCAGTCGGTGATCGGACGCGAGACACGCGCGCAGTGCTTGGAGCTGCTCGGTCGCCTCCCCGACGCCTTGGTGGCCTGCGTGGGCGGCGGCTCGAACGCCATCGGGCTGTTCCATCCCTTCCTCGACGAGGGCGGGGTGGCCCTCTATGGCGTGGAGGCCGCCGGGGAGGGGCTGGCGACCGGACGGCACGCGGCGCCGCTGTCTGCAGGGCGCCCGGGCGTGCTGCACGGCAACCGCACTTACCTCATGCAGGACGCCGACGGGCAGATCCTGCCGACCCACTCGATCTCCGCCGGCCTGGACTACCCCGGCGTCGGGCCCGAGCACGCGTGGCTCAAGGACAGCGGGCGGGCGAGCTACGTCGCCGTGGACGACGAGGAGGCGCTCGCCGCCTTCCACGCGCTGACCCGCACCGAGGGCATCATGCCGGCGCTCGAGACCAGCCACGCGCTGGCCTACGCGGCGCGGCTCGCCCAGGGGCTCGGCCCGGAGCGCGCGATCGTGGTGAACCTCTCGGGTCGCGGCGACAAGGACATCCAGACGGTGGCGAGCCGCGAGGGGATCGAGCTATGAGTCGCCTGCAGCGGCGCTTCGAGCGACTGCGGGCCCAAGGGCGCAAGGGACTGGTCGCCTACGTCACCGCCGGCGACCCCGCCCCGCAGGAGACGGTGGCGCTGATGCACGCGATGGCGGGAGCGGGCGCCGACGTCATCGAGCTCGGCGTGCCGTTCTCCGATCCGATGGCCGACGGTCCCGTCATCCAAGCCGCCTTCGAGCGTGCGCTCGCCCACGGGACGAGCCTGCGGCGCGTGCTGGAGCTGGTCGGTGAGTTTCGCGGCGAGGACGCGGAGACGCCCGTGGTGCTGATGGGCTATCTCAATCCGATCGAGGCGATGGGCTATCGTGCGTTCGCCGAGGCCGCCGCCCGCGCCGGGGTCGACGGGGTGCTCACCGTGGATCTGCCTCCGGAGGAGGCCGAGCCCTGGCTGCCCGTCGCCGAGGCCCAGGGGCTCGACCCGGTTTTCCTAGTGGCGCCGACGAGCACCCCGGAGCGGATTTGCAGGTTGTGCGCGGCCTCGCGCGGCTTCGTCTACTACGTCTCGCTCAAAGGGGTCACCGGGGCGGCCCACCTCGACGCGGCCGGGATCGCCGAGCGGGTCGACGCCGTCCGCGCGGTCTCGACGCTGCCGGTGGGGGTGGGGTTCGGGATCCGTGACGCGCCGTCGGCCGCCGCGGTCGCCGCCTCGGCCGATGCCGTGATCGTCGGCTCGGCGTTGGTGAGTCGCATCGCCGAGCACGCGGAGCATCCACAGCGGATGCGCTCTGCGGTAGCGGAGCTGATGGCCGGGCTGCGCGCGGCCATCGACGGCGTTGCCCGGGGCGCGGCGGCGCGGCGTGCCTGACGAGCGGCCGGGGCCTGTGACGCGATAACGAAATCCAAGCGACAACGCGATGAGTTGGTTCCAAAAGTTAATGCCCACGCGCATTCGCACGGAAGGTCGTCGCAAGCGCTCCATCCCCGAGGGGCTGTGGACGAAGTGTGAGGTTTGTAACGCGATACTCTACCGTGCGGAGCTCGAGCGGAACCTCGAGGTGTGCCCCAAGTGCGACGCGCACTTTCGTATCGGCGCGCGCCAACGGCTGGACGCGTTTCTCGATCCCGAGCCCCGCACCGAGATCGGCGCGCAGCTCGAGCCCACCGATTTCCTGCGGTTTCGCGACGGCAAGAAGTACAAGGATCGTCTCAGCCAGGGCCAGAAGCAGACCGGCGNNAGACGGCAAGAAGTACAAGGATCGTATCAGCCAGGGCCAGAAGCAGACCGGCGAGAAAGATGCGCTGGTCGCCATGCAAGGTCAGGTCAAGGGCGTGCCCGTGGTCGCCTGCGCGTTCGAGTTCCGTTTCATGGGGGGATCGATGGGCTCGGTCGTGGGGGAGCGATTCGTGCGCGCCGTCAACGTCTGCGCCGATCACAAGATTCCGCTCGTGTGCTTCGCAGCCAGCGGCGGTGCCCGGATGCAGGAAGCGCTGTTCTCGCTGATGCAGATGGCCAAGACGAGCGCGGCGCTGGCGCGGCTCTCGCGCCGGGGGATCCCTTACGTCTCGGTGCTGACCGATCCGACGATGGGGGGCGTTTCCGCAAGCCTCGGCACGCTGGGGGACCTGAACGTGGCCGAGCCGGGCGCGCTGATCGGCTTCGCGGGCCCGCGGGTCATCGAGCAGACCGTGCGCGAGACGCTGCCCGAGGGTTTCCAGCGCAGCGAGTTCCTGCTCGAGCACGGAGCGATCGACCTGATCATAGATCGTCGGCAGATGCGCGATCGTATTGCCGGTCTGCTTACTCTGCTCACCCATCGTCCGTGCCCGTGACGCCGGTCGCCGATCGAGGACGACGCCGGGGCGCGCGGGACGGGACCCACGGCACGCCCGGGCCCGCTTCCGGCGTTCACGGTCGTCGATGGCCCGGATGCGAGCGCGGCGTCCGGGGCGTTGTGGCCCCTACCATCGAGTCCAGGAGCGGTAAAGGTCCCCGGCACCGAATAGGTGCCTGACGCCTTTTCCGGTCCTCGGCATCAACGCGGTTTTCCTCATGCGTTTCGAGACACTCGGCGACTGGCTCGCCTGGCAGGAGACGTTGTATCCCAGGCCGATCGAGCTCGGGCTGGAGCGGGTCGCGCGGGTGTGGCGGGCGCTGGGACGTGGCCCGTTCCGTTGCCCCGTGATCACCGTCGCCGGGACCAACGGCAAAGGATCTTGCGTGGCGTTCATCGAGGCGCTCCTGATGGCCGGTGGTCACCGGCCGTGCGCCTACACCTCGCCGCATCTGATGCGCTACAACGAGCGCGTGCGCATCGCCGGGCACGAGGTCGAGAACGCAAGGCTGATCGAGGCGTTCGACCGGGTCGATCGGGCGCGCGGCGAGACGACATTGACGTACTTCGAGTTCGGGACCCTGGCCGCGCTCGAGGTCTTCGCCGCCGCCGAGCCCGACGTGCTCGTGCTCGAGGTGGGGCTGGGCGGACGCCTCGACGCGGTCAACATCCTCGACCCGGACGTGGCGGTGATCACCAGCATCGGCATCGACCACACGGACTGGCTTGGCGCCGACCGAGGGGGTATCGCGCGGGAGAAGGCGGGGATCCTGCGCGGGGGACACCCCGCCGTGTGCGGCGAGCCGGATCCGCCGCCCGATGTGGCCGCGACCGCCGCGGACTTGAGGGTGGCGCTCTACCGAGTGGGCCACGAGTTCGACTACCGGGAGACCGAAGGCGGCTGGGATTGGATCGGCCCCGATCATCGGCTGCTCGCCCTGCCCCCTCCCGCCGTGCCGGGCGGCCATCAGGTGCGCAACGCGGCCACCGCGCTGATGGCGCTTGCGTTGGTCGGCGCCCCGCTGAGGCCGGCGGAGGACGCCGTGCGGGCCGCGATGAACGCCGTGCGTCTGCCTGGACGGCTGCAGGTAATGCCCGGGGCGATCGAGGTCGTCCTCGACGTCGGCCACAACGCGCAGGCGGCGGCGGCGCTCAGCGAGGCGCTTGGGCGGATGGCCCCGCGCCCCACGCACGCGGTCGCCGCCATGCTTGCCGGCAAGGACGTCGGCGGGATGGTCGCCGCGCTCGCTCCGCAGATCGATCATTGGCACGTCACCCAAGCGCACACCGCGCGGGCGCTCGCCCGCGAGCGGGTCGCCGAGGCATTGCGCGGCGCGGCGCCGGAGGCCGCGATCACCCTGTGGCCGGACGTGGCCGCCGCCCTCGACGGAGCGCGTCGTGCCGTCGGTGCCGGCGGGCGCGTCATGGTCCTGGGCTCGTTCTACACCGTAGCCGAAGCGCTCGATGCCCCCGTATAATTCGGCCCAGCTCCTCGAGAGGCGAGACGCGGCACGTTGGAACCGGCACTCAAGCAGCGACTGGTCGGGGCGGTGGTCCTGGTGGC
>JABAHS010147915.1_pt1 | contig 12429 bp, 5 predicted proteins | sample 7062111 | NCBI WGS metagenome assembly JABAHS01 (sample SAMN14534600, study PRJNA622989) | marine sediment metagenome | biome: marine biome [ENVO:00000428]; feature: marine pelagic biome [ENVO:01000023]; material: deep marine sediment [ENVO:00002113]; isolation source: pool of 4 deep marine... | reverse complement strand
ATCAGTGCTGCGAACTGCTCGAGCCTGATTTAGATGTTGACCTGCGCGATATCCTTTATCCAGAGGATGAGGATGCGGAAGCGGCCGCGGAAAGATTGAAGCAGACCGCTGTCACGCAGCCAGCTTTGTTTGTGATCGAGTATGCTTTAGCGAGGTTGTGGATGTCGTGGGGGGTGCGCCCACAAGCGATGATTGGGCACAGTATCGGCGAATATGTAGCGGCGTGTTTGGCGGGGGTATTTTCCCTTGAAGATGCTCTGGCCTTGGTGGCCGAACGAGGCCGGCTGATGCAGTCCATGCCTCCGGGGTCTATGTTGGCTGTTTCGCGGGCGGCATCTGAGGTCGTGCCTTTGCTCAATGGGAGGCTTTCGTTGGCGGCGGTAAACGCGCCTGCGCTCTGTGTGGTTTCCGGCCCCGGTGAAGAAGTGGATGAATTTGCAGAGCAGCTTGCTAACCAAGGGATGGAGTGTCGTCGTCTGCATACGTCTCATGCCTTTCATTCAGAGATGATGGATGCGATTCTGGCACCGTTTGCCGAGCGAGTAGCAGCCGTCGAGCTTTCGCCACCGCGGATTCCTTTTGTATCCAATGTGACCGGCACCTGGATCACGGCTGATCAGGTTACGGATCCAGGCTATTGGGCGCAGCACCTGCGGCAGGCGGTGAATTTTGCCGCCGGGGCGCAGGAGTTGTTGAATGAACCTTCAAGGGTGCTTCTGGAGGTAGGGCCGGGCAGGACGTTAAATACATTATCAGGAATGTGTCAGTTAGAGTTGAGAACGCAGCAAAAAGAACAGTCTTTCAACCAATTGATCGCCTCCTCCATGCGCCATCCCGACGACATGCAATCGGACCTCGTGTTTCTTTTGACCACCATGGGGCGGCTCTGGCTTTCCGGTGTAGAGATCGATTGGTTCAAATTTTATGAGAATGAAAAGCGTCATCGGATACCGTTACCCGCCTATCCGTTTGAGCGTCAACGTTACTGGGTCGAACCACAACGGGATGGCGTCTCCCAGGCGACCCGCCAGCCGGTTTCTTTGAGCAAAAAAGAGGATATCGCTGACTGGTTCTATGTGCCGGTCTGGAAGCAATCTTTTCCATCTTTCAAGCTCGAACCGGACATCCCTGATGACGAAAAAGCGTGCTGGCTTGTCTTTACAGATATCTCTGGACTGGCGGGAGAGATTATACAGGGACTTGGAGAAGAGAAGCAAACTGTCGTGACGGTTTCGGCAGGGAAGAAATTCAATAAGATTGACGAACAGAGTTTCGTAATAAATCCACAGAACCATGAGGACTATGATGCGCTCATCCAGGATCTATGCGCGCAAGAAAAAACGCTGACAAAGATTGTGCACATGTGGGGCATCACATCCCCTGATGATATGGCGGCCCAAAACGGAACGATCGAATCCGCACAGGAGTGCGGTTTCTTCAGTCAGTTGTACGTTGCACAAGCATTAGGAAAACATAAGGTCAGCAATTCCATACAAGTGACTATCATAACCAATAACATGCAGAAGGTGACCGATGACGAAGTTCTCTATCCCGAAAAGGCAACGGTTGTAGGAGCTTGTAAGGTGATTCCGCAGGAATACTTAAATATGACCTGTCGCAGCATTGATATCGTCATTCCGGAGGTGAATGGTCTGCAGAGGGCGAGACTGGTTGAACAGCTCACGCGAGAGATTACCAGGAAGCAGTCGGACCTGGTGGTCGCTTATCGTGGAAACCAGAGGTGGGTGCAGAATTTCGATGCCGTACCTATTGGTGAAGCTGACGGACAACCGTCACTTCTACGTCAAGGAGGTGTCTATCTGATCACCGGTGGACTGGGACGCATCGGGCTTGTGCTTGCCGAGTATCTGGCAAAAAACGTCAAGGCTAAACTGATTCTAACCAGCCGGAACGGTCTCCCACCAAAGGGCGAGTGGGAAAAATGGCTTGCAGATCACGACGAGAGCGAGGTGTCCAGCCAAAAGATCTTCAAGGTGCAGTATCTGGAGAGCTTGGGCGCCGAAGTTGTTGTCGCTAAAGCTGATGCTGCAAATTTTGATGATATGAAAGCGGCTGTTGCCATGGCAACCGAAAGATTTGGCACGATCGATGGTGCCATCCACGCTGCCGGGATTCTTGTCGGCGGGAAGTTTGATTCGATACAAGAGACGAACAAAGACGATTGCCAAACCCAGTTCCGACCAAAGATCGATGGGCTTATCGTCCTGCAAAAGGTTCTGGAAGGACAAAAATTAGATTTTTGTCTGTTATTCTCATCGATATCATCTGTTTTGGGAGGCCTTGGATATCTCGCTTACTCGGCGGCGAATCTTTTCATGGACGCATTTGCTGGTCTGCACAACCACACGAACGGCGTGCCCTGGATCAGTGTCAATTGGGATGCCTGGCGGTTTCATGAGTTGAAACAATCGAATAAAGTTGCAGGCGCAGATTTGGCGGAACTAGCATTGACACCAGATGAAGGGGTTGAGGTCTTCCGACGTGTGATGTCCATTGATCCGTTGAGCCAGATCGTTGTCTCGACAGGAGACTTGCAGGCCAGGATTAGCAAGTGGGTCGAGCTGGAATCCATGCGAAAGAAAGAAGGGACCAAAAAGGTCGAGTCGGAGGCGCGTCATTCAAGGCCGGCCCTGCAATATGACTACGTTGCGCCTACCAACGAGCTTGAACAAACACTCGCAGATATCTGGCAGGAACTATTTGGCATCGACAAAATAGGGATTCAGGATAACTTCTTTGAATTAGGCGGACACTCACTTTTGGCAACAGGGGTCGTTTCCAGAGTACGAGATACATTTCATGTCGAGTTAAACCTCCAAAGCTTCTTTGAAAAACCGACTATTGCAGAATTGGCGAATGTTATTTTGGAAAAAATGGTCGAGGCGGAAGATAGTGCTACGCTTAGTCAAATCCTGGAGGAGATAGAGACTCAATCTTAGGTAGTGATTGACCGAAAAGTCGATTCTTTATGTCATTGCGAGCACTTCTCAGCGAAGCAATCTCCTTATTAGGCATGGCAGGAGATTGCTTCGGCAAAAACGCCTCGCAATGACAGCATTTTACCACTTTTCGGTCAATCACTCGCCGGGGCGTGGCCGAAAAACCCATTTTCTCGACCTTTATCACATCTCAGCATCTGTTATTTGGTTCGAAAATATTGCAAAAAGTGACTTTCTGGCTACGCCGCCAGGACAGCACAGACTCAATTAATTATTCAAAAAAATAAAAATTAGGGATTCACCATATGAACGACATTACGAAACGAATTGCTGCTCTTCCGGCGGAGAAACGTAAGTTGCTTTTGGAGCGACTTAAAAAGAAGAATGGCGGCGGTGCTGCGCACAAAATTAGCCGTCAAAGTCGGGAAACGGATACGTTTCCTCTCTCCTTCGCGCAGCAGAGACTGTGGTTTCTCCACCAAATGGAACCTGACAGCTTCACGTGGAATATATGCTTAAGCTACAAAGTTACAGGCCAAATCAGTGAGAAGGCCCTTAGGTACGCATTTGATGAAATCGTCAAGCGCCACGAAGTTCTGCGAAGCACGTTTGCCATCGTAAATGGCCAACCGGAACAGGTCATTGCCAAAGAAGGTTTCTTACCTCTGTCAGTGGTAGACCTCAGCAACTTACCTGCTTCCGAGCGCGAGGCCGAGTCTCAACGACTGATTGTCGAAGAAACCGAACGTCCGTTCGACTTGGCTAAGGGTCCGCTTGTACGCGGCAGTTTGTTGCGGCTGGATGAAATGGAGTCGGTGCTCATTCTAACCATGCATCATATTGTTTCCGACGCCTGGGCCATTGGGATTTTCTTTAAAGAACTACGAGAATTCTACGAGGCGTTCCGCAACGGACGATCCCACTCCCTTCCTGAACTACCCATCCAATATGCGGATTTCGCGGTCTGGCAAAGGGAATGGCTAAAAGGGGAAGTTCTGGAAACCCAACTTTCCTATTGGAAGCAGCATCTTGGAGGCAGCCTTCCCATACTTCAGTTGCCCACGGACCGCCCGCGCCCGAGCGTGCAGACCTTTCCGGGTGCCGTAGAATCTTTGGAGTTACCCAAGTCTCTAACCGCGGCGCTTACAAAACTATCTAATCAAGAAGGAAAGACTTTGTTCATGACGCTGTTAGCAGCTTTTAAGATACTACTTTACCGCTATAGCGGCCAGGAGGACATCATAGTGGGCTCACCCATTGCAGGTCGCAACCGGGCCGAAATCGAAGGGCTGATTGGTTGCTTTGTCAACACGATGGTCATGCGCACGGACATGAGTGGCAACCCCACTTTCCGTCAGCTGCTTTCACAGGTGCAGGATGTGGCCATGGGTGCCTATGCCCACCAGGAGCTACCTTTTGAAAAGCTGGTGGAGGAAGTGCAACCAGAACGAGATCTGAGTACGTCACCGCTGTTCCAGGTTATGTTTGTTCTACAGAATGCACCACTGCCAGGCTTTGAGCTTTCAGATTTTACCTTGACCCCCTTAGTGAGTACTCAGAAACCATCAAGGTTTGATTTGACATTGTATATGGGGGAACGTGATGAACGGCTCCTGGGAGCGGTGGAGTACAACACAGACCTGTTTGATGGGAGCACTATAAAAAGAATGGTAGGGCACTTCGAGACGCTGTTGGAGAGCATCATCGCTAATCCAGACCTATGCATCGCTGACTTGCCAATACTAAAGAAAGAGGAGCAGCATCAACTGGTTGCTGAATGGAATGCAACTCAACGGCAGTATCCTAAAGATAAATGCTTTCAACAACTGTTTGAAGCTCAGGTGGAAAGGACACCTGAGACGAGTGCAGTCGTGATGGGAAAGGATGAGCTAAGCTATGGTGAACTGAACCGTCGGGCAAACCGACTGGCTCACTACCTTCGGAAGCTTGGCATTGGTCCGGATGTTCTGGTTGGGATTTATGTAGAGCGTTCTCTTGAGATGGTGATTGGACTTTTGGGCATTATGAAGGCGGGTGGTGCTTATGTGCCTTTAGATCCTTCTTATCCCAAGGAGCGAATAGGCTACATACTCAAGGATGCCCAGGTTTCCGTGCTGGTAACGCAGAAACAGCTTGTAAGAGTGTTGCCTGAACATAAGGCGGAGGTTATTTGTTTAGACAGTGACGGGGCGGAAATTTGCAAAGAGAGCGCGTCGAATCCGGTAAGCGGGTCGGATTGTGCTAACCTGGCTTACGTTATTTATACTTCGGGTTCAACCGGAAAGCCCAAGGGAGTTGGGATTCAGCATCAGACCCTGGTGAATTTCTTGTATTCGATGAGCAAAGAACCGGGACTAACGCAGGAGGATGTGCTGCTTGCAGTCACCACGTTGTCTTTTGATATTGCCGGTCTGGAGCTCTACTTGCCACTCATGGTGGGTGGGCGTGTGGTTTTGGCCAGTGGTGAAGTGGCCTCGGACGGCGGTCGCTTGAGTGAGATGTTAACCCTATCCGGGGCAACCGTGATGCAAGCGACGCCGGCGACCTGGCGCCTGCTGTTGGATAGTGGCTGGAGCGGTCATGACAAATTGAAAATACTGTGTGGGGGCGAAGCACTACCACGAGAGTTGGCCAATCGGTTATTAGAATGCGGAGCCTCTCTGTGGAATATGTACGGACCGACGGAGACCACCATCTGGTCTGCGGTTTGCCATATCGAGTCCAAAGGGGGGATAGTTCCTGTTGGGCCTGCCATTGCCAACACGCAAATCTATCTTTTGGATCGGAATTTGCGTTCGGTACCTGTTGGGGTTTATGGGGAACTATACATTGGTGGTGATGGTTTAGCTCGTGGTTATCTGAACCGCCCTGAGTTGACAGCGGAAAAGTTCATCCCCAATCCTTTTAGCAAAGATGGAGCGCGTATGTACCGGACCGGGGATCTGGCGCGCCGCTTACCAAATGGTAATATCGAATTTCAGGGTCGTATAGACCATCAAGTGAAGATTCGCGGTTTCCGCATTGAGTTGGGGGAAATTGAGACAGCGCTTACAAACTACCCAAACATTGACGAAGTTGTGGTTGTAGCCAGAGATGAAGAAGATGAGCTGAAGACAGAAAAACGTCTGGTTGGGTATATGGTTTCGAAAGCAAGATCGGCTCCGACGGTTAGTGAGCTGCGGCGTTATCTCATGGAGTCCCTTCCTGAGTACATGGTACCAAGCACATTTGTGTTTCTCGACGCTTTTCCATTGACCCCCAACGGAAAAGTGGATCGCAAGGCGCTTCCGGCCCCGGAAGGTATTCGTCCTGAGCTGGAGTCAGCTTATGTGGCGCCTCAGAATGAGGTCGAGAGGGCAATTGCCGGTATCTGGCAGGAAGTGCTTGGGGTAAAAAAGGTCGGTGTTGATGACAATTTCTTTGATCTGGGCGGACACTCCTTGCTTTTGGTTCAAGTTCAAAATAAATTACAGGCTGTCTTTAATCGCGACTTATCAATAATCGAATTGTTTAAATATCCTACCATAAAAGCGCAGGCGAGATATTTTAGCCTGGAGTCCGATGACGGTAAAGATCAGCGTGATTTGAGCAAAGCACAGGATTTGGCAAGAAAACAAAGGGAGGCCCTTTCTCGACCGAGGCAAGTGTCCAAGAGGGATGGAGCGACATTCAAATACGAATAAGTCAATGAAGAAACCTTTCAGGTTCGTCAGGAGATTGACGATAGTAGTTGTATTTCATGGTTGTTATCGTCTTTCTCTTTGTTTTGCCACTTGCGCTGACAGCACAGGCTTTGTAGATTTCGTCCCAAACTACAACCGCGGTAGTAGAGAATGCCTCCAACCAACCCAGAAATATTCTAATAGGTCATCTTGATGTTACTTTGTATATAGAATCGGAGTTAGTACATCACAGCCGACTACAAAAAGCTTCATTGTCTATTTCGGCGACGGTACATTGGATTCGCAATTTGTCGTGGTTAACGCAGCCTTTGTCAGCGCTATTGAAGTGCTGTCCAATAGCAGTGGTTTGGGTAAGAAAAGACCCTCTATCAGAGTACTGGATTTTCTTTCGAAGCGAGGAAGAAAGTCGACACGTGAACCTGATACGAAATCGTGCCGCTGGAAGCATTCCAAACGACTACGGTGGTGGATGAGAGCGGGACTCACGCCCACGTCTTTGGAGGTGAGGGGTTTAGCCATCGCGACGACTTATTTTTGGCGAGCGAATGCGACCAATGACGGGGGGACGAGTGATTGGTCCACTATCTGGCGGTTTACTACTGAGCAGGTCACATCGGTGGGGAGAGGCCATGAAATTCCGGATAGATTCAGTCTGGGTCAGAACTATCCGAATTCGTTTAATCCGAGTATGCATATTGTTTTTGAAATGCCCAGGGCGGAGTATGTGACGCTTAAGATCTATAGCGTGTTAGGCGAGGAAATGGCAACGGTTGTTTCTGGCAGGCTTCCTGCGGGGCGACATATTGTCACGTTTGATGCACGTGGTCTGGCTAGTTGGGTCTATTTGTATGGACTTCAGACGCGTTCTTTTGTGCAAACCAGGAAGATGTTGCTGATGAGATGGGGACAAATGTAGTTCTGGAACAAATCACCATACAAATGAAGACTTCGGTCAACACGGACTCTGTTGAAGTTACCGTAGTTATCCCTTGCTTGAATGAAGAAGAAACCATTGGGCGCTGTATAGAAAAAGCACTTCGCGCATTCGATCGGTTAAACATTTCAGGCGAAGTCGTCGTGGCCGATAATGGCTCCAAAGACCGATCGTTAGACATTGCGCAAAATAAAGGTGCCAGAGTGATACATCAGCCGCTCAAAGGTTATGGCAATGCATTGAGGGCAGGAATTGAAGCAGCCGAGGGCGATTTCATAATTATGGGAGATGCGGACGACAGCTATGATTTTAGCGATATTGGAAAATTCGTAGAAAAATATCGCAAAGGGTATGAATTGGTAATGGGATGCAGGTTACCTTGCGGAGGAGGTACAATCATGCCAGGTGCCATGCCTTGGATGCATCGATGGCTTGGCAATCCTGTCCTATCGAAGATTGGCAGGCTGTTCTTTAAAAGCAAAATCACCGATTTTCATTGTGGCTTGCGAGGCTTGACTAAACACGCCTATAAAAAAATGCGACTTAATACGACCGGAATGGAATTTGCTTCTGAGATGGTGATAAAATCCACACTCGGTAGCACACAAATGACGGAGGTGCCGATCACGTTATTCAAAGATGGCCGTTCCGGGCCGCCTCACTTGAGGAGTTGGCGAGATGGTTGGCGGCATCTCCGGTTTATGCTTCTCTACTGCCCGAGGTGGTTGTTTCTTTACCCGAGTCTATTTCTAATATTTTTTGGTCTCACAGCCATAAGCTTAACACTACCCGGCCCATTGACCATCAAAGGGATTAATTTTTCCACCAACACTATGATGATTGGCGCCTTGGCCACTATCCTAGGCGTTCAAATTCTCAGTTTCGCCATTTCCTCAAGGCTGTTTGCTTACAACGAAGGGTTCCTTTCACGAGATTCAAAACTCGTAAGGCTGCTACGAAATTTCAAATTGGAAATTGGGTTGGCGATCGGTATACTTCTAACCATCCTTGGATTAGGGGCCGTTGTCTTCATTTTATTCTACTGGAAACAGTTGAATTTTGGTGATTTACCCAGAGAGTTAGTTTTAAGAATCATTATCCCTGGTGTAACGGCCATTGTTACTGGAGTTCAGATTGTGTTTTCCAGCTTTTTTATCAGTTTTTTGAATTTGGAACGAAGGCGTTGATTCGCAAGCGAATAATATCATGCAAGTAAACCGTTTTGTATCCAAATCAACCTCTTTTTTCCCCTTAGCGCTGGTCATCTATTTGGCCACGGGCCTCTTTTTGCTTCAGTACTATCAATATCAGTTAAATGGTGATGGGATTTCCTATATATCGATAGCTCGCAAGTACTTAAATGGTCATTTTTCTGATGCAATCAACGGATATTGGGGACCATTACTTTCCTGGCTATTAATCCCTTTTCTTTCTCTGAAACTGCCCCCTGTGTTCGCTGTAAAGCTCATGTTACTCCTTGTTGGGTTGCCGACCCTAATCGGCATACGCTCTTTATCCCAGAGGTTTGACATGAGCAATGCCATGAGGACGATACTCCTCTTTTCTTTGATTCCTATTCTATTACGTTTTGCCCTTCTTGGGATTACACCCGATTCGATCATGCTATGCGTGCTTGTTTATTACCTGGCGATCATATTTGACACTAATTATAATGAGAGCAAAAACAAAGGCGCAGTTTGTGGAACACTTGGTGCTTTAGCGTATTTGACCAAGGGTTATGGCTTCCCATTCTTTCTTTGTCATTTCTTGGTATTCAATGTGCTTCATTATGTCAGGAGTGAAACGACTAAAGTAAGAAAGACTGTACTCATGAACTTCTTGTTTGGGTTGGGTGTATTTTTGACGATCAGCGGAAGCTGGATTTTTTTAATGAGCAATAAATATGGGAACATAACTATCTCAAAGGCAGGAAGCTACAACTTTGCGCTCATGGGGCCAAAAACAGGTGGTTTGCATGGTCATCCAATGTTTCATCGATTGTTGGAACCGCCCAACAATACGGCAATTAGTGCATGGGAGGATCCTTCTTATATAAAGCTTGAGGCGTGGAACCCGGTGCAGTCGGTCGATGCTTTCAGGTATTTCACGAAGCTTGTCAAATCTAATTTAGGCACAGCCTCTGCTAGACAAAATCCACATGGAGGCCGCGGACTATTATGGGTCCTTAATTCTTTTTCTGTGCTTTCAATTCCCATTCTCTTGACGAGTCTTGTCATTTGTTTGCCGTTCAAAAGAATGAAATTGCCGACGGAAATATGGTATTCTTTGGTCACACTAACAATATACATCTCTGGCTACATTTTCGTTTTTGTGGTAGAGAGATATATATGGATTGCATGCATATTAGTCATTCTAATGGGGTTTTGTCTCTTTAATTATATAATCGTTAAGACTTCGTTCTCTAATACAACCAAAAGACTTATCTTTATCACCTTCTTGACATTTTTCGTGGCATCTGTTTGGATCACGCCCATTAAGACTCTGGCTAATGGTGCCTACGTTGGGAAAAATGATGATGAGTTAAGCCGGAAATTACAAAAGTACAATATACGGGATAATATCGCAGCCAATTGGCGCTACCGTAAAACACTAATCCTATCATTTCACAATAATTACACATACTATGGGGTCACGGGTCCTATAACGGATGAAAAATTAGAGACAGAACTTCGGCAATATGAGATTGATTATTACTTCCTCTGGCAACCTCCGGACAAATTAAGAATAGATAAATATGATGAATACATGCATGGCGTTAGTTTTTTGTCCAAATATAAGGAGATAGTTAGATTAGATAATTTGACTGTTTATTCTCTCAAAGAATTACAATATAGTATTAATTATATGTGATGGTTGGAAAGGCAGCTTTTCGCCAAAAGTGACCTTCGAAATGAAGCGAAACAAACATAATCCAGTTTGCAAAATTTTAACTAATGGCTTAAATTAGTCGATAAGGTGGGTAGCATACTATCAATCCTTATGTATGGCAAGATGGAGTTTTTTCATGTCGATATCAAACCTTGATTGCTGGAAGAAATCTTTAGCTTTTGTTATCGCTTTTTCTGTTTTACCGTTTGCGCTCACGGCACAGGATTCAAAGCTTGCGTCCACAGCGTTGGCAGACGATGCCTCCAGCCAGCCTGGAAATATTCTAATGAGGCCCACCTTGACCGGTAACCTGAAAATTCTATTCATTCTGGTTAAATATCCCGGCAATTCAAGTGGAATTGTGTCTTTAAACCAGGCTCAGCAGCATGCCAACGATCTTGAAAATGCCATTAATATTAACAGTTATAATGCGTTATCTGTGGATATCGATATAACACCCACCACGCTAACCATGCCTAATTCGGAATCTTATTACCAAAACCAACCTCTGGTCAGATTGCGAGCTGATGCCGTCAAAGCAGCAGAACAAGCCGGTTTTGATGTAGATTCCTATGACCGAGAGGTCATTTTTAGCAAAAAGGTATGGCGCGGTTCGGCTGCTCTGGGTACTATCAACAGACGAACAATATTCATGAGCCATAACTTGACACGCGTATCCGTCCACGAGGTTGGGCATAGCAACGGTTGGCGTCACGCCAACTTTTGGGAGGTGAATGGTGGCTCTCCAATATCACCGAATGGAACAGAGATCGAGTATGGAGATGTGTTTGATATGATGGGCAATCTTCAAGCGGTTGCCGGCTCCTATCATCATTTCAATCCCTGGAGTAAATACCGCGTTGGCTGGCTTCCACAGGCAAATATACTAAATATAACCAGTTCCGGAACGTATACGATTTTGGCAATAGAGAGCGATCCGATGACCGTACCGATAAATAAATACACAGCCTTGAAAATAAGAAAAGACCCTCTATCAGATTACTGGATTTTCTTTCGGAGCAAGGAAGAATATGTCAAAAACGGACCTGTTATTACCCAAATATTCAATGACAATATCCAGCCGACGCGTCTTTTAGACATGACTCCCGGATCCCAAACCGATGATTGGAAAGATGCGGCGTTGGCAGTTAACTCGACGTTTTCGGATACGCAAGCTGGAATCACCGTGAAGACAGTCTCTGTTTCCTCAAGTGAAGTTGAGGTTGAAGTTACTGTAGATGCGAACGCCCTGGCCAATATAGATAACCTGCCGGTTATAGATGTGACCAGTCCTTCTTTCGGAGTGACTATCAATGGCGTTATCGACTATGCAGTTACTGTCTTCGATCCGGATTTTGGCAATACAGATGGCGCCGGAATTGACAAGGTGAAACTCTACCTTCACCGTTTAAGTGACCCATTGATTCAAAATCTGCGGCAAGGGTTTGATCCACCGGATCCTTTTGCCACTATAGAATTGTCTGCTCCACCATATCGGTGGCAATTTGATACGAGTAGCTTACCACGGGAAGGGGTTTATTTTCTCATTCCGCAAGCAACGAGCATGGATGGTGGGACCCAGACCGTTTGGTTCGAGCATATTATCGACAATTCTGGATTGCCTGCCACACCTGTTTTGTTTTCTCCCTCGGATAACGCGACAAATGTCTCGACGGATCCGGCTTTAGATTGGAGTGCTGCCAGCGGAGCGACAAGTTACCGGTTGCAAGTTTCCACGGATTCTAATTTTTCCACAACGGTCGCAGATCAGAGCGGACTCACTTCTACTTCGTTTCAGGCTTCTGGTCTGGAAAACAGCACGACGTATTATTGGCGCGTTAATGCAGCCAACGCGAATGGCACCAGTCCCTGGTCAAGCGTTTGGCAGTTCACGACGATCGTCGCGCCGCCGGCGGCGCCTGTTCTATCTTCGCCTTCGGACAATGCATCTGGGGTATCCACG
>JABAHS010153457.1_pt1 | contig 12436 bp, 15 predicted proteins | sample 7062111 | NCBI WGS metagenome assembly JABAHS01 (sample SAMN14534600, study PRJNA622989) | marine sediment metagenome | biome: marine biome [ENVO:00000428]; feature: marine pelagic biome [ENVO:01000023]; material: deep marine sediment [ENVO:00002113]; isolation source: pool of 4 deep marine... | reverse complement strand
CCAAGCGACGTCCTCTGTCGTTGCATTGACCTGCTGGGGGAGGAGGCCAAGGGTGACGCCAGGAGGTTGCTGAAGGAAAGCAAACACAAAGGAGTCCTCTGTCGTTGCATTGACCTGCTGGGGGAGGAGGCCAAACCTTTTGCTATAGAGCGAATCCGCATGTGGAATGATACAGATGCGTCTTTGCTAGTTCGCTGCTTTCAATTAGCAGGAGACACAGCAGAGGCTCAGAAGGCGACAAATGATATGGTTACTGCGTGGGATGCGCGCGTACCCTCCTCGCTTCGTGTCGCTGCCCTCCGCGCACCTTTCGACACACCGCTGCGCACACAACGTGCGCGGGAGGTTCTAAATGACTGGCATCGACAATACCGCCCATTAGTAGCCGCAGCACTGACCGCATTCTGGAATGATCCGGATGCCGTGACTAAATATTGTAGAGGTATTTTCAGTAGATGGCATCGGGAAATTCTGTACCGGCGCAATCGTCGTCTTCCAGAGTATGACGGCCACATTATCAAGGCACTCTCCCATCCCTCACTAAGACAAGAGGCTCGCCAGGCCGGCCAGGACATGCTGGCTGAGGAGAAGAGATCTCCGGGATTCCTGAGTCCAACGCTGCGCCAACAGGCGGAAAACATAATCCAAGGGAAATACCTTCCTTGGTCTGCACCCGTGCCAGAAGACGAAGTAGGAGACGATGCCTTGGCCTAGAAAGAGGAAACGCGAAGGTCGGCATTCCGGGTCGGACCTCTGCAGCACATTGAATAATTAGGATAAAGCTGGGGAGGCTCGAATACGCGCTTAGGAGTCCCATTTCGGGGGCGAAGCTGGAATTCGAAGGCTCAGTGCATGGCAGGGCGGGTTGGAAGAGACGTTTTCGTCGGGAAAATAGGCCCTCTAAGGCGAAAGCCGACTTTTGATTGCAGCAAATCCGTTCCTGTTACAGCTAGTTGTGCAGGTCCGACCCGGTTGTCCCGGAACCCAGATTAGCGCAGGCAGCACCGCGATGGTGCGCGCGCGGTGCTCGGTGAGAGGGCCGCTGGCTTGTATCTCGAAAAAGGGCCATGGTCACAATACATAACGTCAATGACGCTGCATGATTCCCTCTATGCTCAGCCAACGTCTTATGTGCAACTACCGATTGCAGTACCCCTCACGCCCGGTTTGATCCGAGGCTTTCGATCAACTTCCGGACTGCATTCCCATCCGGCGCGCCTGCCGGCAATCGCTCCCAGGATGCGACGATTCGCTGCAAGCGAGTATCAAACCTTTCCATGTCCTGCAGTCGCCGGCGACCGAGGACCGCCCGCGTCTCGAGCAAGCGCTGCACCTGCGGGCAGGCGCGCGAACCGCTCATGGCCGCGGCAAGAACGGCCCGTATTTCCTCGAGTGGGCAGCCAAGCGCCTGAGCAACGCGGATGAACCGTAACCGAACCACGTCGCCGCGGGAGAACATCTTGTAGCCGTTACGTGCGACCCGTCCCGGACGAAGCAGCCCGATGCGCACATAGTAGCGAAGCACATGGGGCTCCACGCCGGCCCGCTCTGCGCAGTGCTTGACAGTCAGCTCCTCGGCCTTGTTCATGTCGTCGCCCGGCCCCCTGCCATGCACAGTCCGGCCGCCTACCAACAGCCGAATCCATGATCAAGGGCGTTGATACACAAAGGTCAATTCCTCGCTGCCGCTGCGATGAGGCTCGTAGATGGTCAGTTCGACCTCATACGGCCCGGTGCCCGGCATCTCGAAATAGTTGCCGTACGTGATGCCCCCGGTTGTCGCCATCCTCTCCAAAGGCTTTTCCTGCTTCTCACCGCCCAGGAGTTTTTTCGGCGCAACGTCGGCGATGACAGTCGCGGTCGTCACCCGCGTGTTGTCCGTTTTTCTGTACAAGGCCACCATCACGTGCTGGCCGGCGCCTCCCTGGCGGTCGGCACCCCCGTGTAGGTCCTTGTTGCCGTCCACCAGCACCGGCTTTCTGCGAATCAAACTCGCAGGCACCACGCCGAGATAAGCGCGATAGCTCTCCGACTCGGCGTGCCAGGGATTGCTCGCTTCAGCCGAAGGGGCGGACTGGGCCATCAACGGTTGGAGCACAGCGGCGAATCCCAACGCGCCCAACAACCCGATTGCGCGCATGGTAGATTTCATCATGTATATAGTCCCTCGCTCGTTTCCAAAACAGCTCAGCGTATCATGTCCATCATGTCGCGATGCATGTCAATGCTATTCATCAGGTCCATGTGGTGCCCGTCTTGTTCCATATGCCCGGGTCCCATGTCGCCCTCCGCAGCGGCCTTGTCCATAAGCTCCTCGTGTCGGCGAAGCAGCTCTTTGCGTTTGGCAGGATCATCCGCGGTGATCACCTGCTGCCAATGTCGTTGCATGCGATCCATCCATTGCTCACTGGTCATGGCATCCTGTGCTGCATGTGCGCCGATTGAGACGCTGGCCAGTATGACAACGCCCAATAGGCTTCGCGTGTATCCCATTCCGGCTCTCCTGTCGTTGATTGCTCGTGTCATCAATCTGCTACCACCGCCATCTGGTGACCCTCACCAGCGGGCAGGTGGATGGTGTGAGTGACTTGCAGCGATCTCTGGTCGATAACCCAGATCACCGGTTCCTTGCGGCTCGAGACGTAGACAGTGCCGGTTCCCGGAATCGCGTTCAAGTGATATGGCGCAGGAGTCAACGGAACAGAACGTGATCGCCCAGTCTCGGTATCGAGTGCTGTGAGCGTTTCGGCCTTCTTGCTGCTGGCGAATAGCGTTTTCCCGTCATCGCCCATGTCAAGACCGTGGGCGCTTGGTCCGATTTCATAGGTTTCCACCACCGTTCCGCTTTCCCGCGACACCGCCGATATCGTGCCCGCGCGGGGATTCGTCACGTAGATCGTCTTCTCCTCGGCCGAGAAAACCATATGCTCCGGTGAGGGGCCCGCCTGCAGCGTGCGTACGGGCTTCCAGGTTTGTAGATCGACCTCGGTGACGGTGCCGTTGCCGGCGTTGCTGACGTAGGCCCGTGTCCCGTCCCGGGTAACAAGTGCGTAGTTTGGTGCCGGTCCCGTGTCGATGTACCGCACAATCTGATTGGTTATCATATCCAGCACGCTGATATACCCGCGCGTGGCATGGGTGGACAGGACGTAGCGCCCGTCGGGGGTGATGGCCTGGTGATGGGTCCAGCCGGCCACGGGTACCGTGAGCATCACGTGGCCGTGCGCTGGATGAATCAGGTAGAGTTTGCTGGTGGGCGTCTCGGCAGAGGCACCGGCCGGCGCCGGCGTTTCCTTGAGGCTTCCGGCGACGAGGTATTCGCCATCGGGCGTGGCCACGAGCCCATGAGGGTTCTCGACCCCGGGATACTGTGCGGTAATCTGGTGCGTCTCTGCATCCACAGCAACGACTTGGTTGGCGGCCCCGAGCGGGATGTAGACGGTCGGTGCGGCCAATGCGGCCAGCGAGCCGCCCAGTCCCGCTGCGAGCGCCGCGGCACGAAGTACGTGAATCATACAGGCTCCTTTCTCGTTCCTGGTTATTGCGCTGGATCGGAATCGAAGGCCTCGCGCATGTAACGCAAAACCCGTTCAATCTCCGCCCGGGTCAGGGCTGGATTTCCGCCCTTGGGCGGCATGGCCATGATCGAACCGGGGCTCTGGACGCCGTTGATCATGTTGTCGATCAGCTCGGCGTCCGGTTTGCTCAACGGTCCTGCGGGCCCCGTGAGGTCGGGGACCCCGGGCAGGGCCCCCTCGCCGTTCGGGCCGTGGCAGGCGATGCAGGTCGCTTCATACACGGCTCGCCCGGACTCGTCGGTAGCGCTGCCCGACGCGGCGAACGTCACTATCAGCATGGATCCGAACGTCAGGCTACGGCTCGAACAGTCCATCAGTTGCTGCTTTGCAGAAACAGCAGGATGTCGCGGGCCTCCTGTCCCGTGAGACCCGCTCTGACCCGCATGTGGGCGACGATCGGTCGCCACTGGTCATCGCGAAACTCCTTCGGATCGCGCATGTTGTGACAGCGGGCGCAGTTGTCGGCCCAGGCCTGGGCGCCGCGGGNNGCCGGCGCTCATCAGGACCAAGGCCAGAGGCCGAATCGAGACGGACAGAGCGGTCTTCATGGTTTCACCCCTTAGAATCCGTAGGAAAGCTGTAATAACAGGCGGTCATCGTCCGTGGGCTCCCCGGAGAGGCCGTCATTGATCTCGTAGCCCGCCTTGGCCACCGCATTGGGTGCAAACCAATAGTTTATTCCGGCACCCCACTGCTCTTGATCGTCGTCGGCGTGGGGAGAATCGAAGTTGCCGTAGCGCAGGACGGCTTCCCACTCGGTGGGCAGGAATCGGTATGCCCCTTGGACATACCAGGTAGACCATTCAGCCGAGCCAGGGGCGGCACTTGCCGTGTTCGAGCCCACCTCACTGCGCACATACTCGCCACGGAAATCCCAGGCCTTGCCCGGGCGCCAGGCGGCGTCGGCGCCGTAGACATCGTAGTCGCGCAGAAGACTCTCCTCGCCTTCCGGGCCCACGTCGCCCATGGCCGCCGACAACCCGATTTCAAGAGATGGCATGGGCAAGACACTGACGCGCCCACCCACGACCGGTTCGCCGTCATCGTTGCTCGTCGCCCCCTCGGCCTCGATACCATGGATCTCGCCACCGGAGAGCTCGACCCTGGGACCATTTCCCGCGTACGCCGCGTAGGTGACGCGCCAGGGGTTTCCCGCGCGGAATCCGCCTCGTAGCTGGATCCCGACCTCGGATACTGGGGCGGCCCCGTCATGCCCGAAGCCAGGGGGCGTAGAGGCGAATTTGTTGATCCATGCCGGATGGATGTTCTGCCGGAACTGGCCGATAGGGCTCAGGAACTTGCCGGCCTGGAGCACCGCATAGTCGTTGATGAACCAGTCGATGGCGCCATACTCCAGCTCGGTTTCCGTCTCGCCGGTGTCCGCTACGGCAATCTCCAGCTCCGCCTCGAGCAGGAACAAATCCTTGTACTGATAGTGGAAAATGGGGTTGAAGCTCGCGGTGTCGAACGTACCGTCACCGTTTTCCACGTCCGTGTAGCCAGCCGCCCCGTAACCGGACAGGTGAAAAACAGACTGCGCCCGTTTCCATTCCGACTGGCTCTTCGAAGCCTCCTTCACTTCCTGCTTGAGCTCGGAGACTTCCTGTCGGCCCGCCGTCTCCTCTTTCCTTTTGGCCAACTCGCGCTTAACCGCCTCGAGCTGTCGCTGCAACTGTTCCACCTGCCGCTTCAGCGCCTCCAAGTCGTTGGCGCCGTACGCACCGTGTGGTAGCGTGCCGACGGTCAGGGCGGCCAACAGCACCGAGGACACCCTTGCCGATCCCATTCGTCGAAGCGCTCCTCTTCTCTCGGGGCTCATTGCCGTTTCCTCTGTCGCGTCCCACAACCAACGCCTCATCTGCCAATGAGCCTAGAACGTATGTGCAACACACAGGTCAAGGCTGCCGCGCCTTCCCCGCCCAGTATCGGCGGCGCCGAGATGGGCGCACGCCCCGGTGCACCGCGGATGCTGGCATTGCACACTCGGCCATTCCTCGAGCGCTGCCTCCATGCGCTGCTGTTGCGCAGCCAACTTGGCGATGCGCCTTCGATTGCGGGCCACGTTGCGCTTGAGCCCCGCCAGCACCTGCGCACAATAGTCGGGCGTCTCGTTCGGCTCCGTCTCCAGGAGTTCCCGGATCTCCGCCAGGGAAAACCCTAGCCCCTGTAGTTCCTGGATCCGCTTCAGGCGGGCCAGGTCAGCGTGCCCGAAGAGCTGGTAACTGTTGTCGGGATTGCGGCGCGGCTTCAGCAGGCCGATGCGGGCGTAGTACCGCACGACATGGGCCTCGACGCCGGCGGTTTTGGCAAGTTCGTTGACGAGCATGGTTGGTCTCCTCTTGTTGCGGTATAGCGCCGATCCGACGTGAACGGAGCGTGAGTGCAAGCATCGGCGCGCGCACACAGGCGCTGCCGGAGAAGACCGCTTCAGATGCGCAGGCGGAGGGTGGAGAGGTAAACGGGGTTCGGGGGGCTGCGTCCGCGTTCGACCCGTTCAGAGGACTGGATGCGTTTTGGACATTTGAATCGCCCAACGGACACCAGAACCGGGGCGGCGCCGTCAGGGTCCGAGGTTCGCGGATCGGACCCGATGAGGACAACCGCGATGGAGCCCTCCAGATTGCTCGAGTTCGCGCAATGCCGGGGGTGCGGGGCCGCATCCGGATCACCGGCTGCAAGGCCCGCCCGCGTTGTTCTATGGACGCCATCGGAGGGCTGGTCCCCGTGAACGCTGCGCGCCGCCCCCTTGGTCTCGTGCTCATGAGGAATGGCCGCTGCCAGCGCCTCACAGCAGGGCTGCAGATAGCTCAGAAGCAGGAAGCTCACCCAAAGGGTCAACACCCACGGTGAAAGGCGCCGCGCGGTTGCGCTGGAGTGGAACCTGCTGTCGCTCACTTGGCTCGTTCCCATGGCAAATGTGCGCTTATTCTTGGCCGCCTCTGCACAGTGCCTGATCACACTATTGGCCTGGTACCCCCGAGACTTTGATTTTGATCATCGTCGGGTCATGTTGCCCGCCCAGATTAGGGATTGATGGGATGCGGGGGTCACGGGATCGACCGTGTGTCCGGCGATTGTCAACTCAGTGTAGCTCAGGGATAGGCGCAGCACCCAAAGTCCATGCTGGCATCGACCCGCGGGCAGGCGCCGAGACAACCGCCACTCGGATGCCTGGGCGCCCAAAAACCCGAAGCCGACCGCTGGACGGCCCAGCCCGTTCAGTTGCCAGGCCGGCGCTTTTGATCCATCTGGTGCCACGCCGCATACCGTTCCTCAGGCCATTGGCCCTGGAACCAATGGATGATGGTCACGTCAATCTCTTGATCACCGAGCTCTTGCGCGAGTGTTGGCATATTTCGGCCAACGCATAGGAGGTTTCCACCCTTAGATTCAACTCCGAAGTGCAACTCCGCTTAGGTAGGGTTGCACTTCGGAGTTGAATCTAAGCCACTGGGGCGAGAAGACTAACTGCAATCCTCACCTCCCGGACACCGACAGATCCTCTTCCACGAAGCGCAATAGGGCCTCCACCAGCGCCTCGCGCGGGAAATCATTGTGTTTCACGAGGGTTGCGCCGAGCATCGCATGCGAGCGGGCGACAGGGACCGCCAGCGCCCAGTGGTCGGCATTGACGTAGCCGAGCAGGGCGCTGCTCGGAACCACCTGATCGTAGAAAAGCACCTGACTGTCGTTGCGCGCATCGATCCGGCTCAGCGTCTTGTAGCTTGATCTGAGTACGTTGGAGATGCGCTCAGGCTGCGGGAAGGTGACCAGCGAGCAAAATGGGATATCCTTCGGCAGCGGGTTCCGGGCCAGCCACGCCTTGCGGGTGGCCGGGCGCAGGCTTTTGATCGCTCCCCCGTCACCGGGCGGGCATTCGGCGCCGGGCCAATGTCTCAGCAGCGCGAGCTGGGATTGTTCGACAGCACTCGCCAATGGCGAGCCCCCGACCGTGCCGGCGGCGCTGACAACGGCAGCGAGCCGCCCTCGGATCTCCGGGTAGGAAACGACCGCCTCGAGGATATCCGGAGCGCCCTTGGAGTAGCCGATGAGGACCAGGCGTGGCTCGCGGTTTGCGGGCGGCAACTGCAGAATCGCATCGCGGATCTGGCGCGCGTTGTTAGCGCTGCTCGAGAGCCCGTCCACCTCGATCAGGGTTTGGTCGTAGCCGAATTGTCGAACATGCTCGACCACGCTGCCTTTGATGTCCAACCAGTTGGCAAAGCAATCCCAGCCGACCCCGGGCACGATAGCCGCGACGAGCTGGCGCCTGGAGTTTCCGAGCTCCACCTTCCGACCGGACCCGGCCGGCTCGGTACCGACGCGCGCCAGCGTCTCGGCGCAGGGCCGGTAATCTGGAAGCGAGGCTGCCCGCGCCTCCAGGACCTGGCAGAAGATCTCCCGGAAGCGCCCCCGCTCGTCCTCGACCCCGGCGTAGGAGGCTGGGACGAGCACGAGCGGGGGCGTATCTGCGGCATAAGGCGAGAGCGGCTTCGTCGCGCACGCGCCCAAGGCCATCGCCGCGAACATCGCCGCGAGCGCTTTACCGCTCGATGAGGCTGTAGAAAAACCCTAAAATACAATAGAATTACGGCACTAAAATGTGCTGCAAGGGGGAATGGAAGATGGCCCGCTATAGGGACTACGACTACGGTCAAATGAAAATGATCCCGGTTTCATTTGAACGGCAAATCCTCCCTGGCAGTTTTGAACACTGTCTCTCATATCTTGTCGACAACGATCTTGACCTCACCTCCTTCGATGAACACTACTGCAATGATGACAATGGCCGTCCGGCCTACGATCCAAGGTTGCTGCTAAAGATTGTCATCCTCGCCTATTCCAAAGGCATCACCAGCAGTCGCCAGATTGAAAGGCTATGCCGTGAGAACATCACGTTCATGGCTCTGTCAGCCGACACCCAGCTCCATTTCACTACGCTTGCCGACTTCGTCTCGAGCTCACCGGAAGCAACCGCCGACCTGTTTGGGCAGATTGTCTTGATTTGTGAGCAGCTGGAACTTATCGGCAAAGAGATGTTCGCCATCGACGGCTGCAAGCTGCCCTCCAATGCCTCAAAAGAGTGGAGCGGCACCCATGCCGAACTCAGGAAAAAGAAACAGAAGATTGACCGAGCTGTGCGGCGCATGCTGCAACGCCACCGTGAGCAGGACGTCGCCGAGGAGCAACCGGACATCCATGGACGCGAGGTAGAACAAATCAAAAAGCTGCGGGAAGTTTCGCGCAAGCTCAAGCGATTCCCGGAAAGCGAAGAAGAGCGCGCCGGTGTCAGCGGTCGGGTCGTCAAAGGCAACATTACCGACAACCAAAGCGCCAAGATGAAAACCAGTCACGGAGTGATCCAGGGCTACACTGGTGTGGCAGCGGTTGACAGCAAGCATCAAGTCGTAGTCCATGCCGAAGCCTTCGGCCAAGGGCACGGTCTGCTCAAACCGGTGCTCGAAGGTATCAACGAAACCTTCAATGACGCCGACAAGAAAAGCCGGCGCGCCGTGAAGAAAGCCAAGCTCACTGCAGACTCCGGCTATCACAACCGCGAGATGCTGCGATACCTGGAATCCGAAAAGGTCGATGCCTACATCACCGACACCGGCTTTCGCGCCCGCGACCCGCGCTTCAAGGACTACAAGGAGTCGCAGGAAAGGAATCGGCGCAAGGACAAAGAGCGATTCACACAGGACGAATTTAGCATCGATGTCGACGAACGAACGTGCCGCTGCCCGGCGGGACATAGCCTGTGGCTAAAAGCCAAGCGCGCTCGCATCGGTCATCACTTGTTCATGCAATTCCGGGCCTATGAAAAAGACTGCATGAATTGCGGGCTGAGAAAGCGCTGCTTGAAAAGCGAGCAACAGCGAACGCCGCGACAGGTCAATGTCGCACTGGATATTGGCCAAGATCAGAAAGCCGGCATCATCGAGCGGATGAAGCGCAAGATTGACAGTCCGCAGGGCCGCCATATCTACAGTCAAAGACTAGGCACGGTTGAGCCGGTCTTCGGCCATATCACCGATGCCATCGGAATCAAGCGATTTAGTCTCAGAGGCAAACGCAAGGTGGACGGGCAATGGAAATTAATGATGCTGTTGCACAATCTACTGAAGATTCACCGATACGGATGGGGATGGGCGTAAAAGCTGAAGCAAGGACACTCTATGCTGAGAAATATTGAGTTGCTCTGAAAAAAACGACAAGCCGGGTGAAAGCCAGAAAAATGGGCGCTGCGGCAAATGTCTTAGCAGAATTTGTTTCTCAGACAGGTTTTTCTACAGGCTCGTTGTAAGCCCAGATGAACACATATGGAATTTAGCACCAGACAAGGCACAATCGCCGATAAGGAATGGTTGTACCAGCTTTATTGTTCCACCATGCGCATGTATATAGAGCAAACCTGGGGATGGGATGAAGAATTTCAGAGACATGGTTTCCAAACAAACTTACATCCAACAAAATTCCGTATAGTTGCTGTTGGTGAAGATGATGTAGGGGCGTATTTAGTTAATAATGAAGATGATCACTATTGGATTGAAATGTTGTTGGTAAGCAACAAAGTGCAACGCAAAGGATTGGGCACTGCCATTATCAAGAAATTGCAAACGGGATCAGAAAGAAGCGGTAAGCCCCTAAAGTTGTCCGTTATTAAGGTCAATCCAGCTAAGGAATTTTATTGTCGTCTGGGCTTCCATGTATATGATCAAGACGAGTCGTTTTTTAAAATGAAATGGGCTTATGACAAGTCAATCCAGCCGACGCAAAAAACGCGCGGATAGGCGGAGCCATTGTGCTGGTTGCGGCCGGAGCATGGGCGTTCTTCAAGTGGTACGCCCGCTAATCTGCGGGCCGCCTAAAACTGCATTCCGGGTCGGTCCTTCCTTCCGCTGCGCTTCAGGGCAAGCCGCGTCTCAAGCTCAGAACGTTTAACAGGGAGGAAAACACGGAAGGGAGATCTATGAAGGTCAGGGAAGTGATCGCTCTCATAGAAAAGGACGGGTGGAAGCTGGCTAGGATGAAAGGCAGTCATCGGCAGTACAAGCATCCGAGAAAACAGGGCTTGGTTACAATTGCGGGGAAGCCTAGCGACGATTTAGCTGCGGGCACACTGAACAGCATTCTCAAGCAGGCGGAGCTGAGGAAATGAAATACTTGATTGTGATTGAGGAATCGGGGACGGGTTACTCCGCGTACTCTCCTGATCTGGAAGGATGTGTTGCTACCGGGGCGACCAGGGAGGAGGTCGAGCAAGCTATGAAGGAGGCCATCGACTTCCATATAGAGGGCCTTAAGCAGGAAGGTCACGAGATCCCGAAGCCGCACACCTTTGCCGAGTACCTAGAGGTCTCGGCCTAACAGCCGAAAAACTGGGTCAGAGAGGATTTATTTCTAATATTCGAAGCTGATAATATCCCTTTGGCTTTATCACGTAATCTGCATCACGTTTCGGCGTAAGCCCTATCGTTCACAAGGAGGTGAACCATGCCCAGAAAGCCGCGCTTTACCCTGCCGGGCGTCCCGCAGCACGTCATACAACGTGGCAACAACCGCGAACCGTGCTTTCTTGCGAAACAGGATTACCGCCGCTATCTTGACGATCTGGCCACGGCGGCCGAGAAATACCGCTGCCGCATACATGCCTATGTCTTGATGACCAATCACGTGCATATGTTGGTCACGCCGATGAAGGAACACGGAATCGGGGAGATGATGCAGGCCCTGGGACGGCGGTATGTGTATTACATCAACAAGACCTATCGCCGTACCGGCTCGTTGTGGGAAGGCCGCTATAAGGCCAGCCTCATCGACTCCGACGCTTATCTACTGACCTGCATGCGCTACATCGAATTGAATCCGATCCGGGCCGACATGGTGCGCCACGCCGGAGAATACAAATGGTCCAGCTATGGCGCTAATGCACAGGGTCGGCAAGATCGACTGTTTTCACCCCATCCTTTGTACACGGCTCTGGGGAACACTGTGGCCGAGCGACAGTACGCCTACCGGGAGTTGTTCCGGCACCATTTGGACAATGAACTCCTTCACGAGATTCGTGAGGCCCTGAATCATGAACTGGTTCTGGGGCGCTCCTACTTCAAGGACAAGATTGAGGCCACGACGCAACGGCAGACCCGATTGGGCGATCCCGGTCGACCGCGCGTTGAGGAGGAAGCAGGGATATATTGCATCGAATAGGCTTATGATAAGTATATTAGAGAAAAATGCTCTCTGACCCAGGTTGGTTACCCAGGTTGGTTCTGAGGGCTGCTTTCGGTCATTCGGGTTCGACAAGGCATCGGCGAGCACGGTTGGCAAGTCCGGAATCGTGCTTGGCCCGCAGGGATGGACAGCGTACTACGTGCGCCATGAACTGATCCATCATCTGCAGGCGGAACGGCTTGGTGTTCTTGCGCGGTGGCTTGGCCCCGAGTGGTTCATGGAAGGCATGGCATACTCGCTGAGTGAAGATCCTCGCCGTCCGCTGGCGGGTCCCTGGCAGGGACACCGGTCTAAATTCGAGCAGTGGTACAGGAAGGTGGGCAAGGAGCGCCTGTGGGACGAGGCGCGAAAGCTATGAAGGTCGGTCCGGGTCGGGCCAACGGAAGGGGTCGGTTCCAAGCGGGAACGGGCGCGCGGACCTGGAGAGAACTTTGACACGCGTCACGTGACAGGATGCAGTTACAAAATATGATCAAGACCTTCAACGACCGATGGCGCATTTGCCTTCGGTTTCTGGATGGCCGCGCCTACAATGTCGAGATCTGCGACTACCACTGAACCTAGGTGCGAACTATGAGTGTCCCGAACACAGGATTGAAGCGCAGGCCAACCCACCCTGGCGAAAT
>JABAHS010107488.1_pt2 | contig 12436 bp, 13 predicted proteins | sample 7062111 | NCBI WGS metagenome assembly JABAHS01 (sample SAMN14534600, study PRJNA622989) | marine sediment metagenome | biome: marine biome [ENVO:00000428]; feature: marine pelagic biome [ENVO:01000023]; material: deep marine sediment [ENVO:00002113]; isolation source: pool of 4 deep marine... | reverse complement strand
AATGTAGTTGATTCAAGGCTGTAGGCACGATTGGCCGCTTTCGCGCCCAACCACAGCACGGCAACGAAAAAGGCAATAAGACTTCCGAATCGCGTTAGGGTCTCGAGACCAACCGCACTAATGTTGTTTGGGTTAGAGGCAAAGCCAACGAAGATTTCTGCTCCCCAAGAACTGGGCAACAGACCTAGAATGGTTCTAACCGTCCCACTGGTCGTGGGATCAAAAAGGGCCTCTATCAGACCTCCGCCAATGATTGCATACATTACCGCAATCATGGGTAAAACAACGATTACTGAGAGGGCTCTTCCAACATCCTTTCCACGGACGGATTTTCCAAGCTTTGTTCGCAGGATGGCAGCGATTACAGTGCCGATCCAGATGGCGGAAAGAAACGTTATGACAAATACAATGATGATTATGGCATTCTGAACTACGTCCAATCCCAGCGGGTTCAGAAGAGCCGTGAAAGTGCCGGTGATCACCGTGATGGCGATGGTGTAGAAAGGCATTTTGCCCAGGAACTCGCCTAACAGAACATCACTTGGTTTTACTGGGGATGCGAGAAAGATCTCTAGTTGCTCGGTTTTGACTTCCCTTAACGTATCGCTGATTGGAAATAGCATCAAGTAGAAAAAGAACATGAACAGTATTATCTGCACCATAGGAACGGCGGCCACGGATATGATGAAAACGAGGAAATCGTCGATGAAAAGGCTAACAACTGCCGGCGCAATGAACAGCACATAGACTGCCAGCAATCCTATTGCCAGAAATGGGAAGTATTTTCTTATCTTTCTTATACNNTCCTTGCAACTACAAGCCACTTAGGCGCCGGCACCCTTTTGCTCCCTCCATGCTAAGAGCTCCTTCTCCTCTACTCCTCCGGTTATTGCGATGAACGCTTCTTCCAGAGTCTTTGTTTTTGTCTGAGTGATTATTTCATCTATGGTGCCTAATGCAACGAGTCTTCCTTGGTTGATGATGCCTATTCGGTCACACAGCTCCTCTACGATAGGTAGAATGTGGCTGCAGATGAAGATGGTTTTCCCTGCAGTGTTGGCTAATTTCTTTATCAGATCCTTGACCATGAGAGCGGCGCGGGGGTCTAACATCGAGGTGGGCTCGTCAAGGAACAGAATGGGAGGGTCGTGGATTAGGGCTGCTGCGATCAAGATCTTCTGTTTCATGCCTCGGCTGTAGCCTTCAAGCAGGTAGTCGCGTCTATCGTAAAGACCGAATAGCTTCAGCAAGTCGTCTATTCTTTCGGGCAGAATATCACCGGGGACATCGTAGAGGGCTCCCATAAACTCCAGAAACTCATAGGCACTGAGCTTCTCGTATAACCCAGGTGACTCAGCAAGTAAGCCCGTGACTCGTTTCACCTCCGTCTCCTCCTTAAGAATGTCATAGCTATTCACGGTGGCTGTGCCTCTAGTCGGCTTTATGATACAGTTTAACAAGCGAACGGTCGTAGTCTTACCTGCCCCATTTGGACCCAGCAGACCGAAGGTTTCCCCCTCATAAACTTCCAAGTCAAGGTCATCCACAGCCTTGATCTCGCCACCCTTACCATAATACTTAGACAACTTATTAGTACGGATCAAAACTTTCATCATTCATTCCTCTTTGATATTCGAAGACCCGATGTCTATGACATATGTCATATTTAAACGTTCTTCCCCCTCTTAACTGACGCATACACAGTTTTCCAATTTGGAACAACTGAAAGATTTAAATGTATGTGGCTGTCGCAGTACAGCAACAGTGCGCCACAAGGCTGAATTCAGAAGGGGCTATAGGCGGGTCTATAGTAGAGAGAATAACACAACCGTGAGGAAACCAAAAACCCTCTTCAAACGATTTCAGCTTCCAGATAGGTCGGAAACACCCTCACCACCTGAACAACCAGAAGGCTTCCAAGCAAAAAATCATCAGTCTTAACCACCACTGGCTTATAAGCAGAGTTCCTCCCCACCCAAGAAGAAGCCCTCTTGCCCGCCTCATCAACAAGTATGCTCCCCTCCCAACCTATCCACGCTCGGTTTCTCTCCAAGGAAACCCTCCTAGAAAGTTCAGCCAGCCTTCTACTCCTCCCCTTCACCTCACGAGGATCAACAAAAGCCTTCATTTTTCCTGCTGGTGTACCTGGTCTCGGGAAAAACTTGGAGATATTAACGACATCGGGTTGAACCTCCTTAATGAACTCTACAGTCCGTTCAAAGGCTTCTCCGCTTTCACCTGGAAAACCACAGATAACATCCGTGGCCAAAGTTATCTCAGGTATTTCCTGCCTAAAGGAGTTAACAATCCTCCTAAAATCGTCTACGGAATAGTGACGATTCATAAGCCTCAAAACTTCGTCGTCCCCGCTCTGAACTGGCAAGTGCAGAAACTTGAAAACCTTCTCGTCCCTGTAAGCTTGAATTAGATCGTCCAAAATTTCTAACGCATAGTTAGGAGTCATCATCCCAACGCGAACAAAAAATTCTCCCTCAACCCTGCAAACTTTCCTAAGCAAATCCGCGAGGCTGACCGAGATGTCCTTTCCGTAGCAAGCCGTGTCCTGAGAGGTAAGCCAAACCTCCTTAACGCCCGAAGCCAAATCGCGTTTAACCCTCTCAACCAACTCATCGATCGGATAGCTTCTCAAACGCCCCCTAGCGAAAAGAACGCAACAGTAGGAGCACGAACCCAAACAACCGTAGTTGATCGGAACGACTCCCACAATCCTGTTTACCGGGATTTTAGGGAGCCCCAAACTCGGCTTAGAATTCTTTTCTAGCGCGACAAACCTTTTTCCACGACCCACTTTGTGCACTGCCTCAACAATCTTAGAGCCGGGAGCTGGTCCTAACACGGCGTCAAACCTAACCTTGGCTTTGACCCTCTCAAAGTTTATCAATGGCAAGCAACCGGTTACGATGAGCCTTTTTCCTCTCGGAGCCTTTCGCAAAATGTGCATCATCCGATCTTCTGTAGGTGTCTTTACCGCGCAGGTATTGTAGATGAGCACGTCCGCATCCTCTACTCTTTCTACAATGTCAAAGCCAGCCTCTGATAGACAGCCAGCCATAAGTTCCCCGTCAGCGAGGTTTGTAGGGCAACCGAAGCTCCTAACGTACACTCGTCTAAGCTTCTGGGTCATTAGTTTCGTCCGTCCATTACAGCACAACTCTAAGAAGGATTATCCGTCACATGAAAGTGCTACGGTTTTAATCGTATAAGAAAAACATAAGGATTGTGAACATTTCTCATTTTACACGAAAACGTAACATGCGAAAAGAGAGGTAATAGAAGCTTTTATAAATACTTGTCTCTTCCTATTTAAAACATATTTTAATATTAATATATAGATATATAATTCTCAGCGTCGTTGTAGTTCTCACAGAAACTGTTTTGAAAGGAGGGGTTTACATATGAAATTGATCACGCTCTACATCCCCGAGCCCTACATCAAAGCGTTGGATCGGCTAGTAGACGAGCGCTATTATCCAAACAGAGCTGAAGCCATCCGAGTGGCGATACGGGACCTTCTCAGCGTGGAGGTGTGGGAGAGGATAGGCAATGACCAGACCAGTCAACAGGGTCCTCCAGTTTACGTGGAACGAAGCAACACGTGAAGGGATTCGTGAACCAGGCTACTGCCGCATCCTAGTGCTAGGCATCGGAGGCGCCGGAAACAACACCATAAGCCGACTCAAGGAGATGGGAATAACCGGCGCCGAGTGTATAGCCATCAACACAGACATGCAACACCTCAACGCTACACATGTAAACCACACGGTGCTAATCGGAGAAAAAACTACCCAAGGTCTAGGAGCAGGCGGGAATCCAGAGGTGGGCAGAGCCGCCATCGAGGAATCAAGGAAAAAACTGGAAGAAATCCTCACCGACATAGACATAGTATTTGTCACAGCTGGTTTGGGTGGAGGAACAGGAACAGGCGCTGCTCCTATGGTAGCAGAGATTGCTCACCACAGCGGAGCAATCGTGGTGGGGGTTGTTACAACACCATTCAGAATTGAGAGAGGACGGATTGAGTGTGCGGCCAGAGGATTGAACGAGATGAGAAGACAGTGCGACACCGTTGTGGTGATTGATAACAACAAGCTTATGGAGCTTGTGCCCCAGCTCCCGTTGAATGAAGCATTCAAGGTTGCCGACCAAGTGCTGGCGAACATGATAAAGGGAGTCGTGGAAACCATCTCAGCTCCCAGCCTAATCAATCTAGATTTTGCAGACTTCAAGACAATTGTGAGGAAGGGTGGAGTGGCGGTGGTTGGTGTTGGAGAGTCAGATGCCCCCAACAGAGCAGAGGAGGCTGTGCAAAACGCACTGAGGAGTCCTCTACTAGATGTGGACTACGCGGGAGCCACAGGAGCCTTAATTCACGTTTGCGGAGGAAACCGAATGACCATTGAAGAGGCAAATCGGGTTGGAGAAATCGTCACAGAAATGATGGCCAACAACGCCTCTGTGATCTGGGGGGCACGAGTGAGCCCAAGCCTAGAGGATGTGCTGAGAGTGACGCTTGTGATGACTGGGGTTAATTCATCAAACGTATTAAGGGGGTTTGGAACTATGGCACCACAACTTTTCGATATAGACCCGTGTGAAGAGCCGGAGGAACCGTTGCCGATCGACTTAGGGCTAGATCAGATAGAGAATTTTGAATAGCCCTTTTCACACACGCCTTCTCTTCGGGCTTGACACCGCGTTCTGAAGTCTAATTCTCCATGGAATCGGCTTTCCAACCGGAAGAGTCCTCCCCCTTTTTATGGCTTGAATGATCTCATCCACGTCTGGATCAGCTTCGATAAGGGTGTAGGCCAACCCAATTCCAGAGGGGTGATGAGCGTCGCTTCCAGCGGTCTGTGGGAGGTTGAGGCTGAAAGCGAGTTTTTGACTTAGTTGGGTTGAAAGGAAGAAGGGGAAAGCCGTTGAGTTGATCACCTCGACGGCGTCAAAGCCAGATACTATCTTTCGTCTAATTCCCCCCTTGTAGAATACGGCGGGATGGGCAGCCACGGCTATCCCACCAATCTCGTGAATTCTCTGAATCGTTTCCAAAGTTCTTAACCTGGGAGGAATTGGTGCAGTTACGTTTAGGGCGAGAATGTGCCCCCGCTGAGTGGTTATCTCAACACCGGGTACAATCAACAGGTCTGCTGTATTTTTTTGGGCTAGCTTAAGTGCTCCCTCAACAGTGTCATGGTCAGTGATGGCAACACCGTCTAAACCCCGCTTCTTAGCATAAGCAATCACTTCTCGGAGAGTTGTTGTAGCGTCGTAAGAGTAACAAGTGTGGATGTGAAGATCTATTTTGAGAGGCAAGCCATTCACTTTTGTCCTGCTTTCGATCTCTCCTCTTCCAGTAGTTTTTGCAGTTCTTTCTCGGTGACTGAGACTTTGTGGAAGAGAGCCTCTGCCTCATTTATTCTGTGACCTGACTGAATGGGCGTTGTTGCTTCTTGCCACGTTTGTTCGTGAACACTGCCTGATAGGTTAAGAAGATCCCAAAGTTTTTCAGCTGTCGACGGGGTGAAGGGCTCAAGGATTGTAGCAAGGGCTTTGACTATTTGCACAGCCACGTAAAGGGTGTTTGCAGATGCCTGTGGGTTAGTTTTGATCGTGTTCCAAGGTTCTTTCTCATTAAGATACTTGTTTCCTAGACGGCTGAGACCCATAGCCGTGCGCAGGGCTGCTTGCAGTTTAAATTCTTCGAGGCTCTGCGCAACTTTTTCCGTTCTTTTTCTTGCCAACCGTAGGGTGCGTTTGTCATAATCGTCTAGTTTGCTGGGCTTGGGCACGGAGTTGTCAAAGTATTGATTAATGAATGATATTGTCCGGTGGATGAAGTTGCCCAAGGTGTCGTTGAGGTCAGAGTTCACCTTTTCTATAAAGATTTTCCAAGTGAAGTTTGTGTCTTTGGTTTCAGGTCGGATGGAAAGGAGGACGTACCTCCAGTAGTCGGCCGGGAAGAGCTGTAGCGCCTCATCGATCCACACGCCGACTCTTCGACTCTTAGAGAACTTTTGATGCTCAAACTGCAGGAACTCGGTGGAGGCGACGTTCCACGGCAGGTTGTGACCTTCTCGTGCCGCTAAGAGCAGAGCTGGGAGGATGATGGTGTGGAAGGGAATGTTGTCCTTCCCTATGAAATAAAGGGTCTTCGCGTCCTTGTCTAGCCAATATTCTCTCCACCCTTCCTTTTCTTCATGTTTTTGAAAGTACTCGATGGTTGCAGAGACGTATCCCAACACGGCTTCAACCCAAACGTATATGGTTTTGTCTTCGGAACCGGGGAAGGGAGATGGGATGCCCCACTTGTTGTCCCTAGTGACCGCTCTAGGTCTCAGCCCCTCTTTAAGGAGATTCAGACTAAACTTTCGAGCGTTATCTGGTAACTTTTCGTTGTTTTCAATGTATTCGTAGAGTTGTTTTGCGAGGCGGGGAAGATCGAAATACCAGTGGTTTGTCTTTTTCATGACGGGTGGAGACCCACAGATGTTGCAGTGGGGTTGAATGAGTTTAGCGGGTTCTAAGAGGCGCCCACACTCCTCGCACTGGTCTCCACGTGCCCCTTCATAGTTGCAGTGAGGACATGTTCCCTCCACAAACCTGTCGGGTAAGAATCGGTTGCATTTTGAACAGTAGGGTAGCTCTGTTTCTTGGATGAACACATATCCATTCTTTTGGATTTTGAGAAGGTGATTTTGAACGAACTCTTTGTGGACTGGGCTTTCGGTTCTAGTGTAGTTGTCGAAGGATATACCCCACCTTTTGAACAGATCTACAACTCTTTCATGGTATTGATCAGTGAGCTTTTTGGGGGGAATTCCCAGCTGCACAGCCTCAACCTCGATCGGGGTTCCGTGCTCGTCAGACCCGCTAACAAAAACAACCTGGTCTCCTTTCAGTCGGTGGTATCGAGCCACAACATCGGCTGACAGGATGGAGCCTACGATGTTGCCTAGGTGAGGCACATAGTTGATGTAGGGCCACGCTGAGGTGACCAGAACTTTGGCGAGTGCGGTGCACCTCCAAGCTTAATGTAGCTATAGTGTTGTTTACGACTCTAATACTTAAGCGCAACGGGGTGGATTGAGGTTTGTTTGTGTTATTTTCTGTTAATGGAGTTTGAGCGCGCATGCGTTTTACTTAGACGACGACGGCTTGAAACAGAATATATGTCATTATCAAAATTATGCCACCGACTTTTGACACACCGCCTCTTGTGAGAAAACGCCAGAAGATGATGGTTGTTATGAGCAAAAACGGGAGGATTTCTATGAAAATTGTCATGTCAACCGCAAACGGTGAAGTAAGGAGAACTAGCCCCAACACGAGAGTCAAATTTGTCAGATTAGAGCCAAGAATACCTCCAATTGCCAGTTGAAAACGACCCCGTCTAACCGCTGCAAGATCCAGCGTCAGTTCCGGCAGAGAAGTACCTATCGAAACCACTTTTGCTCCAATCAAGATTGGCGGAACACCGAGAACGCCTGCGATATTAATGCCGGACGAAACCACTAGACGTGCCGCTATGAAAACACAAGCGAAGCTGAGAATCAACACTGCGACGACCCTTTTCTTGCTTTCCTCACCCAATGCAGTAGACTTGTTTACTTTGACCGTTGGCGTTCTCTTTTTTGCCACGAAATAGATGTTGATTAAGAAAGTTCCCAAAAGAATGGCGCCGACTATGGAACTAAAAACTTTGAATATGACGAGGAGTAACGGGATTAAGGACGTGAGGAACAGGATGTCTGTTAGCTCTACCAAAAGCTCTGTGCAGCATGTCTTCAGGTAACCAAGCATTCCCAGTATGCCTAGAACTGCCCCCACATTGAATACGTTTGAGCCAACAATGTCTCCTATGCTGATCCCCGGGTTTCCTTGAAGGACTGAAAAAAGAGCTACAACTATCTCAGGCGTTGAAGTCAACACCGCAACAATAACGAACCCCGCAGAGAGCTCGCTTAAGCCAGTGAATTCAACTATTTTTTCTATAGATTTTATAGTAAAATGGCTAGCCGAAGCTAAAACAACTAGCGAGATGGCGAAGATCAAAAGCTGAACTATTAAATCGAGAGTCATATCGTGAGTTATCTAATCTGTTTCGGAGTTAGATATGTTTTGCTGATGCTGTTTGTGTGTGAACAGTAGCTTCAATGCGAGTTGCTGGTAAGCCTTCAAATAATACCCGATAATTCTAGATTTACGCGCGCCTACACCCTGTGAAGGGTATGTGTGACCCTCCCATGCTTGGAGAGGCACACCGTTCGCGTCATGCGCTTACCTCCAAAATCCTATGACAAGGTAATATTAAACTTATGAAGTGAGGATCAATATCTAAAAACAAAAATATCCCTTTTATATGTACTTGCTAAGGTTTCTTTGGCTTATAGGTAATGTTTCAACGACCTTGAGTCTTCATCTAAGAGCGGTCAGGCGCGACTTTTGACATGTTGTATAACCATGGTAACCAAGGATGGAGCCCCGGGCGGGATTCGAACCCGCGACCTCCGCCTTTTTGGGTGTTTACCAAGGCGATGCCCTAACCAGCTGGGCCACCGAGGCTTTTCCTTAGGAGAAAAGAGTGGTCGGATTTTAAAGGGTTTCGAAGCGTCTTTTTATGTGTGAAAGAGTTTTTGGGGGCTCTATTAAGGAGGAGAATGTTGTTTTCTCTTTTAGGGTAAGGCTTAATTTTGGCGTCTCTTTTATGAAGAGGGTGGCGGGGGTGTCCGAGTCTGGTCAAAGGAGACAGGCTTAGGACCTGTTGGCGTAGGCCTGCGTGGGTTCAAGTCCCACCCCCCGCACCAAGTATGTTTAAATGGGGCGCGCAATCAAGTTCAACTGAATGTTATCAAAACTCTCGCAAGTGTGAGCGCAGTTCTTTTACTGAGGTTTTCAAAATTCCCCTCAACAAATTCCATTGTTTTCTCGAATTCTCTCAACGTAGACTGCAAACGATTAATTTCAGCCTGGTCTCTTCCTTTTGACTTCAGGGCGTGGGTTCAAATCCCAGTAACATCTGACATCTGTGCTAGAATAGGATGTCTTCACTAATCTTGATTCGTCCGTTTTCAATAGATGTCCCCTCTTTCTCCACGAGTTCTCTTCTAGTTTTGGCCCTTTCTTCCTCTCCTCCAAATCTACCGTCAGACCTAACGATGCGATGACAAGGAACAACAGGGTAAAGTGGATTCTTTTTAATGCGTTGGCAACTGCCCGATAAGCACGTGGTCTGCCGACCTTCTCCGCTATCCTCTTGTCACCAGTAAAGTCTCTAGGGCGAAATGGACACAAGTGTCCCATACTACAGTTCAACTTGTACGAGAGAGTTTTGAATTTTGATCTTGAATTTCTTTAGAGGCTTGTCCGTAACTGACCCCAACGATTTTCCACTGGTAACATCGAATTTTGCGTAATGAAAGCCACATGTCAACACTTTTCCTTCTAGCCTTCCAAAATATAGCGGATAGCCCATGTGGGGACATCGATTCTCGAACGCATATAACTCTCCTTCAACGTTTACTACAAGTATCTCATGGTCCTCTACTTTGAAGACTTTCATCTTATTCTTTGGAATTTCGTGCGTCTCAGCCATCTTAACATATTTGCTCATCACGATACACCGTCTTAGCACATCTAGGTAACAGTGATTTCATGTAAAGAGGCAATCTAGGAACATCATCACAACGAATCCAACTATTAACCCAAATGTAGCCTCTCTTGCAAATCCTTTCCTATGGCTTTCGGGAATCATTTCATCGCTTACCACGAAAAGCATCGCCCCTGCAGCGAAAGCAAGACCCCAAGGCAGAATCGGCTGAGAAATGGAGACTAAAGCGACACCTAGCAAGCCTCCGACAGGTTCAACTACGCCGGTTAGAATCGCATACCCTAGAGATTTGCCTTGGCTGTATCCTTCCCTTAGCAAGGGCAACGCAACTGCTAGACCTTCGGGCATGTTTTGTAGCCCAATGGCCATGGCTATTACTAGACCCGCTGCCACGTCTCCACTGCCGAAGCTTACTCCCACCGCTAATCCTTCAGGAAAGTTGTGGATGGTTATTGCGAGGACAAACAGCCATACTCGTGGCAACCTTGAAGTGCGACCTTCAACTCCTAAAAACGGATGAAAATGAGGGATAAAACGATCAACCAGATGTAATACAAGGGCACCTAACAAGAGCCCAAAAACCGCAATCAATGGACCACTCAAATCAATAGCTGGAACTATCAGACTAAAGGAAGTAGCAGCTAGCATCACGCCGGCCGAAAATCCAAGAGTAACATCTAGCAATCTGTCTGAAATTCGTCTTGTGAACAGTATTGGTATGGCTCCTGCACCAGTTGCCAAGCCAGCGACTAAGCTGGCGACGGAGCCGAGCCAAATGATTTCCGTGCTCATAACGTTTTCTCAATTAGTCGGTGACATACAAAGAAAAGGGAAGGTACATCATCTTATTGGCTGCTTCATTCAATGTGTCTGAACTTTTGAGTGTAGGGGCCTTCTCCGGGTGCTCTTCGTCTGAAGTGTCCAGAAGGTCTCCCTTCTAGAAGTTCTTGGAACCAAGCTTCATGCTCCACTTCTTCATGCAGAATAGCCAGAGATAAGTCGTAGGTTCTATGATCCTTGCCGAAAGTCATGTTGCATATTTCCGTGTAGACTCGGACAGCACACCGTTCTGCTTCCAGCAAGACTTTGAGGACAGCCTTCAGATCGCTTGGATCTTTAGGTAGATAAGCTGCAGAACATGCGGCGTCATCGTGAAGCTCCTTAAGGTCTCTGTATAGTTCACCTCCAAGCTCGTAGATGCGTGGAACAATAGTTTCAAAATGGAGTCTGTCTTCAAGCCTTGCATCCTCAGCTATCTCCTTTACGGTTTCTCCATCCAATCCTGTGCAGTGCATTCTTAGAAGAGTGTAGTAGTAATAGGTAGTGAGTTCAGCTGCGGCAGCTTTCTTCAGTTTGTCTATCAAAAGATCAACGTTAACTCCAGCCTTCTCCACCATTTCTCTGCCTACATTCTTCGAATATTTCTTCTCCATAAAATACTCACCTCTTTAATTCTCATCAACAAAGTCACACGCTTGTAAACTTTTTAAATGTGTGTGACTGTGACGCAACAGCAACATAACTTTAAATACTATGCACTTCAAAACAAAGCTCTTGGTAATAGAGGGCACGGGAAAACTACTTTGCGCGCGCATTGCGATTAAGCGGTGAAGATGATTTGAGCGAGAATAAAGCGACTAAAAATTGGTTTGCTAGGATTGCAGAAGGAGAGGCAAAGAAAGACAATCTCCCGTTTTCTGAGCGTGCTGGAAATGGCGTAGCCGTCCTCGCAATCTTGCTGATCTTGTTGTTCTTTGTTGTCCATCAAACGTCGTCAACGGGATTTTTCACTTCAAAATTTGGTCCAGCAGAGACGTTCTTGTTTTATGTGTCTATACTGCTCTCTGCGGTCGGGGCTGCCGCAAAAGTCGTTGTTGGTCGCAAGAACGTGCTGCGACCTTTTGACACATTTCAAGAGGGTTTGGGCGCTGTTGCGTTTGTCTGGCTGTTCGTAGTTTTTCCATTTGACTTTTCTCATCTAGCGGATGTGTTGCCAAATTTCCTTCGGTTTCTGTTGCTGTGGATTTCCAATGATGTTGCCAAAGTGCTTTTGGCAATAGCGATTATTGCGACCCCTGTTTTGACAGTTTACACTGCTGCGCTGTACGTGTTTGTTCGCCGAGAACTGCCCAGGTCTTAAGATGCAAACATGTCGTAGATGTGGTTATCACGGGTGCGCATTTTTTGGGAGAGATTAAAATTTGGTCCACGCCCACAAGTGGTTAATATGAGAATTGAATTGCTGTAAAAATATCTAGGTTGCGTGGTTTCTTTGAAAAGAGAGATAGGGCTTTTTGAGATAACGTCGTGGGGTGTGGGGATAATTCTCGGAGCCGGAATCTACGTGTTGGTTGGAGAGGCATCTGGTATAGCTGGAAACTCTGTCTGGCTTTCATTCATAATTGGTGCGACGGTTGCTGCTTTAACAGGTTTAAGCTATGCCGAGCTTTCATCAATGTTTCCGAAGGAGGCTGCAGAGTACGTCTACGTCAAAACCGCTTGTGGCTGCGAAATCTTGTCCTTCATAATCGGTTGGTTGATAATTTTGACGGGAACAATATCGGTGTCCACAGTGGCTCTGGGCTTCGCAGGCTACTTTCAGGGCCTCTTTGGCTTCCCTAGGGTTTTAGTTGCGGTGGTTTTGATAGTTTTGTTGTCCTACATCAATTTCTCCGGGATAAAGGAGTCGACTCGAATGAATATACTGTTTACTTTTGTGGAGGCAGCTGGACTAGTTTTTATTATTTCAATCGGCTTGGGAAGCCTTGGTAAAGTTGATCTGTTGGAGGCGCCCAGCGGCTTATCTGG
>JABAHS010004762.1_pt2 | contig 12436 bp, 15 predicted proteins | sample 7062111 | NCBI WGS metagenome assembly JABAHS01 (sample SAMN14534600, study PRJNA622989) | marine sediment metagenome | biome: marine biome [ENVO:00000428]; feature: marine pelagic biome [ENVO:01000023]; material: deep marine sediment [ENVO:00002113]; isolation source: pool of 4 deep marine... | reverse complement strand
CTGTCCAAACTCGACGGTGACGCCCGCGGCGGTGCCGCCATCTCGGTGCGTGAGGTGACCGGCCGGCCGATCAAGTTCGTCGGCCTCGGGGAGAGCCTCGGAGAGTTCGAGCCGTTCTACCCGGACCGGATGGCCTCCCGCATTCTCGGCATGGGGGATGTGCTGACGCTGATCGAGAAGGCGGAAACGGCCTGGGACGAACAAGAGGCGCAGCAGATGGCCGACAAGCTGCGGACGGCCACGTTCACCCTCGAGGACTTCCTCAGCCAGTTCCAGCAGTTGAAGAAGATGGGGCCACTCGACGGGTTGCTTGCTATGATCCCGGGCGCCTCGTCGGCGCTGAGGGATGTTCAGGTATCCGACAAGGACCTGGGTCGTGTCGAAGCGATCATCCGCTCGATGACGCCCCGTGAACGGCAGAACCCGAAGATCATCGACGGGAGCCGGAAGCGGCGGATCGCAGCCGGATCGGGCACATCCCCACAGGAAGTGAACGGTCTCCTCAAACAGTTCGCCGAGACACAGAAGATGATGAAGATGATGGCTGACGGCCGAGGCTTCCCGGGAATGCCGGGTCTCGGAGGGCTGATGCCGGGACGGAAGAAGAGGTGACGAGATGGCGGTGAAGATCCGCCTACAGCGGTTCGGAAAGAAGAAGCAGCCGGTGTACCGGCTGGTCGTCATGGATGGGCGCAAGCCCCGTGACGGCCGTTACATCGAGGCCATCGGCCGCTATGAGCCGCGAGAAGAACCTTCGGTGATCGAGATCGACAACGATCGAGCCCTCGACTGGCTGATGAAGGGCGCCCAACCGACCGAGACGGCACAGAAGCTGCTGGTGATCTCGGGAGCGTGGGCTCGCTTCAAGGTGGCCAAGGGCGAGATCTACACCGTGGGCAACCAGGCGGCGCCGGCGGTCGAGGAGGCTGAGGCCGAGGCCGATGCCGTGGCGACCGAAGAGGTCGAGACTGCCGGAGAAGCGCCGGACCAGGAAGAGACCGCTGCTGAGGAGGCGTCGGAGTGAGCAAGGGCGAGATCGTCGAGCGTGTCGTTCGCTACGTCGTCTCGGAGATCGTCGACGACGCCGATCAGGTCGAGGTGACGATCATCGAGGAGGGTCCCGAAGAGGTGACCGCCGAAGTCCGGACCGCCAAATCGGACATGGGCAGAGTGATCGGCCGGCGCGGGAGAGTGGCGCGAGCTATTCGCACGCTGGCGCAGGCCGCCGCCGACGAAGAGGGACTGCGCGCCGGGGTTGAGTTCGTCGACTGATATCCCCGTCGGTCGCATCGGTCGACCGCACGGAGTCGGCGGTGAGGTGACTGTACGCGTCTATCCGGATTGCTCCGGCTACTTCGTGCCGGGGCGTCGGATGTCGACCGGTGATCGGGAACTCGCCGTCGTGCGGGTCCGACCCCACAAGCACACGACGCTGGTGACGTTCGCTGACGTCGACACCCGTGATGCCGCCGAGGAACTGCGTGGCTCTGAGTTGCGGATCCCCTCGTCGGAGGGGCGTTCGCTCGACGAGAACGAGTTCCTGATCGAGGACCTGATCGGGCTCGTGGTCGTGGCCGGGGAGGAAGAGCTCGGCCGGGTGGTCGACGTGGTCGTCGGCGCCGCCCAGGACCGGCTGATCGTCGAAAGACCCGGTGGCCGGCGAACCGAGGTCCCGTTCGTCGATGCTCTCGTGCCGGATGTGATCGTCGATGAGGGCATCGTCAGAGTGGTACCCATCGAGGGGCTCTTCGACGAGTAGCTCCCGATCAACCCGTGAGGGAGAGGTTGAGGTAGACCCCTTGCTCGGTCCCGTCCCGGGCCGAGTCCTCACCGACGAAGATCTCGACATCACCGGCTACCCCGTCGGGAATGTCGAATGTGAATCGCCCCCAGGTCTCCAGATAGTCGGTCGCCGTCGTGAATCCCTCCGAGATGATGTCGCCGTTCTGCCGAATCCGGAGGATCACGTTCGCCTCGAAGGTCCTGCCGTACCCGTCGATCGTGACGGGGTTCGACTCCCGGACCGGCAGCACGACGACGTAGTCGGATGCGAGGGGCGCTCCGACCGCAGATCCGCCGGGGGCGAGGTCGACCGCCAGGCGTGCCGGGTTGGTGATCTCGGTGTAGCGCGCCACGGCCGGAGCCACCAGATGCACGTCGAGGAACATCGACCCGTCGAAATCACGGACGACGAAGACGCGGTCGACCAGGGAGCCGGCGAAGATGATGTCCGATACCCCGGTCTCGTCGACGGCAGGATCGAGGTGAACACGGACGATCCCGGACTCGCGCAGGAACTCTGCGCTCGTTGTTCCGACGGAGGTTGCAGGCGCACCCGAAACGGCGGCCAGGTCCACGACGAGGCGCTCGCATCCTTCGTACCCGGTGAGCGTCAATCCAACGACGGACGCGGCGTCGGCCGATTCGCGGGTCTGGGTGCCGAGCGAGCCGTCACCGACGAAGCTCCCTGCTCCTTCGAGGCACGGGATGCCGGGACCCGGACCGTCCGCTTCGGGTTGGGACGAGGAGGTGGTGGCACCGGTGGTGGCGTTCGTCGTGGTGGCGGTCGTTCCGCCACAGCCGGCGGCCAGGATGAAGAGGATCACCACAGCCAGGGAACTCGCTCGCATCCCATGGAGAGTAGCGGTGCTCGGCGATCGTGCTCGCTCAACCTGCTGTGGCGGTCCTTGCGTTCGCCGCCGCGTGGTTCGGAGGCATGCCCGCCATTTCTACGACAGGCCACTAGCGTTGCGAGCCATGTCGCATCCCGGCTTCGATCCTGATCTCGCCGTCGGCTACCTGAATGGATCTGTCGACGCCGTGCCGCTGATGCGGGAGGCGAGCCGGTTGCGAGACGAGGGGCACGGGCGTCTGATCACGTACAGCAGGAAGGTGTTCATTCCGTTGACCACCCTGTGTCGTGATCGATGTACCTACTGCACCTTCGCCAAGCCGCCGGGTGCGGGCGGTGAGTACCTCGAGCCGGAAGAGGTACTGGCCGTCGCACGCGCAGGTCAACGTCACGGTTGCACCGAGGCGCTCTTCACCCTCGGCGACCGGCCCGAGGATCGCTGGATGGATGCCCGTCGCTTCCTCGAGGAGAAGGGAGCATCGTCGACGATCGACTACGTGCGCGCCATGACCGAACTCGTGGTAGCGGAGACCACGCTCTTCCCTCACGCCAATCCAGGATTGATGGCCGAGTCGGACGTGCGTTCCCTGCGGCCGTCGAATGCGTCGATGGGTCTGATGCTCGAGAACGTCTCGCCGCGCCTCATGGAACCCGGGATGCCGCACCACGATTGTCCGGACAAGGATCCGGCGCTGCGAGTCGCCACGATCGAGGCAGCGGGCCGTCGGCGGGTGCCGTTCACCTCCGGCATCCTGGTGGGGATAGGAGAGAATGAGCGAGAGATCGTCGATTCGCTGCTCGCCCTGCACGACCTGCACCGCACGTGGGGGCACCTGCAGGAGATCATCGTCCAGAACTTCCGTGCCAAGGCGGATACCCGGATGCGACGCAGCCCGGAGCCCGTTCCCGCCTACTTCGCGCGGGTGGTCGCCGTGACTCGCTGGTTGTTCGGCGCGGAGATGAACGTGCAGGTACCGCCGAATCTGACCGAAGCGTACGAGGCCTACCTGGGTGCCGGCATCAACGATTGGGGTGGTGTCTCGCCGCTGACGATCGACTGGGTCAACCCGGAGCAGCCGTGGCCTCATCTGGACGATCTCCGGCGGCGGACCGAAGCGGCCGGGTTCCAGCTGCGGGCACGATTGCCCGTGTACCCGGAGTACCTGTCATCCGATTGGATCGATGCCGGACTTCTGCCCCGGCTACAGTCCGTTGCTACCGACGGCGGGTTGGCCGCCATTCCGGAAGGAGTTCCTTCGTGACCGTGACGTTCTGCAGACTGCGCCCGGCCGAATCGATCAGCGAGCTGGCTGCAGCCACGCGTCGTCGGGAGGGTACGTCGGTGCTCGAGATCGGTCGCATGGGCCGGGAGGACCGTGACGCCTGTCTGGCCGGAGGCGTGTTGCCGGTGGAGGACGGAGGGACCGACGGCGCACCTGCCGCCTGGGTTGTCTCACCCGAAGATGCGATACGGCTCTCCGAACTCGGGATTCCCGGGTGGAGGATCACCGTTCTGGATCAAGGGACGCGAGCCGAGGTGCTCGATGCCGTGGCGCGCAGCGGAGCGGCGTTCCTGCGCACGGGCCGCTCATCGGTGCGGCACGCATCGTCGATCGCCGGTCTGCCGGGAGTCGATGTGTCTGTGTCGGTGTTCGTCGACAGCGTCGAGGACGGCGTTCGGGCGGTGCAGGACGGCGCGACCGACCTGCTGTTGCGAGATTGGGATGCCGAGCAGATAGGACAGCTTCGGGATGCCGTTGGCGACATCGTCGAACGGACGGCGCTTCCGGTGCACGTGGACGTGGATAGGGCCCGTTCCGAGCTCGCCGACGACGTGTTCGGGGTCTGGCTCAACCAGATCGACGGCAGCGGAACCGTGCGTCCGGGGTACTCATGGGCGCCCGGCAACGGGGAGCCCATCCCGGTACCCGGGAAGCGGTTCTCGGCCGGCTGGCCGGATGCAGCGTGGGCCGGTGCGGCGCCGCCTGCAGGCCTACAGGGTGCCGGAGGATTGCGCCCGATCCTCGAACGATCATTGAGTGGCATCCGCCCCAACCGGGACGAAGTGGAGTTGCTGTTCCGTGCGCGTGGGACACAGGTGGATGCCGTGGCGCGAACGGCCGACCTGCTCCGCCAACGGGCAGTGGGCGACACGGTGACGTACGTCGTCAACCGCAACATCAACTACACGAACCTCTGCTACTTCCGCTGCGGATTCTGTGCCTTCTCGAAGGGACCGCGCAGCCTCAACCTGCGCGGTGAGCCGTACCTCATGCCGGTCCGGCAGATCGTCCACCTCGCGGACGCGGCCGCCGCGGCCGGCGCGACCGAGGTGACGTTGCAGGGCGGGATTCACCCCGACTACACGGGCGACTTCTACGTTGAGGTAGTCGAGGGGATCAAAGCGGTGCGCCCGGACATCCACATCCACGGATTCACGCCGCTCGAGGTCTGGCAGGGTGCGGAGACCCTCGGCGTCGACCTGCGCGAGTACCTGCTGCGCTTGCGCGAAGCGGGTCTCGGCACGTTGCCCGGGACGGCGGCCGAGATCCTCGACGACGACGTGCGGACCCACCTCTGTCCCGACAAGATTCGCACGGCCGAGTGGGCGGAGGTGATGCTGACGGCGCACGAGATCGGGCTGCGGTCGACGGCGACCGTGATGTTCGGCCACATCGACGGCCCGGTTTCCTGGGCGAACCACTACGAGGTGATCAGGGAGATCCAGCGGAGAACCGGAGGCTTCACCGAGTTCGTACCGCTGCCCTTCGTGCACATGGGGTCGCCGATCTGGCTGCGGGGGCGGTCGCGGCCGGGACCGACGTGGGACGAGGTGGTGCTCGTCCATTCTGTTGCGAGGATTGCCTTCGACGGTCTCATTCCGAACGTTCAAGCGTCGTGGGTGAAGCTCGGCCTCGACGGTGTCGGCAAGCTGCTCGAGGCAGGCGTGAACGATGTGGGTGGCACGTTGATGGGAGAGATCATCACGCGTTCGGCCGGCGCCTCACACGGACAGGAGATGTCTGTGGCGGAGCTCGAACATCTTGTGCGGTCGGCCGGACGGTTACCCCGGCAGCGAACCACCCTGTACGAGGTCGTCGAACGAGCCTGACATCTGGTTTCTCCGCAATACTGTGGTTCCCTAGGAGCTGTTGCATTGCCGAGAAACTGAGGACGGTGGCGTGGAAGGTGTAGATCTACCAGAACCGAGTATCGATCCGACGGCGTTCATCGCTCCCGACGCGCAGGTCCACGGCCGGGTCACGATCGGGCCGCTGGCGGTCGTCATGTTCGGCGTCGTCGCCCGGGCGGAGTTCGCTTCGATCGAGGTCGGCGCGGAGTCGAACCTCCAGGATCACGTCGTCGTGCACGTCGACGAGGAGTTCCCGGTTCGGATCGGCCGGAGGGTGACGGTCGGTCATCACGGGGTGGTGCATGGTGCGACGGTCGGCGATCGTTGCCTGGTCGGCGTCGGTGCCCGGGTACTCAACGGTGCGGTGATGGGGGAGGGGTCCTGGCTTGCCGCCGGCGGGTTGCTGCCCGAAGGGAAGGAGATACCGCCGTGGACGCTGGCGGTGGGCGTTCCGGCGAAACCGGTCCGGGAGCTCACCGACGATGAGATCCGACGCGCCGACGAGGGTGTCGACCACTACCTGCACTTCGCCACCCTCTACCGCCACCGTTTTCGCGCGTGATCGTGCCCCGATAGGGAGACAATCACGCGCCAAAACGCAGTGATGATCAGTACTCGACGGACTTCGTGGCCATAACGGAGGGAACGTTCGGTACCGCGTCGTAGTACCCGAGGAACCGCTCGACCTCCGCACCGTCGCTACCGCGCAGGTTGTCGGCCCAGCGGTATGCGATCGACTGGTACAGCACCTCGACGGTGAAGGTGAACGGCCCTTCGAAGCCGGCGGTGTCGATCACGTACGAGACGGTGTCGGTCGTCCCCGCGAAGTTGACATCGTCCAGGGCTGCGCCGTAGACCCCGATGTCGGCCGGGGCCGTTGCCTTGTCGAAGGCTCCCGGCAGGAGACGGTTGTCTTTGGCATACGCCGCCGCACGCAACAGGGTGGTGGTGACGTCGCCGTCCGAGTCGACCATGATCGCTTCGTAGATCTGCACCTGGCCCGGATCGGCGATGACGTCGTAGTGCGTTTCGTACGCGGCGGGGTCGGTGTCGTTCTCGTTGCCGATGATGGCACCGTCGGGCGTCCAGGCACCGGACTCGAAGACGACGGAGCCGTCGGCTGCCGTCAGGGTGGCGTGCAGCCAGGCTCGTCGCGATGGGAAACCGGTCGGGAGCTTGTGGCCGGTGACATTGCCCAGCAGAACCGTGGACGTCAACACGTCCCCCTCCCATTCGGGCGCGCCGAAGCCGAGCGAAATCGAATCGTTCTCGAGCTGAGCGAGGATTCGACCCCGGGTTGCTTCGACATCGTCACTCGAGGCGGTGAGTTCCAGTGCTTCTCCGAACACCGACATGATGGTCAGCATGTAGTCGTTGCCGCCGACGAACTGATGCTGGTTCACATTGCTTCTCGGCGTGCCGTGCATCGTGGACACAGACGTCTCCCCGTCGACGAGCGGCATGTGGCAGTCCTGACACGACTGGTCGACGGCGCCCTCGATCAGCTCGGGAAAGGTCATCTGTTCGGGAAACAATCCGAGCACCTTCCCGGCCGCATCGACGTACGGTGTGTAGAGCGTGTGGCAGGTTCCACACACTGCCGAGTCTTGGATGTGAGAACTCTGCTCGGGGATGAACCCCGACAGGTTTCCCATCGATCGGAACGCCGGCATGGTCACCTCGAACGGGCCGTAGGCGACCCGTTCGCCGATGTCGGCCCCGGCGTCGATGAGGAACCCTCCGCTGAAGCTCTCATCTGTGCCGAGGTTCGCATCCTGGATCTGGTGACAGACGGTGCAGGAGACTCCGTCGACGGCGAGGGTGTGGAGCTCGTGTCCAGGGTCGAGGTAGCCGTCGTCGAGCACTGCACCCGATTCGCCCGAGAAGCTCGCCGTCGTGCGCGCCATCGGCATGTGACAGGTCGAGCACTTGTCCTCAATCACGGAGGCGAGTTCGGGTGCCTTCCCCACCTCGGCGCGCACCGTTGCCTGCCAGTACGGGTCGCGAGCGGCGTTGGCCATCATCGTCGACCGCCACATCGCATCGATCGAGACGTCACGACCGGCGTCGTCGAACATCTGCGTGTGACAGAGTGCGCACGTTCCCGATGTGGCGAAGTGGGTGCCGATCTCAGAGGGAAGCTCGAGGCCGGCGAATGCCGCGGGTTGGATCTCTGCGGCGGCGGTGGTGGTAGTCGATGCGTCGGCAACCGACGTCGTTGAGGTCGAAGGTGTGTCGGTGGGCGACGTAGCGGACGTCGACGGTCGGTCGATGGCTTCCGAAGAGGACGGCGAGGTGTCGTCGGAGGTCGATGTGCATGCCGATGGCAACAGCAGGAAGGCGACGACAAGTACGGCGGCTGAGAAGGGACTTCGGGTTCGGCTGGCCGGCATTCGACCTCCTTGGGTTCAATGGTAGGGAGAGCCCACTGGTCGCCGACGGGGACCAAAGACCGTTCTCGCGCGGCAAACCTGATCCATAGGTCCGGAATGTCGCGCGAGAACGGGTTCCTCAGGCGGTCCAGCCGAGGACGATGTCCCCGAAGGTCAAGAACGCGAACCAGAACGCGACCATCAACAGCGGGAGCCCCATCGTGATCCTGGGCCCGCTTCGCCACTTCCGCACACCCCACACGGTCAGCGCCAGCCACACAGTGACCAGCACGGCGACCCCCCAGGCTGGGGCGATGAGGCCGCTGAAGGCGACGAAGAATCCCATCACGAGGTGAATGCCTCCCCCGACGACGGCGAAGATGATGGCGACGGCGGATGCTCGCTGCGACATTGACGCAGACGTTAGCGGTCGCCCGCCGGTTCCTCGTCGTGGTTCGGGTTAACCTGCGTGCATGACCGTGGACACAGGACCGCCCGACATCGAACGGGCGTTGGGCCGGGTGGTCGTCGGCTACCGGATCGTGGGGGCGATCTGGCTGGCCATCCTGGCCGTCATCACCCTGGCCGGCTCGGCACGACCGGAGCGCCCGGCCGTGGTGCTGGCGACGATGATCGGCATCGGAGGCTGGGCGGCGCTCACCGGGTGGCTCCACGCGAGCCGTCCCCGCTGGCTGGCGTCCTGGTGGTGGCTCGCCCTGGACATCGGGGTGACCGTCTGGACATTGTTCAGCAGTGATGTCGCCGGGACGACGTCGACCTTCTACGGGGGCTACCCGATGTCGACGGTCTTCGTGGGTGTCTACACCTTTGCGCTTGCCGGGGGATTGGCAACCGCCGCAGCCTTGTCGACGGCCACCATCTTCCATCTCCCCACCGCTTCGAATCCGACCAACGATTCGGCGGCGGTCCTGATCTACCTCTTCAGCGGTGTGCTCGCCGGGTGGGCGGTTGGAGTGATTCGCCGCTCCGACCGGCAGCGGAGAGACGCCGAGGAAGCGCTCGCCGAGGAGCAGGCATCGCGAGTCCGTGCAGAGGAGCGAGCCGAGATGGCAGCGCACCTCCACGACTCGGTGTTGCAGACGCTGGCGCTGATCCAGCGTTCGGCTACGCCCGAGGAAGCGGCGGCACTCGCTCGCCGGCAAGAGCGTGAACTGCGGGCCTGGTTGTTCGGGAGGAGTGCGTCGCCCGGGGACGGCTTCCAGGCGGCAGTGCGGGCGCTGAGTGCCGAGATCGAGGACCTCTTTCCGGTACGCGTCGAGACGGTCGTGGTCGGAGAGGCTTCGGTCGATGGTCCGATTCACGCAGTGCTCAAGGCAGCACGCGAGGCGTGTATCAACGCTGCCCGCCATGCGGAGGTTGATGCGTTCTCTCTGTATGCCGAGGTGCAGGACGGCACCGCCAGGGTGTTCGTGCGTGACCGCGGCGTTGGATTCGACCCCGAGATGGTTCCCGCCGATCGCAAGGGCATCGCCGAGTCGATCACTCGCCGCATGGAACGGCACGGTGGGAGCGCCGTCATCCGGTCGACGCACGGCGGCGGTACGGAAGTGATCCTCGAACTGGAGGTTGGCGAGTGACGACACGCGTGTTCATCGTGGACGACCACGACCTGTTCCGGGCGGGAGTCCGTGCCGAGATCGTCGGCGACATCGAGATTGTGGGTGAGGCGTCCGAAGTGGGTCCGGCGATCGAGATGATCCTCGAACGAACACCCGACGTGGTGCTACTCGACGTCCACATGCCGGACGGGGGAGGGCGGGCCGTGATCGAGGCCGTTCATCCCGATCACCCCGACGTGGCGTTTCTCGCTCTCTCGGCTTCCGATGCCGCCGAGGATGTCGTGGCGGTGGTTCGGGCGGGAGCTCGGGGCTACGTGACGAAGACGATCTCGTCGGCCGACCTCTCGGCCGCCATCAAGCGTGTCGCTTCCGGAGACGCCGTGTTCTCGCCGATGCTGGCCGGGTTCGTGCTCGATGCCTTCAGCTCGATCTCGATGGCGAGTTCAGACCCCGAACTCGACCAGCTCACACAGAGGGAACGCGAGGTGCTCCAGCACATCGCTCGCGGGTACACCTATCGGGAGATCGGCGACCAGCTGTACATCTCCGTCAAGACCGTCGAGACGCACGTGTCGAGTGTGCTGAGGAAGCTTCAGCTGTCGAACCGCCGGGAGCTGAGCCGGTGGGCGCAGGATCGGAAGCTCATCTAGGCGCCGGAAACGGCGGCTGGGAATCTCCTTCTTTTCCGCCCTCATTGCTGCCGCTTGACAAGGTGACAGCAATATGACATCATAGTGATGTCAGAACAGAGGAGTTGTGAGAGATGCTGACCTCGACAATCCAGGGCATGGCGTACCACCAGGTTCATCGAGAGGAACTGATACGAGCGTTCCGGCCCACCAGGCGGAGCTGGGAGCATCGAGAGAGGAGCGCTCGATGAACATCACCGGCGCAGTCGCCGCCCTCGAACAGGTCGTCGGGCAGCAGGTGGTGATCGGCGGAGGCGACCCCGCCGTCGAGGCCGCCGCCCGGGCCATCCTGGGCTCCATAGAACCTGCCATGAAGCAAATCGCACTGGATCTCGCCCAACAGGCAGCCTATGAGGTCGACGCACAACTCAACGATCACGAAGTCGAAGTAGTGCTGGTCGACGGTGAGCCCTCTCTGCGGGTTCGAAGCCTGGAGAGCGAGACGACCGACGTTGCGGCCGGCGAGTATGAGGCCCGCCTGACGCTCCGCCTCCCCGAGTTGCTCAAGGAGCTCGTGGAAGAGAACGCCGGTGAAGCCGGTGATTCGGTGAATTCCTGGGTCGTCAAGGCATTGTCTTCGAAGGCGAAGAAACGCACCGAACGAGGTGGCAGAGTCACAGGGAGCTTCGAACTATGAGCGAGCGCAGAGAAGCCTTCACCGTCGGGTCGCGCCCTCGAATCGAGCTCCGATTGAGCTCGGGCCGGATCCTCGTGGATCATCACGAACCGGGTGGTGTCGAAGTCCGAATCGACGGCAAGAACGCCGACGGGTTCACGATCGAGCAATACGGCGACGCCATCTCGATTCGTCAGTCCTCCGAGCGGGGGCTCTTCGGCGGATCCCATCGAGTGTCGCTGCGGGTGCCGGACGACTCGGAGATCGACGTTTCCGTCGCGTCTGCCGACGTCGACGTCCTGGCCACGATCGGCGATCTGCGAGTCTCGGCGGCGTCCGGCGACCTGTCGGCCCGTCGCGTGGATCGCGATCTGACGCTCAAGACGGCATCCGGCGACATCGACGTCGAGTACGTTGGTGGTCGGGTGCAGGTCACCGCCGCCTCGGGAGACGTCGGCATCCGTGCGGTAGAACGCCACTGCACGGTGTCGTCGGCCTCCGGTGACGTCGAGCTCGGTGACGTCGGCGGCGACCTCCGGGCGAAAACGGCGTCTGGTGATGTCACGGTGCGGCGGTTCTCGGGGAGCGAGATCGACTGCAAGACGGTGTCCGGAGATCTGAGCGCCGGCATTGCGTCCGGTCGCCGGGTCGAGGTCGACCTGCAGACGATGACGGGATCGGTTCATCTTCCAGAGGGACGGCGACAGGTATCGGAACCCGAGGACGGCGAGTCGGTCGCGGTGCGCTTCCGTTCGGTGTCCGGCGATATTCGCCTGGAGCGAGCATGATAACGCTGCCGTTTCGTCTGGTCGGAGGGCTGCTGGCGACGGCCGTTCGCTTCGGCGTTGCCATCGTGGCACTGGCCCTGATGGCGGCCGGGATCCTCCTCAGCATGACGATCATCGGAGCGATCGTCGGTGTTCCGCTCTTCCTGCTCGGGTTGTTCCTGCTCTGGAGAGCCGTACTCGGCTGATCAGTCCGGAGCTTTCAGCGTCACCGCAGTTCCCGTGGCCGTCAGCACCGTCGCCGATCCCACCGGGGCGACCGTCGTCGTCACGCCGACGACGGCGTGGGCGCCCCTTGCCATGGCGTCGTTGATGATGGCTCGCATGGCAGCGGTCCGTCCGCCGGCCATCTCGGTCTCGATCGGACCGGCCCCGAGCACGACGTCCGCCGTCACCACACCGAGGTAGGTGTCGATCTTCCACTCGGAGAGCAGTGGGCTCGTGGTGACGATCGGGCGCCACGTGCTGCGACCCTGCTCGTCCTCGACCCAACCCTGAGCCGACTCCTGCCAGCGCGAACCCCACTCGACGGGCTCCGGCTCGATCTCGGCGACCGGCTCCTCGGCCTCTGACGCGGGCTCTCCGGCATCGGGCTCCGCGATCTCGATCTCCGGTTCTGCGGCTATCTC
>JABAHS010071022.1_pt1 | contig 12438 bp, 9 predicted proteins | sample 7062111 | NCBI WGS metagenome assembly JABAHS01 (sample SAMN14534600, study PRJNA622989) | marine sediment metagenome | biome: marine biome [ENVO:00000428]; feature: marine pelagic biome [ENVO:01000023]; material: deep marine sediment [ENVO:00002113]; isolation source: pool of 4 deep marine... | reverse complement strand
ACACTAAAACGCTTATAAGAATCGTAAAAAGAGTTAGCATCAGACAACAAAATTTGCGCGCACAGAGGTCAAAAAGTTTGTATGATGAATATGATAACCGCTCAAATAATCTTTCATTGATAACCGTGGCAATAATAGTCATCATAGTGGTCGCTAGCATTGTTATAAACATTAACACATACCAACTTTTTTCGAGAACTATCAAGAACTTAGAGAACAAGGTTGCAACGCTTCAAACCCAAATCTCCGCCTTGACAGAGATTTTGAGCAACTACAACCAAACGAGCATAGGTAACATATCACTTTCCGAACTCTACAATAACGTCAAAGATTCTGTCGTCCTGGTTCGCGGACAGAGCGCTGACGGCGCTGTGGCAGGCTCAGGATTCGTCTATAACTATTCTGGTGACACTTTTTCTGGTCCGATTATAATCACAAACTATCACGTGGTTGAAAGAACAACAAGTCTTTCCGTTACATTCACGAATGGCCATGCATATGCTGCTAAGATTCTCGGGTCAGATGTTTACGTAGACCTTGCCGTTCTCTCTGTTAATGATGCTCCCATTGAAGAGTTTAAACCTCTCCCCATCGTCAGTTCCACGTTGCTTAAGGTGGGGGATTTTGTAATAGCTGTAGGTAATCCATACGAGCTAGTCGGCTCCATGACAACCGGTATAGTTAGCCAGCTTGGGAGAGCAATTCCTGAAAGTCTGGCGAGCGGATATTCAATTGCCAATGTCATACAAATTAGCGCGCCGATTAACCCAGGCAACTCAGGTGGTCCATTGCTGAACTCTAAAGGGCAAGTGGTAGGCGTCACATTTGCTATAATTGAAAACTCAACAGGGGTAGGCTTCGCTATACCCTCTGACACAATCATCCGCGAAATCGCTTGGCTCGTAAATGGCGACGCTTATCCGCATTCTTGGATAGGCGTATCAGGAATCGACATGACCTACGAGCTAGCTCAAGAAATGGGCACCTCTACCACTTACGGATGGTTAATAGTAGATGTGATGCCCAAAAGTCCAGCCGAAATATACGATCTAAAAGCCGAAGACATTATCATTGCCCTAAACGACACTCAAATAATAAGCGGCGACGATCTGTCCAACTATCTCGAATATACTTCGCCAAACCAAACAATTATTATAAAAATAGAAAGAAATGGCTCTGAAACAACTATTCCTTTGGTTCTTGGCACCCGACCACCATCAAACTGAAACTGGGAAAAATGTGTGCGTAGAAAGCGAGAGTAGTTATAGTTCTACGAAAGCAGATGGATATTTCCTATTCTCACGTTTTCGAGGTGTTTCTCAGCGACGTCTCGACATCTGTTGGCGAGTTCTCGACTGGTTGTAGGCAGGTCTGTGAGTAGGTAGTGGGGATAAAAAGCGAGTAGAGTATAGGGAATTCTTGGATCTACTTCTGCGATGAAATTTGTTAGACCTTGAACTTCTTCAACGTCTACATNNNNCTCGCCTATCATTCGGAAGTTTTCGAGGGAGGGCACGTTAGAAACTCCGCACAGAGCTGTGTTTAGGTTTTTGTTCCATGTTTTTAAGTCGAATTTGATGTTTCCGCCGCTGTTAAAAGATAGCTTAGCAGCATCCACCGCAAACTCTTTTTTCCAGTATCCGTTTGTCTCCCAGCAAATTCTGAGAATGTGTTTTTCATTGCTCGCTTTTTCCAACGCTAGACGGCTTGTTTTGAGAGCGTGAGGCATTTGCACTGAAGGGTCTCCGCCAAAAAAGCATATGCATGAAACGTGGGCGTCTGCCTTAGCCGCTAAACTCTCCGCGGTCATCACTGGTTGGAGGCTTGCGGTTAGGTTTCGGTAATGCCAGTTTTGACAGAACAAGCAGTCAAGGCTGCAGCTTCCATAGAACACGGCGAGGTTAGAATAGCCAGTTTCTGCACCTTGCTTATGAGCATATTTGGGGTAGCCTGCGCCAGTGCATCCTGGACAGAACCACCATGCGACGCAGTTAGTGGGCAATGGGTCATAATACCATTCGAGAATTCCTTTCTTTGGAGTCCCGCCCATTCTAACTAGCCGACCATCTATGTTGAAAACTAATCCGCAGAAGCCTTTGCCGTTAACTCCGATTTTGCAGTTGTTGGCACACATGCCGCATGAAATTCCGTTTGGTTCTTTTGGTGGTTTTGGTGGGAAGCCGAATCTTTCGCGGCTTTGTGAATGAATTCTGTTTGTTATTGTAAGCGCTTTTTCAGGCTTTTCTCGGATGCATTGGAGGCAGACTCCGAGTTGGTTAGAGATTAAAGATGACTGTTCATTGCAGATTTGGCATTGCCCCACTGTGCGCACCATGCAGTGTTTGGTGACCGTGGTTTTTAGTTGTTATTGTTTCTGATAGAGATGAGAAAGATATTTGATAGATAGACCTCCTACTTTTTTAACATAGTTTCTAACATTCCNNGTTTAGGCTTCGGCTTTGATTAGGAAGTCTTGCGCGTTTTTCAGCGCTATTTTATAGAACACGTAGGTTATGATTGCGGCTGTGACTGTGCTTATTGTAAGTGCAATGTGGAGATCGATCTTAGGTAGGGGTATAGGTACTGGGATGGATAGAGGTGTATCCCTTAAAGTGAAGGCGTACAGTGCATAGGGAGCGAGTATGGCTAACGCTAAGATAAAGCTTACAAGCATAGTGACTAGAGCCGTTAATGGTCTAACCATTTTGGGTCTAGGAATCTCTATAAAGTCGGCGCCTCTGATTCCTGCTCCAAGGGAAACTGCACCTAGAGCGAAGATTAGAAGTATCGATTCGATCAAGGATGCGACAGCGAAAGGCAGTGATGGGTGGGCGATTAGTATCCCAACGACGTTACATATCGATGTTGATGCTAACGAAAAAATCGTTAAAAATGCGTATTTACACTTAACGAGGCTATTTGCTGTGATTGGAGATGCATAGAAATGCCATACAGGCTGGCCTTCCGCGCCAATAATAGTCATGCCTAACATTACTGCCATTAAAGTCCCGGGCATAAGAAGTACAAAAGCAACGAAGACAAAAGAAGCTTCTATCGATACGGGTTGCCCCAGCGTTCCTGAAAACTGCATCAACGGCATGATTATGAATACGATGGGCATTATGAAAATATACATCAGTTCTCGGCGTCTAGTAAAGGCTTTAAAGTCCTTTCTTATTATAGCCGTTTCCAAAGAGGAAAAACCAAGCTTTCCCCAAAACCCAACTTTTGGAACGTAAGCCCCATGCGACACTGTGATTGCTGGCGGTTCATACAACCCAAACTTGACGTTTAGTCTAACCGCTATGTAGAAGAGAAGTATAATGAACAGAAGAGAAGCCAATGAAAAAATCATTGTGTGCACAAACAGTCCACTCGCAAAAAAGGCTAAGGCGATCCCTAACCAGACGTATGGAATGAACCAAATAGCACTCTGCGCTCCAGCAAGAGCTTCTATAAGGGCAACAGAGCCGGTGCCAGATGTGAAGGCAAACCAAACTAAGTAGAAGATGACCAAGAATAGCAAGGAGCCAAGGAACCTCACCCATATCGCTACTTTGCCGGATGATTTGTACACTGCTCCGACAAGCCTCACTTGCAGAACTCTGAAAATCTCCGTGGTTATGCTAGCTAAGAAAGCGCTTGCCAACAAAGCAAAAATCGTGAAGATGGCGAGGGGTATTATTCCCAAAAAAGGAGAGACCACAGCTATTGCTGAACTGAACAGAATGATGGAAGCCAATGGAATGCCAAGAAGATTAGCTACGATAGACGCGAGAGTGTGTTCTTTCCAAGTAATCGGCAACCAGTAGGGAGGCTGAATAGAGACCTTTAACCCCGCCTTTTGCATCTGCCCCATCAGGGTGAAGATTGTGCTGTAAATGAATATGAGGGTGGGAAGGGACATGAAAAGGTTAGGGATGACTTGGTCTAACAGAATCTTCAGTTCAGGATCAGTTATCACGTTATAGACGTTTCCCACAATCAGTCCTATTGCAATTCCCAGAATGCAGGCTCCTCCATACAATAAATAGTCAAAAAGCCTGCTCTCACGATACCTCCTTAACCTTTGACCTCTAATCAGTCTACCAGATTTAACATCGACGCTTATCAGTCGAACTACGTTCTTCCATTTCATTTCAAAAGTGCCTCAACAACATCCTTAATGTCTTCTGTCCTTGTGAGTTTCAAGAAAATGTCTTCCAAACCTGATTCGGGCAACCTCGCTTTCTGTCTCAACTCTTTCATGTTACCCAGAGCCAACACTCTTCCTTCGTAGATGATGGCTATGCGGTCGCACATGGCCTGAGCGATTTCTAGAATGTGAGTTGACATAATCGTAGTTACTTCTTGGGAGGCAAGTTTACGGAGAAGATTCTTTACAATTCTGGCTGATCGGGGATCAAGGCCGCTTAACGGCTCGTCTAAAAGCAACAGCCCCGGTTTGTGTATAAAGGCTGAGATCAGCGTGATCTTCTGTTTCATTCCTTGAGAGTAACTGCTTATCATGTCGCCCTCTCTACCCGCCAGTTCAAGCGCTACTAGAGACTCATCTATCCGACTTTTCTTGTCCGCTGGATTTAACCCATAAACGTCACCAACAAAGTCGAGGTATTCTATTCCTGTTAAAAACTCGTATAGACTTGGAGACTCAGGAACATACCCAACCTGCCTTTTAACTGCAATAGATTTTTCTTCTGCATTAATTCCTAAAACGTTCACAGACCCAGAATCTGGCTTAACCAATCCCAACATCATCTTTAGGAGTGTTGATTTGCCTGAGCCGTTTGGACCCAAAAGCCCAAAGACTTCGCCGTATTTCACATCTAAGTCTATGTAGTCCACGGCAACGATGTCACTGTAACGCTTAGCCACCCCTCTGAGTTCCACAGCGAATTTATGATTTGGAACCATGACAAGCACAATGTAGAGGAGAAAAGGCTACGTATTTAAGATTTACATAATTAAGAAAACTTTCGTTGCAACAGTACAACTGTGCGCCAAGATGGAATTAAGACACTGGTGGTAACCGCTGAGGCTCCCAATAAACATTCTGACAAGCCAGTGGAGAAGACTTCATGCTTGTGTAAGAAGTGTTACGGGACTCTAGCGTACCTGTTTACAATTCACCTAAAAACAGCCACAAAGGCTCTAACAACATTGCAAACATACTACCAAATAACGGTTAAGGCTAAGTATGAATTCTCTATGCGCAAAAAGCTTTTATCTTAAAGTAGGGAATACCCGTTCTGTGAGGTTCTGGTAAATGGATTTAGACGTTAGCAAAAATTTGGGTGGTATCGGAGCGATATTGCTTGTCATCGGTGTATTGGGTGTCTTAGGAACAGTCTACGCCGGCGTACTGAGTCTAGTTGGTATAATACTAGTGCTAATAGCTATGAAGGGTTTAGCAGACTACTACAACGAAGGGGGCATATTTAATAATGCACTCTATGGTTTTCTCACGACTATTGTAGGCGGAGTAGCCTCTGTAGCTGTCATTGTGATATCCGTTATATTAGCACTAACCACTCTAATCACAGACTGGACCAATCCAACCGAATGGGAAACTTTGTTTCAAGACTTCACAAACCTTAGTGCTCTTTGGACTTTGCTCGGAAGCATTATAGCCGCTTTAATCATTGTATTCATCTTCGCAATCATCACAGCGTTATTCTACAGAAAATCATTCAATCTCCTTGCTGCAAAGTCTGGAGTAAATATGTTCTCCACTGCAGGATTGTTACTGTTGATAGGCGCTGTTTTGACCATAATCTTGGTAGGCTTTATAATCATATGGATTGCTTTCATACTGCTTGCAGTGGGATTCTTCTCGATCAAAACAACAACTACTCAACCACCTCCAGCAGCATCACCGACACCCCAGTCATAAACAACCACACCTCTACTTTTTTTTGTATGCGCGGTTCTGTAACGTACATAAAGAGTTGCATGTATGCAAAACAAAGATATGCACGCAATAAAAAGAAAACTATTCTTTATAACGAAGATATTTTTAAAGGCGAGTTAGCTTCATACAAGTAGTTTCTTATGACCAAGTCTTTGGAAAAGAATTATGATGCTTCACCGCTTGAATGAAATTCTCAAGGAAAACGCGTTAAGCCTGTGTAAACATGTTGCGGGCTCTAACCAGATCGTTGCCGCCTGTTTCTATGGTCCTTGGGCGTGTGGATACGCTGACGAAAAAAGCGATGTACATGTTTTGTTGGTGCTAGATAATTTTCGTCCCAAGCTGATGAGTTACATTAAATCTTTGGATGGGATTAGCGCCTTTGTGTTGGCGGTGGACCGGAGAGCCTTTGAGAGGGATGTGGGGCATGGACTGTTAGGCGAATTTGTGGCTGAAAAAATAACGTTTCCTTATGAACTTTTGATCAATGAGGAGTATCTGCGGCGTCAAGAGGTCAGAGCAAAAAAGCGGGTTGTTTGGGAGCTTTTAGAAAACATTGTTTTAGAATTCCCTGAACTGTCTCGTGAACTTCTCATTCAGACAGAATATTTCATGTATGAGACTATGAAGCGAAGGGCTCAACTGTTTCCACCAATCACTCACAGCTTTCTAAACATGTTGAGAAAGGGTGTGAAGAGAAAGAATGTAGAAAAGATTATGAGCGGTTATTTAGAAGCCCTTAATGAGTTGGCAAGAGAAAAACAGGTAACTTTCTCGAACGGCTACATTAAAATTACAAATAACCTCATCGACACGATCAGAAGCAAGAAACTTCGACTTCCTCTGTTCCTCAGATCCTTTCAGAGAGCCGCACTCCTTCACATTCTTAACGTTCTACCCAAAATGATGAGCCTTTTCACCCAAGATGAAATCATCTCTATGAAGACTAATAAAAGGGTTAAAGCCGAAGCGCTGACGCTCCAGCTTGAAGATCCGAAAAAATACTTGTTGATACCAACGCCCCTCGGATTGGTAACGTTATCAGACAAAACTAGCATCGAAGACTTTGTTAGGAAAGTCGTTCCGCTAGGAGAGGTCATGGACATGAAGATCGAAGAGATTGGAGGCGTATTAAACTCTGTTTACCTGCTAACTTTTCAGAGAAACCGTGAAAAGCAGAAAGTGGTGGTGAAGAAGTTCAAAGACTGGTACGGCTTTAAATGGTTTCCTCTGGCGTTATGGACACTGGGCACCAAATCTTTTGCTGTGTTGGGGCGGTCTAGGTTGGAGAGAGAATACTCCGTAAACCAGTTCTTACATAGTCAAGGTTTTCCTGTTCCAAAAATTCTTTACATGAGTCTACAACAAAGCTTGGTTTTTGAGGAATTTATTGAAGGAAAAAGCCTAACTGACATTATTAAATACGTTATTTCATCTAAAGAAAAAATCATAGCAGAAATTGCGTTAGTGAGAGAAGTTGGGAGAAAAATTGCAGAGGCTCACACGCTAGGTGTTTCCCTTGGAGACTGCAAACCAGAAAACATAATCGTCACAAAGGATGGAAAAACTTGTTTTGTGGACCTTGAACAGGCGACGAGAAACGGAAATCAAGCATGGGACGTGGCTGAATTCCTCTATTATTCAGGTCATTACGTTTCTCCAATTTCTAGCGCAGACACGGTAGTAGCCCTCGCTAAAGAATTTATTAGAGGATATTTAGAAGCGGGAGGAAAACAGGAAACGGTGAAAAAGGCTGGGTCCGCCAGATATACTAAGGTGTTCAGCATCTTCACGCCTCCACAAGTCCTTTTAGCAGTTTCTAACATCTGCAAGGATAGTGAAAGTGCCTTTGGATAGGAATAAACAGTTAATAGTCACTAAATAGGAAGAAAAAGAAATGGAAAAACAGAAAACAACTCTCACCTTTTACGGTGGAGTAAACGAGATTGGTGGAAACAAGATTCTTTTAGAAGACAAAAAAGTTAGAATCTTCTTTGATTTTGGACAGTCCTTCAATATGGGCGCAGATTTTTTTACGGGTTGGCTTAGCCCCAGACGGATAAATGGGTTAGGAGACTACTTTGAGTTTGATCTGTTGCCAAAAATGAAGGGAATTTACAGTGAGAAACAATTAACGTTCACTGATCTTCCCTATACTAACCCAGAAATTGACGCGGTATTCTTATCTCATGCTCACACAGATCACATAGGGCACACAAAATTTCTTGATGAAAAAATTCCTATACATTGCGGTTACGGAACAAAAATATTCATTAAATCAATGGAAGAAACCAGTCCTCTCAATCTTGGAGAACACCCTTATGAAACGTTCAGAACTGGAGACAAAATAGAAATCGGGCATCTGGTCGTAGAACCCGTTCATGTTGACCATTCAATTCCTGCTTGCTACGGTTTCATAGTTCACACGTCTGAAGGTACAATCGTTTATACTGGAGACCTTAGGGCTCATGGTCCAAGGAAAGAGATGACGAAAGAATTCGCTGAAAAAGCATATGGGTCGGAGCCTATAGCAATGATTAGTGAAGGTACACGAATGGTTAAAGAGGAACGTAGGCAGAACTACTCTGAATTAGAAGTGGAGAAACTAAGCAACGACATTGTTTCTGCAACCAAAAAAATAGTGTTTGTTACCCACTATGGACGAGACACGGATAGATTCAGAACATTCTACAATGTAGCCAAAAATAACGACAGAAAAATCGTCATATCCACAAAGTCTGCTCATCTGCTAAGTAGACTTGTACAAGACAAACGTCTTCACCTTCCAGACCCTTTGAAAGATGAAAACATTCTAGTTTATTACAAAAGAAAAAAAACTGGAAGTTTTCTAGAGACGGACTACTACGTTTGGGAGCGAAGGTTTATGGAAAAAATGGTGAACCATGAGTTCGTGCGTAAACATCAAAGCGAAATAATTATGGACTTGGATTTTTATCAGTTCACAGAACTTATTGATATAAAACCACACCCAGACAGCCATTTCATTCACAGCATGAGCGAACCTTACAGCGAAGAAGACATTGAAGAAAAAGTTATGCATAATTGGCTGGGTCATTTCAAAATAAAATTTCATCAACTCCACGCTTCGGGACATATGAGTAGACAGCAACTTACCGACCTAATTGGTTACATTAAACCGAAGAGAATTTTTCCAGTACACACAGAGAATCCAGAACTCTTCAGAGCAGTAAATAAAAACGTTCACTTAGTTAAGCATAGCAAAGAGTACACGATTTAATAATGCAGTAAAAACTGTGGGCACTTCTTTTTTTGGTAGTCAACGTATACTCAGACAAAACTAGGCTTTTGTCAAAAGTTTGCTGAACGTTTGAAATTCGTTTTCTGATATCCACCCTTCATCTGCCAATCTTTCTAGCCCTATTCTTACTCTTTTACGCAAATCTTTCGTCCGCAAAATGTTAGCTTTAACTCCAGCATCGCTTATTTCTCTCTCAAACACGGGATTATGTCCAATAACGATGAGAAGTTCATTAAGCAGACTTGAGATGAATTTGGAACGTTGCTTAAGAAGCGACTTTATTTTTGCAACACCAAGAACACGTTTGAACTTCGTCTTAATTCCCATACTACAAGCAAATGAAGGTGAATACAAAACGTATCTTTTCTTCGAATTTGCTTGGTAACAAACGAGATAGACAGGTAAATATGCAAGTCTATATTTTATTCGCCTCTGCACGATGCCCATCCCTTCAAGTTCATTTAACGCTGCCCTCTTAGTCACTATCAACTTGTCTATTTGCTCTACAATTGCAGAAGTTGCCTCTTCCAGCGATTTAATTTCTTGTTGCCCCATCTGAATTTTAGCGTCACGAGAAGCCTCAAGTTTTCTCAGAGGTTTCATGGCTGCTTTGGCTTTTGCGTTGCTTTCTGACCTGATTTTGGATATTTCAATTCTCTTGATGGATTCAGCATCCTCTAATTTTTTGTCTGCATCTACGATTTCTTTCTCCAGAGCAGAAAGCTTCTTTTTATATTCTCCAAGCTTCTGCCTCCAATGAGCTTCACCCGTCCCGTCTTTACGAAGTTTACAGGAGTTCCCCTTCGTCTCACAATGTTTGATTTCAACCGCTATGGTTTTCTTTGTTTTTTCAAGTTTAACACGTTCTTGATGGCGTTGGTGGAGTTGCCGGTCGAATTTTTTGGAGAACGCAATGATCTTATCATCGTATTTCTTCTGGATTTTTTGCACTTTTTCTAAGACAGAGGGTTTAAGCTCCTCTATTTTTTCATTGAACTCCTTCTTAGTTTCTTTAATTCCCATACGAATTGCTTTTACATGTTCTCTTGTTGTGGCATTCAACATTCTCATGCTTTCACGTAAACTAGCTATGTCCTCTTTTAGAGTTGCTCTGAGATTTGAAAAATCTTGAATGAAAGATGAAAGTGTAGTTTCATCGAGAGTGGGAGCCAAGAATGCTTTTTCAAATATAGGTCTCTGAATTGTCTTTGCTTCTTGAATATAAGAAACAAAGTCTTGGATGAACTCGCTGCTCGCAATAAGCCCATCTATCGTCTTTTCTTCCTGACCCCTAAAACCTTGGAAGTAATTAAGAACGTCAGAGAGAAAAGCAGAGTATGCTTCGCTTCTTTTTGCAGTTCCTTGAAGGTCGTTGATGAACGTTTTAATATCAGGCAGTATGTCGTACGTCAACGTGTGTGACATGGCGCCGAACCCATCAAACAGCAGACTTCTTCCCCTCCATGGAACCAGCCAAATTGGATAGCAAGCTTCAGCGATGAAGATGAGTTTCTCAGCTGGCTTTTTCAAAATGAAACCTTCACTCTTCCTTCTTTCTGATTCAGCGAGGCAAAGGATGGCTGCCATTTCCATCTCTTTCGTAAAGATTTCTTCACGATCTTTAGCGGAGACCGCGAAGGGAAGAAGTAACTTTGTCACCCGTTGGGCCACGTTTTTCACCATTGATTTATAATTAGTTGACTCCGGTTTTTGCTAATCAGTTGCGCATACCTATGATATAAAAGTGATTGATTTTTACGAACAACGAATTATAAATTAAATTCTAGATCACACTTNNCTACAGCGATCACACATCAAATTATCTGTAGCCTAGGTTCTACTTAGGCTGTTGCTGGGTGACGCAGTGAACCCCGCCGCCTGCTTGGGTCATTGGACCGATTTCGATAGCGATGATTGTCTTGCCTCGGTAAAGCGTTTCCATCGTTTCTTTTTCTAGAGGAGTCATAGGAGTATCCACGTAACCAGCAATTACTTTTTGATTGAAGGTTAGACAGTTCATGAACGTCCATCTAAATCCTGAGGGGACTCGATAGACATCCCAGCCTACCTGTTCAAGTTTTGCAGCTGCTTCCTTACCTGGTCCATCTACTTCTGAGTCAAGAACACAAACCTTGTCTTTATCATAAAATTTCATGTAACCGTCAGTATGGTTATTTGCCTTTTCACCAGTAGTTTCTGGCCAAATTGAATCTATCCAAATGACCGTGTGGGCACCGGTGAAATCTTTGAAAATCTGCGTTGCCTGTTCTTTAGTTAGATACGGATTTCTATGGTGGCATATTGCCCATGAACCTACAATAGTTCCTTCATCGCTAAACTCAAACGATCCACCTTCATAGATCAGATCTTTAGTTTTGTTGCCATCTTTATAATCAACATACTGCATTTGTGTATAACTTATGCCAAGTAGTTCTGCTATCAATTTAGGGATTTCATTATCCTTATCATAAGGACCCCAAGGAGGATAACCCCAAGCGTTAAAGCCGAAGTTAAGGATATGCTCTTGGCCATTCTTCCTGACGAAGATAGGGCCGTTGTCACGAGACCAGCATGAGTTATAAGGCATAATGTGGAAAAAAATATTATTGAGAGGCACTCCTGCATCGGTAAGTTTTTGTTTCGCCATTCTTTCAGCATTTTTTTCCAAAACAATATTATGAACTTCACCCTCCGTGCAGCATGCCCGTTCAATTTCCACAAAAGCAGGGATGAAATCGCGTTCATCGATTCCCTCATCCCCTATCCCTGGGGTCGGCCATTGTAGCCACACGGCTTTTTGAGGAGCAAATTCTGGAATCATCCTAAATTCACTTCGCATCTCAGTGCCACCACCTAAGTGTTCTCCGCATCGAACATTAATCTACTTAAGTTTTGCGTTTATGAGTTAGCTATGCTTGCATGAGCGTAATATGACAACACCTAAAAGTCTAATCTATTCTACCTAGAGGGGGAGATCATTAAATGTCTGAACACTCTTTGAAGGCACCCGCATATATGGATAGAGTGTTCAAGCAATAAAATAGAAAGGAAGTGTTATGGGTTGTTTAAACATCTGCGTTCCCTTCATTTTCTATCCAGAGACGAAATAGAAACTATTTTAGAATTAGCTAAAGATATCAAACAAAAACCTGAGAAATATGCCCATGCCCTCCAAGGAAAAACTGTTGCAATGCTTTTCGAATTGCCATCACTTAGAACTAGAAACTCGTTTGAAGTAGCAATGACT
>JABAHS010149332.1_pt2 | contig 12439 bp, 12 predicted proteins | sample 7062111 | NCBI WGS metagenome assembly JABAHS01 (sample SAMN14534600, study PRJNA622989) | marine sediment metagenome | biome: marine biome [ENVO:00000428]; feature: marine pelagic biome [ENVO:01000023]; material: deep marine sediment [ENVO:00002113]; isolation source: pool of 4 deep marine... | reverse complement strand
AGGAGGTGTTCGTGGAGGGACTGGTGCACATCTCCAGCCTGGGCGACGACTATTATATCTACTACGAACACGAGCATCTGCTGAGAGGCCAGCACAAGCATAAAACCTTCCGCATCGGCGATGTTCTAAAGGTGCGCGTCACGCACGTGGACATTCCCAAAAAACAGATCGATCTCGCGCCAATTTCCCGAAAGTAGAAATTTCTTTTTAAAATCATATTTCTCTGAGTTCCCTGGAAATTTTTCGCCGGCCGGGAAGGTTTTGGGTTACACTTCCGCAAAATGGACCCTTTGACCTGATTCTCTNNTTCTCTCCAACTGGAAAAGGATGACTCCTCTGCTTCCTTACTTTCTGGTTTACCTGTCGGGAATTCTCACGGCTCTGCCGGCCTCCCAGAATTTTTTGTTTCCCTATTTTCTTCCGGCCGCAACCGGTCTGGCGGGGGTATGGGTATTTGTCCGGGTCCGTTCCCCGCGCTGGTTCCAGGGTGTGATTCTAGTCCTGATGTTCCCGCTTGGCGGGTCCGCGCCCGGTTGGCAGAACCGGTTTCGGCCGGAGAACCATGTCCTGAATCATCTGCAGGAAGGCAAGCGCGCGACAGTAAAAGGTTGGATTGCGGAGCCGCCGACGGTTTATCCCGAAAAAACTCAGTACCGGATTCATCTGGAATCGATCACCTACCGAAACCAACCCTCAACCCTCATAACAGGAACCGCCCGTATCACCCTGTACCAGCCCGGGAATTCTTTCCGGATCGGCGACCGGCTGAGGATTCACCGCGTCAAACTGAAACGCCCGCGAAACTTTAAAAATCCCGGCCGGTTCGATTATGAAAGTTACATGCGCTCGCAGGGGATTGACGTGCTGGGCGGGGTTTCAAAAGTCAAATACATTCAGGTCACCGGTTCGGAACCGCCGGGCCTTTTGACCGAACTGCGCACCCATGTCCGGTCCACCATGCTGTCCTTTTTCGACCGCCATCTGGATAACGAAGCCGCGGCCTTGCTCAAGGCCATGGTCCTGGGGGAAAAACAGCATCTCAGCGAAGAACTGCGGCAATCTTATATCGATACCGGACTGGCACATTTGATGGCGGTTTCGGGTTTACACATCGGCTTTGTCGCGGGCGCCTGCTACCTCATTCTTTATCCGGTGGTGTTTTACGTGCTGGGCAAATACCGCCCGCAATGGGCGCTGTTGGGGTTCGGACGCAAAATCGTGGCCCTGCTGTGTCTGCTCCCGGTGCTGTTTTACATGTTTCTGGTCGGGACCAAAATTTCCGCCCTGCGCGCCGGCATCATGGTGGTGGTTTACCTGCTGGCGGTACTGATCAACCGGGAAAAAAATCTCGTCAACGCCCTGCTGGTGGCGGCGTTTCTGATTCTGATCTGGAACCCGGAAGCGGTGGTGGGGCCGGGTTTCCTGCTTTCCTTCGGCGCGTTGATTACCATTGTTCTCGCCATCGAATATGTCGGCAGACCTTCCGATGACCCGCTCGACCAGATGGGCGAGGCGCCCTGGTACCGCCGCGGAAGGGGAATCCGGGCAGGAGAGCCAAGCTGGCGGGAGCGCGTCGTGGACCTTTTTTACGGCACCCTCTTTATTTCCCTGGCGGCTCTTCTCGGCACCCTGCCGATTCTGATTTATTTTTTCAATCACTTCAGTCTCGGCGGCATTTTCCTGAACCTGCTTCTGGTGCCCCTGACTTCGTTGTTGATTCCGCTGGGTCTGCTGACCGCTTTTCTGGCGATGCTGTGGGAGCCTCTGGGAAGCCTGTTGATTCCCCTGCCGGGGATGTTGCTGGAAATCTTTGTAGAGGTTCCGCAATGGGCCGCCGCCCTGCCTTATATGTCCCTCAACGTCCCCACCCCGCCGGCTTTGTGCGCCGTCCTTTATTATTTTCTGTTGTTTGGTATTCCGCTTTGGTTCCGCTTCCGGGATTCATTTCCGTCCTTGGATCCGGGAAAAACCCCGGCATGGAAATACGGGGCGCCTTTTTGCTTTCCCGTGGCAGCGGGGTTGATGATCGCCCTGTTTCTGTGGCCCCGGTGGTTTCATTTCAAAAACGGGGAGCTCTCGATTTTCCTGCTGGACGTGGGACAGGGGGAATCCATCTATATGGAATTTCCCAACGGGAAAACCCTGTTGCTGGACGGCGGGGGGTATTATCGCAACAGCCTGGATGTCGGCAGGCGGGTGGTGGCGCCTTTTCTCTGGAACCGGGGGTTGTGGCATTTGGATTACGTCGGCGTGACCCACTCCGACCACGACCACATGAGCGGAGTGGAGTCGCTCGCGGACCTGATGCCGGTGAACCACTTCCTGGATCGGATTCCGGAGGTGCCCGACCGGCGCATACAGAAATTAAAGGAACAGCTGGTCCGCCGGGATACCGTTCCCCTTGTACTGGAACCGGGCCGTCCGTTAAAGATTGGCGGCGTCCGGCTGATCGCTCTGCACCCCACCCGGGAATTTGTCGACCAGGGTTCCCCGGCACCCCCGGAAAAAATTGGAAATGATTTGTCCTGGGTGTTAAGGGTGGATTACGGTTCTTTCAGCATGCTGTTGACGGGTGACATTACCGAAAAAGCGGAGCGGTTCCTGGTCACCCAAAAGGCCGCCTTGCGGGCGGATATTCTCAAGGTGCCCCACCATGGCAGCCGTACCTCCAGTCTTCCGGAATTTATCCGGGCCGTGCGGCCCCGGGAGGTGCTGGTTTCCAGCGGAAAGCACAACATCTTTCACCATCCGCACCCTCAAATAGTTCAACGTTATCAAGAGTTTGGGATACCATTCTGGCGGACCGACCGGGATGGAGCCATCCGGATTATCAGCAATGGTTCCGGATATAAGATTGTCTGCCATAAGGATTTGTAGACAATCCTATCCCACGGGTCAAGAGCTCACCCTTAAAAGTTACATTAACTGTTGGTCTTTTATCTAAATCCTGTTNNATCTAAATCCTGTTATCCTTTGATATACGCCCAATTTCACCTTTTCAGGGGGTTTTTTGTCTAGAACGACCAAAACTTATCTGGTTTACATCGGCCTCGGCCTGATTCCGGTGTTTTTGGACTTTTTCCTTCCCAGGGAAATTGACGGCAAAACCCTTCATGCCTTGACTCAGTTTTTCCCGTATCCCCTGTACATGGGGTTTGCCCTGGTCGCTTACCTGTGCTTCAAAATTAACCAAATTCGCATCCTGTTTTCTGTACTGATGCTTCTGGGAGTAAGCTTTCTCCTCTTTAATCCGCTGACTTTTCAGTTCATCGGCATTGGGATTAAAGGGATTCACTTTGTGGTGGCCATGGCCTTGCCTCTGACGCTGGCGATTATGTTCAGCATCCGTGAAACCCGGCCGATGGATATCCCCAATTTCAGCCGCCTCCTTTCATCTCTGATACCGTTTCTGGTGCTGGGTTATCTGGTCGCCCGGGACGTGGGATTATTCAGCAAAATCGCCTTTTTCAAATTTTTTCCGATTAAGGGATTCATACTCCCGCAATTGGCCCTGGCTTCCCTGGCTATTTTCGGTATTGTCATCTTTCTGCAGAAAGACCGGGTGGTCAAACCCTTTGTCCGCGTGCTCGGGATCACGATGATTCCGCTGATGGCCGCCCTGTGGGCGGGTTTGACTCTGTATTCAAATATTTTGACATCCCCGGAAATCAAGGAGCTGGCGAACCTGGCAAAACGCTCCGCCAAACACCGGGAAGCGTTCCAACAGGGCCTGAGCGCCGAGGTTTCCTCCGCCTTCCCTTCTCTGTCCCTGGTGGCGGCTTTCACGATAATCTGCGCTATTCTGCTCCACGCCATATTCCGGGCGTACTGGCAACGGGTGTACATCGATGAGCTGACCGACATCCCCAACCGCCGGGCGCTGGACGAGCGGCTGGCGATGCTGTCCGGGGAATACGCCATCGCCATGATGGATATCGACCATTTTAAATCCTTCAACGATACCTACGGCCACGATGAAGGCGACAATGTTCTAAAACTGGTGGCCGGACTGTTGAGCGAAGAATTGGGGGACAAGGTATACCGCTACGGCGGCGAGGAATTTTGTGCGGTATTCAACGGCCTCCATGCGGAAGATGCCTATATGTTTGTCAATAAGGTCCGCCGGAAACTGGAGGAACGGGATTTTTATATTCGAAAACCCAACTCCAAACGGGAGCACACCTCGGCCGCCGACCGGAAAAAGACAAAGGAAAACGGCAAAAAAGTTCAGGTCACCATCAGCATCGGTATCGCCAACCCCGGCGATCGGGCGACCACTCCCGAAGAAGTCCTTCAACTGGCGGACAAGGCTCTGTACCAGGCCAAGGAGAAGGGGCGCAACTGTGTGGTCATGTGGGAAACTGAAAAAGCCAAATCCGCCACCCGGGTTTGATCCCTCCCCCGGTTTTCCCATTGAGCCCCCTGATAAAATCTGATATAAACGGTAACTTTCCATTTCGAATTTTAAAGGACTCATCATGGCAACTTTGGACCAGTTGAAAACCCATATCTCCACCACCCANNCCACCACCCAGACCCGGGTGGAGGAAGCTCAAAAAAAAGCCGGTGGCGCCAAGTACGATCCGGAGCTCCGCAAAATCAAAAAAAAATATAAACGGCTGACCCGCAAGGCGGCGAAGATCGTGTATATGGAAAAGAAGAAAGAGGAAAAAACTAATAAAAAGAAAAAAGGCGGCGGTGAATAATAATCCCCGCCCCGCAACTCTCCCCTAACCCGGAATATCATGTCTTCGGATTCCTTCGATATAGAAAAGATCGCCCTCCTGGCCCGCATGAAACTCACCGATGATGAAAAATCCCGGTTGGGCAGCCAGTTCGCCCAGATCATGAGGCACATCAACCAGCTGAATCAACTGGAGACCGATCAGGTGGAACCCACCTCCCATGTTCTCCCGCTCCACAACGTATTTCGCGAGGATGAGGTGAAGGAAACCTTCCCGGGCGGGCCCTTCCTGCCTCTGGCGCCCCGCCAGGACAAGGGCCATTACGAAGTCCCGCAGATCATCTGACATGCACCAGCCCACGATCATTCAGGCCCGGCATCACCTGCTCGAAAAAAAATACACCGCGGTGGAATTGCTGGACGCCGTCTATAAGCGCATCGACGCGGTCGACGGCCGGGTGAAGGCTTACGTACACCAGACGCGCGAAATCGCGCATCAGCAGGCCGAGGCAGCGGACCGCAAACTGGCCGCGGGTGAAGACGCCCCTCTGCTGGGCATTCCCATCGCTCTCAAAGACCTCATCTGCATGAAGGGCACGGCCACCACCTGCGCCTCGCACATCCTTCATAATTTCATTGCGCCGTACGACGCGACGGTGGTCCAACGGCTGAAGGCGGCCGGAGCGGTGCTGATCGGCAAAACCAACATGGACGAGTTCGCCATGGGCTCCTCCAACGAAAATTCGTATTTTCATCCCACGCACAATCCGTGGGACCTCGAGCGCGTGCCCGGCGGTTCCAGCGGCGGCTCGGGCGCGGCGGTGGCGGCCAACGAATGCATGGCCGCGCTGGGCAGCGATACCGGCGGCTCCATCCGCCAGCCGGCGGCCTTCTGCGGCGTCACCGGCCTCAAGCCGACCTACGGCCGCGTCTCGCGCTACGGGCTGGTCGCCTTCGCCTCGTCGCTCGACCAGATCGGCCCGATGACCAAAACCGTGGAGGATGCGGCGATGCTGATGAATGTCATCGGCGGACACGATCCGATGGACTCCACCTCCGCCGATGTGCCCCTGCCGGATTTCACCGCGGCGCTGAGACGCGACGTGGCGGGACTCAAAATCGGCGTCCCCAAAGAATACTTCGCGGAAGGGCTGGACCCGGACGTGGAAAAGACCGTGCGGGAGGCCATCGCCCATCTCCAATCGCTGGGCATGAAAACGGTGGAAATTTCCCTGCCGCACACGGAATACGCCGTCGCCACCTATTACATCCTCGCCTGCGCCGAGGCCAGCGCCAACCTGTCGCGCTACGACGGGGTGAAATACGGTTTTCGCTCGGAAAAGTCGGATTCGCTGATGGACATGTATACCAACACGCGCGAGGAAGGCTTCGGCGAGGAGGTGAAGCGGCGCATCCTGCTCGGCACGTTCGTGCTCAGTTCCGGTTACTACGACGCGTATTACCTGAAGGGGCAGAAAGTGCGGACACTGATCAAGCAGGACTTTGAGCAGGCGTACCGGAAATGCGATCTGATCGCCGGTCCCATCGCCCCCCTTCCAGCATTTAAACTGGGGGAGAAGCTGGACGATCCCCTGCAGATGTACCTGTCGGACATCTTCACCATATCGGCCAACCTGGCGGGCATCCCGGCGATGTCGATTCCGTGCGGCCAGGCCGGCGGCAACCTGCCCATCGGCCTGCAATTGATGGGCAAACACTTCGATGAAGAAACCCTCCTCAACGTCGGCCACCGGTTCCAGCAAACCACCGACCATCACCTGAAACATCCCAGCCTGTAAGCCGCACCCCTCTTGACATTTTCGGAAAAGTAAAATATTGTTTTGGATATCCGATGCCCGGCGTCGGACCCCCACCCGACATTTCAACCGATCGCGAGGAGTTGGTGTCCCACTTTTCGATAAGGAGGGCCTTCAAATGAGTCAAACCGGCATTGTCACGGCCAGCGCTCTGAACTTTCGCCCGGAGCCTTCAACGCAACGTCCACCCCTGGGTCAACTGAAACGCGGTACCCAGGTCAAAGTCCTGGGCCGCCAGGGCCGCTGGTACCGGATTCAATCCAACGGCCAAACCGGATTTGTTTACGGGGATTTTCTGGAAATCCACGAGGATCAGCCGTTTGCCCGGTTTTTATACGAGCAGGCGGACCTCCAGACCCATCCCCTGAAACCGGACCCCGACGAATCCCTGGAGGCGGGCGGCGATGGATCACCCGGCGAAAAGCAGGTGGCCAAGACCTGGAATCAGTTCGGCGGACTGATTCAAAAGCTCAGTGAGGTGGTGGATGTTGAACCGGCCTCGGCCCTGGCGGTGCTGGTGGTGGAGTCCAGCGGCCGGGGGTTTTCTTCCGATGGGCGAATGATTATCCGCTTTGAGAATCACAAATTTCTGAAGTACTACGGAAAAAACCATCCGGATAAATTCAAAGCCCATTTCAAATTCGACCCGGAGAAACGCTGGCTGGGGCACCGGTTCCGAAAGTCACCGAACGGACGCTGGCAAACGTTTCACGGCAAGCAAAACGAAGAGTGGAAGGTGTTTGACTTCGCCCGGGAATTACACGCGGCGGCGGCCATGCGGTCGATCAGCATGGGACTGCCGCAGATCATGGGGTTCAACCATGCCGTGATCGGTTACGACTCGGTGGGGGAAATGTTCGATCATTTTTCGGACGATGTCCGCTTCCATATTCTGGGACTGTTCGATTTCATTCGCGGGGCCAGCGGCACCTCGCCCATGCTTCAGGCCTTGCAGAGACAGGATTTTGAGAAATTCGCCAGCCGCTACAACGGCCCCGGCCAGGCCGCCAAGTACGGGGCGTGGATCGAATCCCGCTACGACACCTTCCACCAGCTCCGGGGATAACGGGAAGGCGTTTTTCCACTAACCGTTCGTCTAGCCCCGCATGTTGCCGAACACGTCTTTCAGCAGTTGAGTGACGCGGGCGGCGGGGTCGCGGCGGATTTTTTTCTCCTCTTCCGCCACCATGACGAACAATCCGTGCAACGCCTTGTCGGTGACATAGCCGTCGAGGTCCACCGGCACGGGCGAATCGATGGGTAAGCGCTTGAGCGGTTCGACCATCTGTTTGTACAGGCGGGTGACGCCCACCTGGTTCATGGTATCGGTGATGATGGGCCGGAACAGTTTGGCAATGGCGGGTGACGTTTTTGCCCTTAAATAATCCGTGGCGGCGGTGTCGGGTCCGTTGAGAATGCGGCGCGCGTCTTCAAAAGTCATCTGGGTGATGGCGTCGAGGAAAATCGCCTTGGCTTGCGGCGCGGCTTTTTCGGCGGCGGTGTTCATGCTGTGTTCGAAATCATCCACCACCCGGCCGAACCCGAATTTGCGCAAAGCCTGGCCGGTTTTCTGAATTTCCGCCGGAAGCAGAATTTTGATCGCCTGGTTTCTGAAATAGCCGCCGGCTTTCGAAACATCGATCACGGCATTGCCGGTGCCGATGGACAGCGCCTCCTTCAACCCGGCGATGATTTTCCCCCCCGAGTCGGTCTTGGCCAGAGGAATCTGCACATTTTTAGCGAATTGATCCAGCTCCGCGCACCCGGCAACCCCTGTCATTAATACCAGTATTCCCATCCATTGTTTGAGCGATCGCATTTCTCTCCCCTTAAATCTTTGAAATTAATGGTTTGGTTTTATCAGTGTAAAGGGGTTGACCGGTTAATCCAACAGGCTTTTAATTTTGGGAATCAATTCTTCCAGGAACAAATCAAGGTACTGGGGCGACGCGGCGGACAGGTGCGGCTGGATGAGGAGGTTGTCCATCTCCCACAACTCCGAGGTTTCCGCCAGGGGTTCGGTTTCGAACACATCGAGGTAAGCGCCGGCGATCTGTTTCTCCCGCAAGGCATGGACCAGATCCGCCTCGCGGATGGCGTTCCCCCGGCCGACGTTGTATACCAGACTGCGGCGCGGCAGAAGGTTGAAATGTTCGCCGGTCAACAGGCCGTCGGTTTCCGGTCCGCCGGGCAGAACAATGATCAGATGGTCGGTTTGCGGCAACACTTCCGGCAAACGGTCGACCGTCACCACCCGGTCCTCCGCATCGAAATAATCGGGCAGCTGTGTGTTCCGGCGATTGACACCCGTGAGCCGGCATTGGAACGGTTTGAGAAGGCGGCCGAGGGTCCGCCCGATTCTGCCAAATCCCAGAATGGTGACCTGCGCCCGGTATAACGAGGTAATCCGCTGAGAGATTTTAACGCGGGCCCATTTTTTCTGTTTCTGAAGGCGGCGGGAAATTGGAAACGCCTTGCAGAAGTAAAGCATGGCACCCAACACGCTCTCCGCCATCATCAGGCCGTGGAACCCGCCGTGTAAAACCGGGATGCGCGACTCCTCACCCACGTCGATCCAATCCCTCCCCGCGGCGGGGGTGGCGATCCATTTCAGGCGTGGGGCAATATTTAACCACCCCGGCTTGAAATACCAGACGACAACGCCGTCCGCTTCCGGCAGGCGAGACAAAAAATCCTTTGAATTATGCGAAACAACCATTGAAAGGTGAGGAATTTGTCTACAAAAGTAGTCTTTATGCCGATCCTGGAAATTCCAGGCCTCGACATGGGGGTGGGTCAGATAGATCAANNTCAGATAGATCAAAATATTCATATATACTGAAAACTCACATTTTAGGGGTAGTACAACTTTCCATACAGGGATTTACCAAAAACCATACAAATATCAAAGTTTCACTTTAACCCTCAATTTTTAAAGCATTCTAAATCAATGAGTTAATTTTTTCAGGGCGTTTGGCACATATCTTGAATGAAATTCCTGCAAGATCAACCTTAACCCTGAGGAAGCCCATGATACGCTCTGATTTAGCCAACAAACTGGCCGCCAAGATGAATATTTCCAAGCAGGAGGCCGATCGCATTCTGCTGTCCTTCATCAACGGCATTATGACCAATCTGGAAAAAGACGGCCGCGTGGTCATCCAGGGATTTGGTTCTTTCCGCCTGAAGGAATACGAGGCCCGCGTAGGCAAAAAGCCGGTGACCGGCGAGCCCATTGAGATTCCAGCCCGCAAAAAACCGGTATTCCATGCCAGCAAAGAACTGAACCAGATCATCAACCGCGAACGTCAGACCCGTCAGGTCTACGCGGAACCGGTTCAGACCCCCGTATTCGCGGCCTGAACCGCGGATCCAGGGATGCCGTTTTCTTTGCGGCACTGTGTTATAATGGGCTGATTCGTTTTCGAACCGAGGGAGGTTTGGGAACCCCCCAACCTCTCCCTCAGTCCGATTCCCTCTTTTTCAGGAGGCTGGACATGGGCAACCCCGACAGTTGCAGTAAATGCGGCGAGAAAAGCATTCTCAAGGGGGAAATCGGCCTGCGAACCAGCCGCGACCTGGAATTGATCATGGTGGTCCGCAAGGATCATGGCATCGAGAAAAAGGTTCCGCTTCAACCCCGGGTTTGCGCCAAATGCGGCTATGTGGATCTGTTCGTCGAAAACCCCGAAAACCTCAAAATCACTTCCAGCGACAAACCGATCGACCCGAAGTTCAAACAACGTCCCCTCCTGGAATACGATTTCTGATATCCGGCTTTACCTTTCCGGCAAATACTGGCTTCATCTGTTTCGAATTGACTTGTCTTCATTACCTGTTTAAGTAAAAATATTGTGGTAGCTATTCCCCCGTGAAACGCTCATGTTCTCTTCCAGGGGCTCTCAATGAGTAAGGTTGCAAAAGGTCAGGTTCATTTTCTTCTTTATAAAATTCATTCCCTGACCGGCCTGATTCCCATCGGTGTGTTTCTGGTCCTCCATCTATCGGTAAATTCCCTGAGAACCGTGGGAGTTTTACCTTACCAGTTGAGTATTGACCTCATCAACAACCTTCCGTTCCTGATCTGGATTGAAGTGTTGTTTATTTACATACCCCTTCTGTTCCATTCCTTTATGGGGTTTTATATTANNCGCGCAACTGGATGTATGTCCTGCAACGGTTGACGGGGGCGGTGGTCTTTCTGTTTCTGATTTATCATATGGGAACGACCGTGGCTCCGAAACTCTGGTTCGGTCATCACCACTTTGAAGCGGCGCCGTTTTTGATCAAGGTGATGAACGAGGAATTCGCCGCCTGGGCCGGACGGATCATTTACTTCATCGGCATTGTCAGCGCCACTTATCACTTCGCCAACGGATTGTGGGGATTCTGTATTTCCTGGGGAATCATAATCGGTCCCCGGGCACAGCGCAATGCCAGCATCGCCTTCATGCTGTTCGGGGTGGTCTTGACCATTTTGGGGCTTGCGACGGTAGTGGAGTTCTCCCTGCATCCGGTTGAGGTCGAACCCACTTTCAAGGGAGGGTCCTGATGCCCAAACGAAAACCGCAATATATCGTAATCGGCGGCGGCCTGGCGGGACTGGCTCTCACCATGAAACTGTGCGAGAACAAGGCGAAGGTCGTCCTCGTTTCCTATCAGGCGGTCAAGCGGTCCCATTCCGCCTGCGCGCAGGGCGGAATCAACGCCGCCATCGATACCAAGGGTGAGGGGGACTCGCCGGACACTCATTTTTACGATACCGTGAAAGGCGGCGATTTCCTGGCCCATCAGCCGCTGGTGCGCGACATGTGTTTTCAGGCCCCGGCCATCATTCACATGATGGACCGCCTGGGAGTCGCGTTCAACCGGACGCCGGAGGGGCACCTCGAATTCCGCCGTTTCGGCGGCACGCTTTACTCGCGGACCGCGTTTGCCGGCGCCACCACCGGCCAGCAACTCCTGTATGCCCTCGATGAGCAGGTTCGCAGATACGAGGTGGAGGGACAAGTTCAAAAACTGGAATGGCACGAATACCTGGCCGCCGTTCTGGATAACGAAGGCATCTGCCGAGGGGCGGTCCTGCATGATTTGCGGACCGGGGAAATTTTCACCCTCAAGGGGGATGCCGTGGTTCTGGCCACGGGAGGACCCGCGAAAGTCTACGGCAAAACCACCGGCTCGACGGTCTGTAACGGGGCGGCCACCACCTCCGCTTATCTGCAGGGAGCGAAATACGCGAACGGCGAGTTCATTCAGGTCCATCCCACCGCCATTCCCGGCCAGGACAAACTGCGCCTGATGAGCGAATCGGCGCGCGGCGAGGGTGGGCGCATCTGGGTTCCGCGAAAAAGGAATGACTCCCGCGACCCCCTCACCATTCCCGAGGAGGAGCGCTACTATTTTCTGGAGGAAAATCATCCGCGGTTCGGCAACCTGGTGCCGCGGGATGTCGCCTGCCGGGAAATCCACGACATTGTGTATAACAAAAACCTGGGAATCGAAGGACAGCCCATGGTGTATCTGGACCTGACGCACCAAACCGAGGAATTTCTGGAAACCCGGCTGGGTGGTATTCTGGATATCTACACCAAGTTTACCGGCGACGACCCCAAAAAAGTGCCCATGAAAATTTTCCCGGCGGTGCATTATTCCATGGGGGGTATTTGGACCGATTACGAGGACGACGGCCATGGCCTGATCGATCACCAATCCCCGCGTAACCAGGCCACCTCCATCCCCGGCCTGTATGCCGCCGGGGAAGCGGACTATCAGTACCACGGCGCCAACCGGCTGGGGGCCAACTCTCTGCTGAGCTGTATTTATTCCGGACTCATGATGGGTCCCGGTCTGATCAATTACAGCCGAAACCAGAACCGCCATCACGAAGATATCCCGTCCACAGTGTTCGATCAGGCGCGGGATCAATGGCGGGAAC
>JABAHS010087457.1_pt1 | contig 12442 bp, 14 predicted proteins | sample 7062111 | NCBI WGS metagenome assembly JABAHS01 (sample SAMN14534600, study PRJNA622989) | marine sediment metagenome | biome: marine biome [ENVO:00000428]; feature: marine pelagic biome [ENVO:01000023]; material: deep marine sediment [ENVO:00002113]; isolation source: pool of 4 deep marine... | reverse complement strand
ACTGAAGCGCCTCCTGGGCATGGAGGTCCCCGCCGAAACCGTAACGGACGTTCTGCAACGGCTCGGCATGACGGTGCGCGCCGAAGCGGACGGGTGGCGGGTGACGCCCCCGGCCTTTCGCTTCGACGTGACCATCGAGGCCGATCTCATCGAGGAGATCGCGCGCATCGTCGGTTACGACGCGGTCCCCGAGCATCGCCCCCAGGGTGAGCTTGCCATCCCGCCCCGGCCCGAGGGCGTGATCGGCCTGGCGCGCATGCGCGAGGTTCTGGTCGAACGCGGCTACCACGAGGCCATCACGTACAGCTTCGTGGACCCGCGCCTTCAGGATGTGCTCGACCCCGAGGCCCGAACCCTGCGTCTGGCCAACCCCCTCTCCAGCGACATGTCGGTGATGCGCACCACGCTGTGGCCGGGGCTCCTCCAGGTCGCGCTGCACAACATCAACCGCCAGCAGGAGCGCGTGCGTCTGTTCGAGGCGGGGCTCGCTTACCGCTACGCCAACGGCGCGCTCACCGAGAAGCGGGTCATCGGCGGGATCGCGACCGGAACGGCCTATCCGGAGCAGTGGGGCCTGCCGAAGCGTGAGGTGGATTTCTTCGACCTCAAATCGGACCTCGAGGCTCTGCTGAACCTCACGAATCGGGCGGAGGAGTACCGGTTCGCCCCGGTGGCGCATCCGGCGCTGCATCCCGGGCAGGCCGCCGCCATCGAGCGCGGGAAGCGCCGCGTCGGGCTGGCCGGGGCCCTGCACCCGGGCGTCCTGCGCGAGCTCAAGGTCCCCGGCGCGGTGTACGTTTTCGAGCTCGAGCTGGGCGAGATCGAGGCCGCCCAGCTACCCCGCTTCAGGCCGATCTCGCGCTATCCCGCCGTGCGCCGGGACATCGCCATCATCGTCGATGAGGCGGTGACCGCCGAGGCGGTGCGCCAATGCATTCGAAAGTGCGTTGGACAGGCGACCGGCGATGTGCTACAAAACTTTGAGTTGTTTGATGTCTATCGCGGCGAAGGCATTGATTCGGGGGCGAAAAGTTTGGCGGTGGCCTTGACCTTCCAGGCCGCGTCGCGCACGCTTACGGACGAGGAAGTCGATGCGCTCCAGGCGGACGTCGTCGACGCGCTTCAACGAGAACTCAAGGCGGTGCTAAGGGGGTAGGAGTGTCGCTCACCAAGGCCGACATGGCGGAGAAGCTCTACGAGGAGCTCGGGCTGAACAAGCGCGAGGCCAAGGAGCTCGTGGAGCTCTTCTTCGAGGAGGTCCGGCAGGCGCTGGAGTCCGGTGACCACGTGAAGCTCTCCGGGTTCGGCAATTTCGACCTCCGCGACAAGAACCAGCGACCGGGTCGCAATCCCAAGACGGGGGAGGAGATCCCGATCTCGGCCCGACGCGTGGTGACCTTCCGTCCGGGCCAGAAGCTCAAGGCGCGGGTGGAGGCCTATGCTGGACCCGTCGAGTAACGTCGAGCTCCCGGCGATACCGGGCAAGCGCTACTTCACCATCGGCGAGGTCAGCGAGCTCTGTGCGGTCAAGCCGCACGTGCTGCGGTACTGGGAGCAGGAGTTCCCGCAGCTCAAGCCCGTCAAGCGCCGCGGCAACCGCCGTTACTACCAGCGCCAGGACGTCATCCTCATCCGCCAGATCCGCAGCCTCCTCTACGAGCACGGGTTCACCATCGGCGGCGCCCGCCAGAAGCTCTCCGGCAGCGAGGCCAGGGTCGACGCCCACCAGAGCCAGCAGATCATCCGCCAGCTCCGGGCCGAGCTCGAAGAGGTCCTCAACATCCTCAAGCGCTGAGCGCCGCGGTCCGGGGAATCACCCGAGCAATCCGCCGGTATCATCGGGTAAACTGTTCAGCTTCTTCGGGGCGTAGCGCAGCCTGGTAGCGCACCGCAATGGGGTTGCGGTGGTCGGTGGTTCGAATCCACTCGCCCCGACCAGTACTTACGGTTCCTCACGCACGCATACTGGGTAGGTTTTGCGTGAGGAACCTCCGCTTCACCTCCCGGTAAGGCGCCTCGACCGCCTCCCCGAGCAGCCTCAGCGTCAGCACCGCATAAAGCCGCCCCATGTCCTTGTCGGAGCGGTGGTCGAGCACATCGCGACGCATCATCTCGTCCACGCCGGCATCACGCATGCGCTGCCCGCTGGTGTGCTTGAGGTCGTGGACCCGCAAGCCCGGCAGACCGGCTTTCGTGGGGGCCCGACTCCAACCTGTTCATCTCGGCCAGCCGCCGGGGCTACCTTCGAACCGGACAACATGCCTCCTACCACCCGCCGTGTGCGTGCCCTTGCCCCCGTTAGTGGCCCCTGCTTGTTCCGTATGTAGAACGTTGCCGGACTCCCCCGGGCTGGCGACGAACATCCTGAATTCAGGGAGGTCGTCCGTATTAAAGTTGCCTAAAAAAGTAGATGTAGTGCAACCCCCTCGCTCCATGCCACTCAGAAGTCGCTGCAAGCAGCCTCCACCCTAGGGCAGGCGCCCTATTCAATACCTTTCCCTTACTGGCGTCCCGCACAATCACAACCTTGTAATTCCATGGCCTAGTCCGTTGAGGCAGTTTCTTGAAAAAGGCATTGTAGCGGCCGCTGGTATCATCCCTGGCGACGGAGACAAGTGCAAAACCCCTCATTCTTGTGTTCAGCCAACGCTCCAGGTCGGCCGGAACCCTTCGGGGCTTAAACCACGACACTCGATAACTTGTAGGTTCCCGCTGCGCTCGGCGTGCTGGAACGCGTGTCTGGGGTCGGGCATCACGGTGATCGCGGACCTGATGTTGGGCGCCGCGATGATCGCGAACACGGTGCCCAACAGCATCTTCAACGATAGTGAAGATGATGATGCCGAGGGCAAGCAGGATAAAGGTGTTCGGAGTTGAGCGCTTCATATTACCCTCCTTTCCAGACATATCTGTGCCGACAATCGAGGACTGGTGACGGGTTCGGCGCTTTACGCCGCGGTTAGCACGAGGGTCAAGGCGTCCGCCCCGATCGATGGACCTACGCTGCAAGGCTGACACCGCCAGGCTTGCAGGCTGGTTACGACTGGCTTCCATACGGTTCACAATCACATGGGTGCTGCGGTGATGTCCCATTCCGCGTTATCCAGAAAGCTTTGGCGCAGAACTTCCAAGCGGATTTCGAACCAGTAAGTACTTCTCGGATGCCAAGTCACGGGGCGCCGGGATGGGCTGCCTGGCGTTCTCGGGCTGCGCACGCCCGAACCCCTGTCCAATAGTCGCGGCGAATGTTTTCGAACATCTTGCCGGACGGCGCCATCGTTAGATGTGCGTTTTGCCACATACGTCAAGTCGAATCCTTCCTTGAGGCATGCGTGCAAGAGCTTCCTTCATGTAGAGGAGACAGCCCGCGTGACGCATCTGTAAGCGGGTTGTTACTTCCAGAAGAGGGACGTGCTGCATATGTTCATTAGCGATAGAGGCTGAAAGCTCGAGCATACAACTTGCTTTCTCTCAGCCTCGTATAGCGATTACTTCGCGAAAAGCTGGGCGTCGTGCTCAGGAATCAAGTCGGTCGTCGAGCGAGTTCTTGCGCCGACCTCCAGAAGGAGAACGCCATGAACAAGAGAAGCCTATTCGCAATTGTGCTTAGTTCCCTTGCCATTGGTGCATCGGGTTGTGCGACTATCATGACGGGCACTGACCAGGATGTTCTCGTGAGGACTGAGAAGGATGTCCGAGCGGCGAGCTGTAAGCTCGAGGACTCAAAAGGACGAAGCACGTTTGTTGCGTCAACTCCCGATACGGTCACGCTAGTGAAGGGCGATGCACCACTGACCGTCACGTGTGAAAAAGAAGGCTACAAGACCGCTACGGCAGTCATTAACGAGACAATCAGCGGCGCGACATTCGGGAACCTCCTGCTGGGGGGCGTCGTAGGGGTTGCCATAGACGCAGCATCCGGGGCAGCGCAAAAGTACCCACCGCAGATTATCGTTTGGCTGGAGCCAGTGGAATGGGAGTCCGAGGCTCAAAGAGAGCAGTGGCTGAAGGAGAAACGAGAATTCGAGGTCGCCATGGGGCAAACGACAGCGAGCGAGACACCCGATTCCGAGGCCTCGAATGTAAACGGCGGCGAGCAGCAAGAGAAGCCGGCCGGGGAAGCGACCGACGAGGCTGAGGCAATCAAGGTCAAGAATCCGGCGCTCGATGGTCCCTGGTAAAATGTTCCGGTGTCAACGCCGGTGATATGTGTCGTCAAACCAGGCGGCACTAATTTGCCCCCGGCGGCGCGAGCTCCGGGGGTTTTCTGTCGGCCCCTTTTGGCCGGAAGACCGGCTCGGGTTCCTGTGGAAGCCCCACGCCAGCTTGCCCGCGAACCCTCGTCCTGCGTAATCTGGTGGACAGCCAAAGGCGGCTCCCGCGGCGGCCGTATGGAGCGTAGGAAACCATGAGCGACGAACCGACGCGTCATCATACCCATCACGACCACACCGAGCCGCCCTCGGACCTCGAGCTACGGGTCAAGTCCCTCGAATCGCTGATGGTGGAGAAGGGCCTGGTGGACCGGCGCGCGCTGGATGAGCTTATCGACACCTACGAACACCGGGTCGGGCCGCGCAACGGAGCCCGGGTGGTGGCCCGGGCGTGGGGCGATCCGGACTTCAAGCGCTGGCTTCTCGAGGATCCCGGTGCCGCCATCGCCTCGCTCGGGTACACGGGTCGCCAGGGCGAGCACGTGCAGGTCGTGGAGAACACGCCCGAGGTGCACAACCTCGTGGTGTGCACGCTCTGCTCGTGCTACCCGTGGCCCCTGCTGGGGCTGCCGCCCGTGTGGTACAAGTCGGCGCCGTACCGCTCGCGCGTGGTCATCGACCCGCGCGGGGTGCTCGCCGAGTTCGGTACCGAGATCCCCGAGGACGTCGAGATCCGGGTCTGGGATTCGACCTCCGAGATGCGCTACCTGGTCCTCCCCGAGCGTCCTGCAGGCACGGAGGGCTGGAGCGAGGAGGCGCTGGCGCGGCTCGTGACCCGCAACGCAATGGTGGGTGTCGAGCGTGCCCGGTCACCGGCGGAGGCGGCGAACGAATGAACGGTGCTCATGATCTGGGGGGCATGCACGGTTTCGGCCCCATCGACCCGGAGTCCGAGAGTGAGGAGCCGGTGTTCCATGCCGAGTGGGAGCGGCGGGTCTTCGCGCTCACCCTGGCGGCGGGGTTTCTCGGCAAGTGGAGCCTCGATCAGACGCGGCACGCGCGCGAGCGCCAGCACCCGGCGGACTATCTGCGCCACAGCTATTACGAAAACTGGCTCGCCGGACTCGAGACGTTGCTGGTCGAGTCGGCGCTGGTGAGCGAGCAGGAGCTGCACCGGGGGCGGGCCACGCGCCGCCTGGGCGAGGCCGACGGCATCCGCGTGCTCGAGGCCCGGCAGGTGCAGCGCGCGCTGGCGCGTGGGGGGCCGACGACCATGGACATCCCGCTCGAGCCCAAGTACCGCGTGGGCGACGGCGTGCGCGTCCGAAACATCAACCCCGCCGGTCACACGCGGGCCCCGCGCTACATCCGCGGCAAGACGGGCGTGGTCGCGGCCGATCACGGCGTTCACGTGTTCGCCGACAAGAACGCTCACGGGGTCCGCGAGGGCCAGCGGCTCTATGGCGTGCGCTTCAGCGCGCGCGAGCTGTGGGGACCGGAGGCGTCCGCGCGGGATGCGGTGTACGTGGATCTGTGGGACGCGCACCTGGAGCCCGGGTGATGCCGGCGCACGATCCCTCTTTCGAGGATCTCCCCGCCATTCCGCGTGACGACGAGGGAGGACCGGTGTTCCGGGCCCCGTGGGAGGCCCACGCCTTCGCCATGGCGGTGAGTCTCGCCGAGCGCGGGCTCTTCACCTGGAAGGAATGGGCGCAGGCCCTGGCCACGGAGATCGAGGCGGCGCAGGCGGCCGGCGACCCCGACCTCGGCGACACCTATTACCGGCACTGGCTGAACGCGTTGCAGGGACTGCTCGAACGCAAGGGCGTCGTGGACGCGGCGCTCGTATCCCGGCGCCGGGACGAGTGGCGCCGCGCCTACCTCAACACCCCCCACGGGCAGCCGGTGGAGCTCGGGGCAGGCACTGAAACGCCCCTCGAGCGCCCTGAACGCGCCCAGCTCCTGGACCGACTTGCCCGGCTTCCCGAAGTGGGCACCGAGTCTCCGCCCGCATCCGTCGTGCGGGATGAGCGGGACAAACGGTGAGGTCGAGGTGTCGAGCGTTCCCGTACTCACGCGCCGCTCAAAGTCGATTTCCGCATCCGGCACGCCCGGCCCCGTCGACCTCATGGGTTGTTGGATATGAACGTCGGTTTCATAGGTCTCGGGACCATGGGGAGCCGTGTGGCGCGCAACATCCAGCGCGCGGGGTTCGATCTCGTCGTCCACGACCTGAATCGACACGCCGCGGCCGCGCTGTTGTCGAAGGGCGCGCGCTGGGCGGACAGTCCCAAGGACGTGATGGATGGAACGGATCTCGTCGGCACGATGGTCTTCGGCCCGAAGGAGATCGAGGACGTGGTGCGCGGCGGGAACGGCCTCCTCGCGGGTCCGTGCGCCGACAAGGTGTGGTTGGACCTCACCACCAGTGCGCCGTCGCTCATGCGCGCCCTCGGCGAGGCGTTCAGCGCCCGGGGCGGGATGCCGGTGGACGCGCCGGTCACAGGCTCGGTGGATGCGGCCATCCGCGGCGACATGATCATGTTCGTCGGCGGCGAGGATGCGGCGGTCGCGCGGGCACAGCCGGTCCTCGACGCCATCGGCCGCACTCGCCGTGTCGGCGCCCACGGCAACGGATACGTGGCGAAGCTCGTCAACAACCAGCTCTGGAAGATCCACGCCGCCGCTATCGGGGAAGCCATGGTGGCGGCGAAGAAGGCAGGCCTGGAGCCCGAGGTCTGGTGGGAGGCGATGAAGGGCGGGGCGGCGGACAGCTACGTCATGCAGCACGACGTACCCTCCGTCTTCGCCGGTCATTACGATCCCTCGTTCCCGCTGGTCCTCTGTCTCAAGGATCTGTCGCTGATCGCGGACCTGTTGGACCAGACAAAGACGCGCGCGGAGCTCACGCGGGCCACGCACGCGCGCTTCCAAGAGGCCGCCGACCGATACGGTCTGGCGGCCGGCGACATGGCGGTGTGCAAGTTGATCGAAGACCACGCCGGCGTAGAGCTGCGAGTTGCAGGCGAGTGGACAGCGCCCTGGGAGGCCCGGCACCCGGACGAAGAGTGATTGGGGTCTAGCTGTCGCGGCGCAGGGGCCGGACGATGTCGCGCATAGCTTGCTCCGCGTTCTCCATGTCGGCGAGAAGCCGCAGCTGCGCGCGGCAGCGTTCCAGGTTGTGGCGCTCGCGCGCGACCTTGAAGTACACGTCGCCCGCCAGATCATCGGTCAGAAACCGCATGGCGAGCTCCAGCGTGATGACGCGCGGCGCGAGCGCGAGCCGGTCGAGCTCCTCGGCCGTCAGCACGTCCCCCGCGCCCTCGAGGTAGCCTTCCACCAGTGCCTGGAAGTACGGCAACCGCAGGCCGCCCGCGGCCGAATCCTCGGGGCCGGCGGCCGCGCTGCGCGCCAGGTCGCCGAAGTCGTGCAGCACGAGCCCCGGCATGACCGTATCCAGATCCAGCACGCACAATGCCTGTCCGCTGAGTTCGTCGAAGAGCACATTGTTGATCTTGGTGTCGTTGTGCACGACGCGCACGGGCAGGCGGGCGCTCGCCAGGGCGCTCGCCGTGCTCTCGCGGGCCAGGATGAAGTCGATCTCGGAGCGCACGTTCCGCGCGCGGTTCACGGGATCGGCGGCCACGACGCGCAGCAGCGCGTCGCGGCGCGCCACGGTGTCGTGAAATCCCGGGATGGTCTCGTGCAGGGACGGCCCCGGCAGATCCGCCAGCGCGCGCACGAACGCTCCGTAGGCGCGCGCGGCGGCGCGCGCCACAGCGGGATCCGGGGCGACGTCGTGGGTGCGGGCGTGGGCGATGTAGAGGTAGGTACGCCAGCACCCGCCGTGAGGGTCTCGCCAGAAGGGAGCGCCGTCCCCCGCCGGGACCAGCGTGAGCACGCGCCGCTCGAGATCGGGGACCCCCTGCGCACTCAGGCGATGGCGAAGATGCCCGGTCACGCGGCGGATGTTCTCCATGAGCGCTGCGGGATCGCCGAAGACGCGCGTGTTGATGCGTTGATGCACGTATCGGACATCTCCGCCCCCGACCGCGTAGGTGCACAGACAGGTGCGGTGTATCAGACCCGAGCCGAGGGGGCGCGCCTCCACCAGCGGGGCGCCCCCTGCAAAGGCGGCGGCGAGTCCCTGCGGCAGGTCTTCGGTTGGCACGCCCGGTTGCATGTGCAGGTTCCAACGGCCTCCGTGACAGCAAGAACGGGACGGATCCATTTTTCGCCGGGATATGGCAGATTCTGACAGCCCTCGATGAAAAATAGACCCGTCCCCTTTGTTGCCAACGTCGTCGGAGCCCCGCCGTGAGGCGCCTTGCGCGCGCCCAGGCGACGGTGTTTGATGGGGCGACGTGCGGCACGCGGAGACGCATCGAGGTGGATGCATGACGAAGCACCAGATGATGCCGGAGCTGTGCCGGCTGAGCGCCGAGGAGGCGGTGCGGCGGTTGAAGGCGCGCGAGGTGTCGCCGGTGGAGATGGTGGACGCGGCCATCGCTCGCATCGAGGCCGTGGACGGTGTCCTGAACGCCATACCCACGCGGTGCTTCGAGCGCGCGCACGAGCACGCGAAGCACCTCATGGCGCAGGAGCGGCACATCGAGCGCCCGCCGGCGTGGCTGGGCGGCCTGCCCATCGCCGTCAAGGACCTGACGCCCGTGGGCGGGGTGCGCACCACCTACGGCTCGCGCCTCTTCGCCGAGCACGTTCCGCAACGCTCCGATCTGCTGGTCGACCTGCTGGAGGCGAACGGGGCCATCGTCATCGGCAAATCCAACACCCCGGAGTTCGGCGCCGGGGCCAGCACGTTCAACGACGTCTTCGGCATTACCCGCAATCCCTGGAACCCGGCCAAGTCGGCGGCCGGATCGTCCGGCGGATCCGCAGCAGCGCTGGCCTCGGGAGAGGTCTGGCTGGCCACGGGCTCTGATCTCGGCGGCAGCCTGCGCACGCCGGCGAGCTTCAACGGCATCGTCGGGCTGCGGCCCAGCCCCGGCCGGGTGCCGCGCGGCCCGGTGCAGCAGCCCTTCGAGACGCTGTCGGTGGGCGGGCCGATGGCACGCACCGCCACCGACGCGGCGTTGTTGCTCGATGCCATGCTCGCGCAGCACCCCGAGGATCCGCTCTCGCTGGAGGCGCCGGCGGTGCCGTTCGCCCAGGCCGTGGGGCGCATGGAGGCGCCGCGCCGCGTCGCCTTCAGCCCGGACCTGGGGCTCACGCCCGTGCATGCCACGGTGCGCGCCGTGTGCGAGTCGGCGGCCGCGGGGCTCGCCCACACCGGCATCGACGTGGAGGAGGCGTGCCCGGACTTCACCGATGCGCAGCGCTGCTTTCAAGTGCTGCGGGCGATGTCGTTCGTCACCGCCCTCGGGCCGTACCTGGACGAGCACCGGGAGCTCTTGAAGCCCGAGATCGTGTGGAACATCGAGCAGGGCCTCGCCCTCGGCCCCGCCGATCTGGCCTGGGCGCAGCGCGCCCGCACGCGACTCTACTATCACGTGGTCGAGTTCTTTCGCAGGTACGATCTGCTGCTGTGCCCGGCGGCCATCGTGCCGCCCTTCGACGCCGAGGTGCGCTACGTGGAGGAGGTCGAAGGGCGGCGCTTCGACAACTACGTCGACTGGATCGCCATCACCTACGCCATCACCCTGACCAGCTGCCCCGCCGTATCGGTGCCCGTGGGATTGACCGCCGACGGGCTGCCGGTGGGCCTGCAGATCGTCGGGCCGCCGCGGGGCGAGGCCCAGGCGCTCGGTGCCGCCAGGTTGCTGGAGGAACTCGCCGGGTTGAGCGCACGCTTGCCCGTCGACCCGTGATCAATGCGGGCTATCGCATGGCGCGCTTGAAGTCCGGCAGGCCGGTGCTCAGGAACCAGCGTTTTTCCTCGGGCTCGTACCACCACAGCTGTTGGTCGGTCAGATGCCGCACCGTGGGCGAGTTCTCGTGGTAGAAGTCGATCTCTGCGCTGACCTTGATCTCCGTCTCGTCGGGCGAGATGCGCTGGCTCGTGATCTCGTACGAGGTCACGCGGATGGCGTCGAGAAACTCGAAGTCGGGCTCGCCTAGCTCGAGGTCGTCCTCCCGGGTTTGCACCGTCGCATAAGCGGCGTCGAACTCGCTCCAGCGTATTGCCTTGCGGTAGGTTCGCAGCGTCTCTTCGAACTGGATGGCTCTCTCGCGGCTCTGGTAGGAGGCGCACGCGGCGACGAGGAGCAGAAGCAGAAAGGGGAGGGCGAATCGAGCGAGAGTGGCTGCGCGCACATCGAGTCCTTGCAGATCCGGCGATGCACATAGTTTCGAGCTTTTGGCAGCCCGTCTCAAGGACTTGCGACGAGCGGTTGCAGCGCCCAGCCTGCATTTCTCACCGCTTCGCGCGCACAGCGGTGGTGGGAAATGCGGGCCAGACGCCGACCCCGTGACAACGCTACGGCTACGACGTATGGTTCTCGCCCGAGGGGCGGGTCGCGGCTTTATCGCCGGCGTCCGTGTGTCGTCATCGCGTCCTGCCTGGGGGAGGTTGCATGCCGCGCTATTCCGTATTCAGCCTCGTCGCCAACGCGTTGAGCCATCAGCAGCGCTGGCCGCAGGCGTGGCGATCGCCGGAGCCCCAACGCGAGTATGAGGTGATCATCATCGGCGGCGGCGGACACGGGCTCGCCACCGCTTACTACCTGGCCAAGGAGCACGGCATCACCGATGTCGCCGTGCTCGAGAAGGGCTGGCTGGGCGGCGGCAACACGGGGCGCAACACCACCATCGTGCGCTCCAACTATTTTCTCAAGCCCAATGCCGAGCTCTACGAGTACTCGCTGAAGCTCTGGGAATCGCTCACGCGGGAGCTGAACTTCAACCTCATGTTCAGCCAGCGCGGCGTGCTCAACCTCGCGCACAGCGACGGGCAGCTCGAGCACTACATGGCGCGCGGCAATGCCATGCGCGTCAACGGCATCGACGCCGAGATCCTGGATCGCGCGCAAATTCAGACCATGGTGCCGCTGCTCGACTGCTCGCCCCGGGCCCGCTATCCCATCGTCGGGGGCCTGTTGCAGCGCCGGGGCGGCACCGCCCGCCACGACGCCGTCGCGTGGGGCTTCGCCCGCGGCGCGAGCGCGCGCGGGGTGCACATCGTCCAGAACTGCGAGGTGACCGGCATCCGGCGCGACGCAGGCCGGGTGATCGGCGTCGAGACGACCCGCGGCGCCATCGCGGCGAAAAAGATCGGCATCGCCGTCGCAGGCCACACGAGCCACGTGGGGGCCATGGCCGATATCCGGCTGCCCATCGAGAGCCACGTGCTCCAGGCGTACGTAACCGAGCCGATCAAGCCGGTGCTCGATACCGTGGTCACCTTCGGCGCAGCGCACTTCTACGTGAGCCAGACCGACAAGGGCGAGGTGCTGCTCGGCGGCGATCTCGACGGCTACAACTCCTACGCCCAGCGCGGCAACCTGCCGGTGCTCGAGCGCATCACCAGCATCTGCCTGGCCATGTTCCCGAGCTTCGGCCGCCTGCGCATGATGCGCACCTGGGGTGGGGTGGTGGATATGACCATGGACGGCAGTCCGATTATCGGCAAGACCCCGGTGCAGGGGCTGTATCTGAACGGCGGATGGTGCTATGGCGGCTTCAAGACCACACCCGCCTCGGGCTGGGTGTTCGCCCACACCATCGCGCGCGACGAGCCGCACCCGCTGAACGCGCCGTTCTCGCTGGAGCGCTTCGCGAGCGGGCACCTGATCGACGAGCACGGCTCGGGCCCCAATCCGGCGCTGCACTGAAGAGAATGGCGTGGGTTTGTCAGTCACGGGTCGGTTATTGCAGAGTCGATTGAACCTCCGCTTTGCCGGCGCGGGGGGCCCTTGCGAGGGTGACTGGCGGAGCGCGGCACGCGGGGCGATAAGGCCCACAGGGCGCCCGCCAGGGATGGCGGGCGCCGAGCATCGCGACATGGAGGTCGCGTTGCGAGGCCCGGCCCGCGCGCCGAAGGACGCGCAGCCTCGGAACCCGGAGCAAGGGCTCCCCGCGCCGGGCGGGGACAGAAAGAACGGACCACGAATCACCAAGCATGCTTCTCATTGAGTGTCCCTGGTGCGGCGAGCGCGCGCAAACGGAGTTCACCTACGGCGGTGATGCCACCGTCGAGCGTCCGCGTGACACGGCGTCCGCGTCAGACGATGAGTGGCATCGGTACGTATACGTCCGCGAGAACCGGCGCGGACCGCACCTGGAGTACTGGCAGCACAGCCACGGATGCCGACGCTGGTTTCGGGTCGTGC
>JABAHS010052485.1_pt1 | contig 12442 bp, 11 predicted proteins | sample 7062111 | NCBI WGS metagenome assembly JABAHS01 (sample SAMN14534600, study PRJNA622989) | marine sediment metagenome | biome: marine biome [ENVO:00000428]; feature: marine pelagic biome [ENVO:01000023]; material: deep marine sediment [ENVO:00002113]; isolation source: pool of 4 deep marine... | reverse complement strand
ATCAGCCTGGCGTAGTTCTCGTCGAGGACGGGCAGATCCTGGGCGCTCGCCGCAACAGGCGTCGTGAGTGCGATCAGCGCGGCCAGCGGGAGTACGCGTACGAGGGTCATCGTGGCTTCCTTCTTTGGGTGTTCGTGGTTGGAGCCGGGACAAGATAGGCGATTGGCGGCGAAGTCCCAACACCTCTCGGGAGTGAAGGCTCTGAATGATCATCGCTCAACGCTCAACTCCCAAGGTAAATGTGTCAGCGCGCAACGCCCACTTTTCAATTTTCAAGCAACTGATGATTGAAAAGTGGGTGTTGGGCACTGAAAAATTCGCCGTGGGAGTTTACGAGTGATCATTGGTCATTCCCTTACCAACATGAAACCGAAGCGGAACACGGCGGGTAGTGTACGAATAGCTCAAGCGAGAAAGGAACGTCCCCATGACGGACACGATCCCACTGCGGCCGCTGGCATCGGACGCCGGCGGCGATCAGCCATCCACGCCCCGCCCGCCGATCCCCGACGCCGAGATCCTGGACGCCTACAGCCAGGCGGTCATCGGCGTGGCTGAGCGGCTCCAACCCGCGGTGGTCAGCGTATCGATCTGGGGCCGGCGCCGCAGCCCGTGGGAAGACCCGCCCAGCGGCAACGGGTCCGGCTTGGTCATCGCCCCCGACGGGCTCATCGTCACCAACCATCATGTGGTGGAAGGCACGCGCCGGGTGCGGGTCGCGTTCGACGGCGGCGAGGAGACGGAAGCCGACGTGATCGGGAGCGACGTCGCCAGCGACCTGGCGATGCTGCGCACCGATGCCGGCGGCCTCACCGCGGCGGAGTTCGGCGACGCCGGTCAGCTCCGGGTCGGCCAGCTGGTGCTGGCCATCGGCAGCCCGTACGGCTACACCTCGACGGTGACGGCCGGCGTCGTATCGGCGCTGGGCCGCTCGATGCGCGCCGCCGCCGGCCGGCTGATCGACAACGTCATCCAGACCGACGCGGCGATCAACCCGGGCAACTCCGGCGGCCCGCTGGTCACCAGCCACGGGCTGGTGGTGGGGATCAACACGGCGGCGATCGGCCGCGGCGCCGGCATCGGGTTCGCCATCCCGGTGAACGAGACGACGCGGCGCATCATGTCGGCGCTGATCAGCCACGGCATCTACCGGCGCGCCTACCTGGGGATCGCCGGGCGCGAGCGGCCGCTTTACGCCCGCGAGGCGCGGCGGCTAGCCCGGGAACAGCGGACCGGGGTCGAGGTGGTGGAGCTGGAGCCCGGCGGCCCGGCGCTGACAGCCGGGATGCGGGAGGGCGACGTGATCGTCGCCATCGACGGCGAGCCGGTGGCGGGGATGTCCGGCCTGCAGGGCGTGCTTTCACCCGAACGGATCGATAAGTTCGTGGTCCTGGAGCTGGTGCGGCGCGACCAGCGTCAGGAAATCACGATCCAGCTTGGTGTGTGGCCGGCCCCCTAGAGAGCGCGCATCCATCACCCCGCGAATTGAAAATGGAGAATTGAATGTGAAAATTGAAACTTCACGTTGGCAGTTGGTTATCGAATGTTCAACATTCAAGGTTCAACTCCCAGTGTGAAGTCTCAATGTTCACATTCAATTTTCGACTTTCAATTCTGTTGGGGTGGGCTGCAGGCTTCGTTCTGGCCGGATTCCTGCTGACCGCGGATGTCTCGGCGCAGAGCGTACATGTCCCCGACGCGGCCGACTCCCTGTTCCGACCCGAACCCGTCAAGCTTGCCGAGGTCGGCGTTCCCATCCATCCCGACCTGGCGCCATCGCCGGACGGGCGCCACATCGCCGTGCTCCAGACCCGGCCCGACCCGGTCCTCTGGATCGTGCCGACGGACGGCGGCGTGCCGTTCGCCTTCCGGAAGATGTGGGCAGCGTACAACCCGCGCTGGGCGCCGTCGGGCGACCGGATCGGGTTCATCGCCGGGATAGGGCCGCCGCGGATCTGGACCGTCGAGGTCGACCCCGCTAGCGGCCGGCCCCTGGCGCCGCCACGGCTCCTCTATCGCGCCGCCGCCAACGTCTACGCCTTCGCGCCCGACGGCGAGCGGATCGCCTTCGTGTCGCGGCGCTCGACCGCGGCCGGCGCCAGCGAGATTTACGTCATCGACTGGAAGACTCGGCACGCCCGTTTCCTGTTACGCGAGTCGGGGATGATCTACCGGCTGGACTGGGCGCCGGACGGCGGCCACCTGGTCTACGGCGTGGCGCCGGCGGCGTCGGACTCGGCGCACCGGGTGGTCCGGGCGACGATCGGCGGCCGACGCGAGACGCTCTTGCGGGTCCGCGAGTTCCTCGGCCTGTCCCCTGACGGCATGGCGCTGCTCTACCGGGCCGACGACCTGGAGGCGATCCGGCGGAACGCGCTGGAGATCGCCACGGCTCGCGGCGCGCCGCTGGGCCGCATCATCGTTCCGCGCGGCGCCACGCCCGCCTGGAGCGCCAACTCCACCGCGCTGCTCCAGGTCCAGCCCCAGGAGAACGGAGCGGCCGACAGGATCGTCGCGATCCCGTCGCCGGTCACCTGGCGGTTTTTCTGGTAGGTCGGAGCCGGGGACCGACCGCTCCGGCCGACCCGGCACACGGGCACGGTAGCACGCCGCGGGTCCACCGTCCGAGGTCACCCACAGTCTTCACCCGATGATCCGAGCCGGGTCGCTAAAACCAGCTCCGCTCGTCGGTCCCCGGCTCCTCCCGGACACTGATGCGGCCACGGGGAACGTGACCCCGCCATTCTCCCCGGAGCCGGAGATCGCATCCCATCGTCAGTGAGCCCGACCAACATCTCGGGCGTCGGGACGGGTCGTCGGAGCGGAGCTGGTTTTAGCGACCCCGCGATCACGGCGCAGCCGTGAGCGCGGGGGAGGCCGGAGCGGAGACGACCCGTCCCGACGCCCCACCCCCACGACGCCGCTCAGTCGCGCTGGCAGACGAGCGGGCCGCTGCGAGTTCCGCTCCGCCACTCGCCGGTCAGCTCGTCGTCCTCGAAACCGGTGAACGACGATACCGTCAACGAGCCGGGCCCATCGACGCTGATCAGCAGTGTCCCGTCGGCGCGACTGGCCGAATGGATGATCCGGTCGCGCGTCCCGTTGTCCCAGGTGATCATCCCCCAGTACTCGGCGGGGGATCCGCCCAGCTCGAACGTGCCACGGCCGATCTCCTCGCCGCGGAAACTGCCGGTGCACTCGAGCTTGCCGGTGATGTCAGGGCCCGACCCATCGGACGCCAGCAGTTCCGCCGGCTCGAGGAACGCCTGCCGGATCAGGCGCGGCAGCGCGCCGCCGGTCGGCGCGCCCGACATGTTGCCGACGATAGCGACGACCGCTTCGTTCTCGACATCGATGGAGAACGAAGTCGTGCCGCCGACCGAGCCGCCGCCGTGCGAGGCCTCGACGGCGCGGCCGTCCTGGATCCGCACGCCCCATCCGATACCGTAGCCCGTCGACTCGCCGTCGAAGGTGTGTTGCGGCGTCCATAGCTCCTCGATCACCGCCGGCGTCAGAAACTCGTCGCCCAGAAAGGCGAAGCCGAACCGGACCAGGTCCTCGGGCGTCGACAGAAAGCCGCCGCCCGCCCACTTGTAGCTGTTGTCCACGTAGGGCGCGTTCACGATCCGGCCGTCGCGGGTCCGCTCGTAGAAGCGCGTCCGCTGCGGAACGATGTCGCGGTTCTGATCAGCCACGGTGTGGCGCAGGCCGAGCCGGTCGAACACCTCCACCTGCATGAAGTCGAGGAACTCGACGCTCGACGCGCCTTCGACGACCGCGCTCACCAGGTTCCAGCCGTAGCTCGAATAGGAGAACCGGGTGCCGGGCTCGAAGAGCAGCGTGTCGTCCTGGAAGATCTCCAGTCCCTCGAGCACGGTCTCGTAATGTCGGGCGCTCAGGAACTCGTCGCCGGCGTAGTGGCGGATGCCCGCCAGGTGGCCGGCGACCTGCCGGGTGGTGATGGGCCAGCGCTTCTCGGGAAACGTCGGCACGTAGCGCTGGACGGGCGCGTCGAGATCGAGCTGGCCCCGCTCGAGCAGCAGGCCGACCGCGGCGGCGGTGACCGGCTTCGACACACTGCCGATCCGGAACCTGGTCCCTTCCCAGACGGGAACGCGGTGCTCGAGATCGGCGTAGCCGAATCCTTCCGACCAGACGACCGCGCCGTCGATCCCCACCGCCACCGACATCCCGGGCGTGCCGCTCTCCACCATGACCGCCTCGATCAGGGAGCGGGCGAATTCGATGGCGTCGGTGTACTGGTGCTTTGCGTCCTGCGCCCCCGCGGTCGCCGCGCTACAGACCAGCAGGGCGGCGGCCGCGAGCAACTGGCGAAGCAGCTTCTTTTTCACGGTGGAATCTCCGCTGTGGGTCTCCTGGACGGTGGGGGCGCCGTACGAGCCTTATACGATCGGCTGCCGCAAGATAAGGTTTGATCGGGATGAGGGCACGGGCCGGGGGAAACGGGCGGACGAGCATCCAACGCCCAAACTCCAACCTCCAACTATTCTGAAGGGCTGAGGCCGCGTTACCGTCCGTGTGCCCGACCGACATCTCCGGCGTCGGGACGGGTTGTCGGAGCGGAGCTGACTTTAGCGACCCCGCGATCACGGCGCAGCCGTGAGCGCGGGGGAGGCCGGAGCGAGACGACCCGTCCCGACGCCCACCCCCCACGACCACTTTCGAAGAGCCGTCGCCCCGCGCATCTTGTCGCCGTCACGACGAGATCCCCGGGAGGCCCTGCATGAACAACCTCATCGTTCTTGGCGTTATCGCCGTCGTCGGCGTCATCGTCGTCATCTACTACAACAAGCTGGCCTCGCTGCGGGTCCGGGCCGACGCCGCCTGGGCCGACATCGACGTCCAGCTCAAGCGCCGCTACGACCTGATCCCCAACCTGGTGGAGACGGTGAAGGGCTACGCCAGCCACGAGCGGGAGACGTTCGAGCGGGTGACCGAGATGCGAGCCGCCGCCATCAACGCCGAGGGCGTCGCCGAGCAGGCGCAGGCGGAGAACATGCTCACCCAGGCGCTCCGCTCGGTCTTCGCGGTGGCGGAGAACTACCCCGAGCTTCGCGCCTCCGAGAACTTCACCCAGCTGCAGAACTCGCTGGTCGAGATCGAGGACAAGATCCAGGCGGCGCGCCGCTACTACAACGCCGTCGTCCGCGACTACAACACCGCCGTACACGTCGTACCGTCCAGCCTGGTCGCCTGGATGTTCAACTTCAAGGACCGCGAGTACTTCGAGCTGGAGTCGGAAGCCGAGCGGACCGTGCCGAAGGTCGACTTCGGCGGCTGACGATACGGGCAGGAGGTCAGACGAGATGCGACGATCGTGCCTGACGCTTTGCGCCGCGCTTGCGCTGGCGACCCAGAGCACCGCGACGGCGGGCCCCCCGGCCGAGATGCCCGGCGCGCAGGACCGGCGCCTCACGATCACGACGTTCGACGCCGACTACGCGATCGGCCGCGACGGCGTCGTCCGGGTCGAGGAGCGGATCACCTTCCGCTTCGACGGCTCGTGGAACGGCGTCTACCGGTGGATCCCGGTGAAGTACCGGCTGGACGACGGGTCGAGCCATCGCATCTATCTCGACCTCGAGTCGGTCACCGACGGCGGCGGCGGCGAGCTGCGGCACGAGGTCGATCGCGAGGGCGCGCTGGTCCGGGTGAAGACCTGGGTGCCCGACGCACGGAACGCGACCCGGACGGTCGTCTACCGCTACACGGTGAAGAACGCGATCCGCTTCTTCGACGGGGAAGCGGGGATGCAGCCGGCGCACGACGAGTTCTACTGGAACGTCACCGGCGACGAGTGGGAGCTGGAGATCCTGCGCGCCCGGGCCACGGCCCACCTGCCCGACGAGGTGACGGGGGCTCGGGCGATCGCGTACACCGGCCGGCGCGGCGCCACGGGCCAGGATTTCGACCTGCAGGTCCAGGGCTCGACGGTGCAGGTCGAGACGAACCGGCGGCTGGGCCATCGCGAGGGGCTGACGATCGTGGTCGGCTGGGACCCCGGGGTCGTGGAGCCGCCCGGGACGCTGACCCGGGCCCGCTGGCTCACCCTGCAGCATCTGTTCGTGCCGCTTCCGCTCATCGCCTTCTTCGTCATGCTCTTCCAGTGGCGGAAGCGGGGACGCGACCCGGAGCTCGACCGGTCGATCATGCCGCGCTACGAGGCGCCCGAGGGGATGTCGCCGGCGGAGGTCGGTACGCTGATGGACTTCAACGTGGATCCCCGGGATTTGTCGGCGACGATCATCGACCTGGCGGTGCGGGGTTACCTGCAGATCGAAGAGGTGCCGGGCGGCCGCGAGGACCGCCCGGAGGACCACATCATCCACGTGCTGCGTGACCCGGCCGAGGTGACCGATCTGAAGGAGTTCGAGCTCGAGGCGCTGGAGTCGCTGTGGGACCTGGGCGACGCGGCGAACGGCCGCCGCTCGGTGAAGGTGTCGGACCTGAAACGGCGCTTCTACAAGTCGGTACCCCGGATCAAGCGCAAGATCTACGCGAACCTGACGCGGCCGCCCAAGCTGTTCACCGCCCGGCCCGAGCACGTCCAGGGGGTGTGGGCCGGGATCGGGATCTTCGTCGGGGTCCTCTGCGTGGCGCTCGGCATCGTCGCCAGCAAGATGGAGCTGGGGAACCCGGTCACCCGCTGGGCGTCGCTCGTCGCCGTACCCGTCGTCATCATCGGGTTCGGCATGGCGATGCCGGCGCGCACGATGAAAGGCGCCTGGCTGCTCAACCACGTGCTGGGCCTGCGGGAGTACATCGACCGGGTCGACCGCGATCGGCTGAAATACGCCACGCTGGAGCACTTCGAGACGCTGCTCCCGTTCGCCGCGGCGCTGGGGCTGGAGGAGAAGTGGACCGAGGCGTTCGAGTCGGTCATCACCGAGGCGCCGGGCTGGTACGTGAGCCACTACCCCGGCCACTTCCACGCCGCCTACTTCTCCCACTCGCTGGGCGACATGACCTCGTCCGCCGGCAGCGCGCTGGTCACCGCGCCGCGGTCGGCCAGCAGCGGGTCGGGGTTCAGCGGCGGCGGCGGGTTCTCGGGGGGCGGGTTCGGTGGGGGAGGCGGCGGCGGGTTTTAGGCGGGGCAGGCGGCGGGATGCGGCGGGTGAACATCGAACATCCAACGTCCGACGTCCAACGTTCAACGGCTGCATCTGGATGTCGGGACACGATCAACGACGGACGATCAGACGAATGAATAGAATCGCTGCAGTGGTCGGTCTCCTGGCTGTATGTCTGAATCCGTCGTGCGATGCGTTTCGTACGAACCTGTCGCACGAGGTGGAAGATTACCTGGCGCGCTACGCCGACCGGATGCAGGAGCTGTACTACGAGGCGCAGAAGGCGGAGTGGGAATCGAACACGCACATCGTCGAGGGCGACACGACGAACGCCGCCCGGACGCGCCGGGCCAACGAGGCGCTGGCCGCGTTCGTCGGCAGCGTGGAGAACATCGAGCGGATCCGCGGCTTCCTCGACAAGCGGGGCCGGCTGACGCCGCTCCAGGTCCGACAGCTGGAAGCGATGCTCTACACCGCCGCCAACGCGCCGGGCGTGGTTCCCGAGCTGGTGAGCGAGCGGATCGCCGCGAAGACCGAGCAGGTCGAGCAGCTCTACGGCTTCGAGTACAAGCTGAACGGCCAGCCGATCACGCCCAACGAGATCGACGCGCGGCTGCGGCAGAGCGACGACCTGGCGGAGCGTCTGGCGGTCTGGCGCGCGTCGAAAGAGGTGGGGCCGGTTTTGAAGCCGGGCCTGGTCGAGCTGCGCCGGCTGCGCAACGAGACGGTCCGCGCCCTGGGCTACTCCGACTTCTTCGCCTACCAGGTTTCCGAGTACGGGATGAGCAGCGACGAGATGCTGGCGCTGACCGACCGGCTGATCGAGCAATTGAGGCCGCTCTACCGCGAGCTCCACACCTGGGCGCGCTACACGCTGGCCGAGCGCTACGGCCAACCGGTGCCCGACATGCTGCCGGCCCACTGGCTGCCGAACCGCTGGGGCCAGGACTGGACGGCGCTGGTCCGGGTCGAGGGGCTCGACCTGGACGCGGCGCTGGCGGACCGCTCTTCCCAGTGGATCGTCGAGCAGGGCGAGGAGTTCTACACGAGCCTCGGGTTCGAGCCGCTGCCCGGCAGCTTCTGGGAGCTGTCGTCGCTCTACCCGTTGCCGCCCGACGCCGGCTACAAGAAGAACACGCACGCGTCGGCCTGGCACATGGACCTCGACGACGACGTGCGCTCGCTGATGAGCGTGGAGCCGAACGCCTACTGGTGGGAGACGACGCTGCACGAGCTGGGCCACATCTACTACTACATCAGCTACTCGCGGCCCGAGGTGCCGCTGGTGCTGCGGGAGGGCGCGAACCGGGCCTACCATGAGGGGATCGGCAGCCTGATCGGGCTGGCGTCGATGCAGCGGGGGTTCCTGATCGGCCAGGAGCTGGCGGACCCCGCCGCCGAGGTCGACGAGATCCGCCAGCTGCTGCAGGAGGCGCTCAACTACGCCGTCTTCATCCCGTTCTCCGCCGGCGTGATGACCCGGTTCGAGCACGCGCTCTACGCCGAGGACCTGCCGCCGGACAGCCTCAACGCGAAATGGTGGCAGCTGGTCCGCGACTACCAGGGCGTGGCGCCGCCGACTCCGCGCGGCGAAGAGCACGCCGACCCGCTGACCAAGACCCACATCAACGACGACCCGGCCCAGTACTACGACTACGCGCTGGCCAACGCGCTCCTCTTCCAGCTGCACGACCACATCGCCCGCGAGATCCTCGAGCAGGACCCGCACGACACCAACTACTGGGGCAGCCGGGAGACCGGCGATTTCCTGCGGGCGCTGATGGAGCCGGGCGCCAGCCGGCCGTGGCGCGAGGTGCTGCGCGAGACCACCGGCCGGGAGCTGGACGCCCGGGCGATGGTCGAGTACTTCCAGCCGCTGTACGACTGGCTGCTGGAGCAGAACGCCGGACGGACGCCGACGCTCCGCTGATTGGTAGGTTGGTAGGTTGGTAGGTTGGTGGGTGTTAGGTCAGAGTCTTCGTTATCGCAATCGCTTTCGTTGTCGTGCGCGGTGCGATTACGAGCACGAGTACGAGCAGGCCTGAGGAGCGTCACGCACTGATCCACCACCCACCACCCACCACCCACCCGGGCGGGATGGCACAAAATCTTGCCTAATCCGCGATACCCCCCCACTGTACATATCAAGCCAAGCGCAACGCATGCCGCGCCCCACAATCGGAGCCGACATGCATCGACTACGGGAGGTCGATCATGTTCCGCGCGCTCGCTCCGCTCGTCCTGCTATTCACCCTCACCCTCACCTTCACGACGGCCGCCTGCGATGGTGACGGAGGCGAACCGGCGATCATCGCGAGCATCGACGTGACGCCCGACCCGGACACGGTCCAGGCGGGCGGCACGGCACAGTTCGCGGCCACCGCCCGAGACGCGTCCGGTAACATCATCTTTGGCGTGACCTTCACGTGGATCTCGGGGAGCAACGCCATCGCCACCGTGGACGCCAGCGGCCTGGCGACCGGGGTCGTGGCGGGCTCGACGGAGATCCGCGCCACCGCGGACGGCATCACCGGTTCCGCCGTGCTGGTCGTGATCCCGAACAACAACACCGACGCGCCCGACGACGGGTTCGTCGACGCGAATGGCGACGGGATCGACGGGGACGCCTCGGTGGCGATCTTCGTCGCGACGAGCGGCGATGACGCGAACCCCGGCACGCGTGCCGAGCCGAAGCGGACGATCGCGGCAGCGATCGCCGCGGCGCAGGCGGATGCCGGCAAGAGCCACGTCTACGTGTCGTCGGGAACGTATTCGGAGAGCGTCGAGCTGGTGGACGCGATCAGCCTGTACGGCGGTTACGACGCGGCCTCCGACTGGGCGCGGTCGCTGAGCAACGTGGCGACGATCGACGGCGACACGATCGCCGTGAAAGGCGTGGGGATCCAGAGCCTGACGTTCGTCGACCTGTTCACGATTCAGTCGGCGAACAACACCCGGTCCGGCGGCAACTCCACCGGCGTCCACCTCGCCAGCTCCAGCATGGTGAGGCTCCGCAACCTGACGATCACGGCCGGGAACGGCGGGAGCGGCGCCACCGGCAACGACGGGGCCCAGGGCGCCCTCGGCCTGGCGGGCCAGGACGGCGCGATCCCCACCGGCGGCGCCGGCGGCGATACGGTGACCGGCGTGATGCCCAGCGGCAAGGGCGGAGACGGCGGCAACGGCGCCGACGTGTTCCCGGCCGCCGGCGGTACCGGCGGCGATGGGCTGCCGCAGCCCGGCGGAGGTCTGGGGGGCGCCGGCGGACCGGACCCGGCAGCCGGTGACCCGGACGCCTGCGACATCAACGGCCTGCCCGGCGACATCGGCGGCGTCGGCGGCTACGGGCTGGCGGGCATCCCCGGCGGCGGCGGCAACGGTCAGGGCAGCGTGGTGAGCGGCTACTGGCGTGGCTCTCCAGGGCTGGACGGCGCGATCGGCAGCCCCGGCTTCGGCGGCGGCGGCGGAGGTGGCGGCTCGGCGGGCCGCGAGATGACCGCCACGGTCTGCCAGCCGGTGTTCGGCGGCGGCGGTGGCGGCGGCGGCAGCGGCGGTCAGGCCGGCGAAGGGGCCCAGGGCGGCCAGGGCGGCGGTGGCTCGTTCGGGATCTTCGTCCTCGACACGTCGGTCCAGATCGAGCGCAGCGACGTCACCGCCGGCGACGGCGGCGACGGCGGAGGCGGCGGAACCGGCGGAACCGGCGGCACGGGCGGATCCGGCGGCCTGGGCTCGAACGGCGACATGACTCAGGGTGGCCTGATGGGCGGCCGCGGCGGTGACGGCGGCGACGGCGGCAGCGGCGGTGACGGCGGTCACGGAGGCGGCGCGGGCGGAGGCATCTCGTTCGCGATCTACCAGGCCGGCACGTCCACCGTGAGCCTCGATGGGGCCACGACCCTCACCGCCGGCAGCGGCGGCGCCGGCGGCACCGCACCGATGGGCGGCAACAACGGGCAGGCCGGTAACAGCGGGGATAAGAACTTCTGAAGGTGAACAGGTCAGGCTAGCCACTCGTGACCCGATGACCTACTTGCCAACTCGCTTATCCAAGGAGCGGTGACGGGTCGATATGGACGAGATAGTCCTTGACCTTGTCGCCCTGCAGCCGGAAGACGTTGGCGAACGGGATCGTCACCTTGCTGCCGTCCGGCCGCACGTAGGTCGTGTTCCCGTAACAGCACATCGAGTTCTCGCCTTCCATGACCTCGAACACCTCGTGGCTCAACGAGTCGATCATACCGAAGAAGGTCTGAACGTATTCGCGCACCGCCGCCTTCCCCTCGACCGGGTTCTGGCTGCCGTAGCGGAACGTGGCGTCGTCGGTCAGGAACCCAACGAACGCGTCGGCGTCCATCCCGTCGATCGATGCGAACAGGCCATCCAAATCTAGCTTAGCCATGCGGTTGCTCCTCGTCAGGTTGGTGTCCTCGTTCGTGATGGCTAGCTGGCTTCCGCCGTGAGCCGTTCCAGTGCCGCCCGACCGCGCTCGACCCACCGCTGCAGCTCGGGATCGGCGTTCTCCCACCAGTTGACGAAGCGACCGTAGTGTCTCATCGCCTCGTCCGGTTGGCCCAACGTTTCGTGCGTAACACCCAGGTAGTACTCCGCCTGCGCGTACATTCCGATGCGGGCCTGCGACCGAGGGGTCAGGCTCTCAAAGTAGCGCTTCGCCCCGGCCGGGTCGTCCAGCTCCAGCGCCAGCTTGCCCAGCTCGTAACGGGCGAAGGCGTTGGCATCGACGGTTAGACCCCGCAGCGATTCCTCCAGCAGGCGCCGGGCCTCCGGGTACTCAGCGCGACGCAGGGCGACCAGGCCGCGCAGCGCCGTCGCCATGTCGAGAGGGTCCGCCGCCCTGAAGGCCCTGGCCGACTCGCTGGCCGAGTCGGCCGCGATCAGCGCCTCGACCTGCGCCTCGGCCTCGGCCCAGCGCTCGCGGAACGCGGCGAAGGCGCCCAGCCAAAAGCGGGTCTCGGGCGTGGGGCCCTCGGCCAGAATCGCGGCGCTGGCGGCGGCGCTCTCGAGTCCCGTTCCAGCGGTCAGGTAGAACATCAGGTCGTGCAAACGCATCAACTGCCGAAAGCCGGGATCGGCGAAGTCGCGGGCCGCCTCCTCCGCCTCGCGCCGAGCCTGCGCGTGGCGGCCCCAGAAGNNNNCGTCCACGCGAACCGCGCCCATGCGTTGAACAGCGCGTCGGGGCCCGTCGTGTCGAAGGCCGCCCGCGCCGCCGCCTTGGCCGAGTCGGTCCCCAGGGCCATCGCCTCGAACAGCGCCAGGCCGTGGGCGTGCGGACTGTTCGGATCGATCCCGCGGTGCCGGGCGACGAGCGCCCGGACCCGGGCCGTGTCGCGGCG
>JABAHS010148076.1_pt1 | contig 12448 bp, 12 predicted proteins | sample 7062111 | NCBI WGS metagenome assembly JABAHS01 (sample SAMN14534600, study PRJNA622989) | marine sediment metagenome | biome: marine biome [ENVO:00000428]; feature: marine pelagic biome [ENVO:01000023]; material: deep marine sediment [ENVO:00002113]; isolation source: pool of 4 deep marine... | reverse complement strand
GGATGGGCACAAAAGCAGCCATTTCTCACACCGATGCCGCCTTCGTAGTTTAAAATAGCCGCGACTTTGGCGTTGGGTAGTCCATCGACGTTAAAAGAAATCACGCCCAGCCGATTTTCGACATGCTCGGGATCGCTGCCACCGTAGATATAGATTCCGGGAATCTCTCGTATCTTTTTCAAAGCATAGCGTGTCAGCCGGGTCTCGTGTTCTGCGACTCTATCCATGCCCAGTTTTTCCATGACCAGCAGAGCCTTTGCCAGAGCAACCACGCCCACGATGTTCGGTGTGCCGGCTTCTTCTTTTTCCGGTACATCCGTCCAGTACGTGTAGTCGAGTGAGACGATATCCACCGTGCCACCACCGACAAAATCCGGATCGCCTTCGGCAAAAAAGTCTTTGTTCCCGATGAGCACGCCCGTGCCAAAGGGCGCATAAATTTTGTGAGCAGAGAATGCGAGAAAATCGATGTGGCCCGGATCATCCTGCGGTCGCATGTCAACTTTGCGATGGGGAACCAACTGCGCCGCATCCACCATGATAGGAACATCATACTTGTGACAGATTTCGGCCAAATGATGAATGTCGTTTAGCCAGCCGGTCACGTTGGATGCCCCTGTCACCGCGAACAGCGCTACCTTACCATTATATTCTTCCAATCGGGCGATGAGGTCATCTTCATTCAAACGACCTTGCTCATCGATATCGATATGAACGACTTTGGTTCGTGCCCGCCAGGGCAGGTCATTCGAATGATGCTCCATCTTGCTGACCAAAATCACCTGATCGTCCGTAAGCGGCAGACGATGCGCCAGCTTGTTAATGGCTTCGGTTGCGTTCTTACCAAAAATGATGGTGTGCTCATTTAAGTCTACGTTCACAAATCTGGCGACAATTTCACGGGAATGATCGTACATCCAGGAGGAAAGCTGAGATTTGAACCCGGTTCCACGATGAATGTTGCTGTACCAGAGCATGAATTCATTGACCTTATCCAAAACGGGTTTCAAGACCGGTGTGCTCGCTGAGTTGTCAAAATTGATGTAATGCACATGCTCACCGTTGAAAAGCGGCACCTCCATGTTATAACCCACGGTGTTTTCTTTAATGTTCTTCCAGGAAATTTTGCTATTCGCTTTTTTACACTCGGATTCCATAACGCTTTCCTCCTGTTGGCTGTTGAGGATTTGAAGAGTGGATTGGTATCCCACTCCGTGCAAGGGTTGAAGTTAACGGAATTACGCTCCTTAAATTTTGTCGAAAGTCCTTTGCAAACTTATCCTAATAGAATATAATAAAATAAATTTAACCATAAAATTCAAGCCCTGAGAAATTCGGCGGTGTAAAATACACTTGGTCTCCTCGGTCAACTTAGACGCTTATAGCCTTCAGCCTACGACAGGAATCGTTTCTCCAAATCAGGCGTGGGAAGCCGGCATTCCGAGTACTTTCCAAACCACTTGTAGCGATTTCTGGCAATCCAATCGTAGAGGGCATCTCGAATGAATCGAGGGATGATTCGGATCCAGCAGAGCATCCGCCACACTCCGCCAAATTCTTTAAAAATATTTAGGATCGCATCGGAACGTTGAAGCAACAACTCATTTTGAGTACCGTAGTTTTGCACCAGAACCACACTTTGATCCGAAGCCTCAATATCGGGATGTCGGTTCAAAATCGTCGCAGCGGTTTGACCCTGAAGAGGAGCAAATTTGAGGCGCTTCTCTTTGTCCTTTTGAAGAAGGAATTGCACAGTCCAATCACACAAAGCACATACGCCGTCAAACAACACGACGGAATTTTTTTCTTGTTCCGGGCGACTGGATTCGATCCCCAAGTTTTGGGAAAGCATAAAGATCATGATTCAAGATTATGTTTCTTCCTTAAGAAATATAGAACACAGGCGCGAGATTTTCAACCGGATGCCTGCAAACATTAGAATTCTCTTGTTTATTCAAAGTTAAGAAGGTATCTTCCTTGTGATTATGGCAACTCTAAATCCCGGAGCTCAAATGAAACGTCTACTTCTGGCGATGACATTTCTATCTTTCCCCAATCTGACCTGGACTCAGCCGTTACCTGATTACTATTCGCGAACCCGGTTTCTCATGGCTCCGCCGGCCGCTTTTGAGAACGGACTGGTGGGGTTTGCGAACCCGGCGAATTTGATGTTTCTTCACAAGCCGGAAGCGAGATTTTTCTGGGCAACCGAAGGCAGCGATGCCGTATCGTTGGAGGAGTGGGGCTTGTTCACCGGATTTAAATATGGCGGTTTTTCGATCCAGCGTCAAAAATCCAATGGCGTGGGCGTCACGGATTTTCGGTTGTCCCTGGCGTATGGTCAACCCGCCTTCTCCTTCGGATTGGCCTACGGTTGGTCGGCAGGCAGGTTCGATGCTTTAGGACGAGAAAAGTTGCTATCGCTTGGCACAATAGTTCGACCGTCTCGATTCCTGTCATTTGGCTTAGTGGGAAATTTTTCATTGGAAAGTCAAAACCGCGAAGGCACCGGAGAGATTGGCGTGCGTCCGTTCGGAAATCCCAGGCTCACGCTTTTCGCGGATGCGGCCATTCAGAGAGGGGTGGACTTTGAGGATGGAAAATGGAGCACTGGCGCTGCCTTGCAGATTTTCCCGGGAGTTCATCTGGCCAGCCGGTATTTTAACTCCGATGCCTTTACTCTCGGTCTGGCGGTCAACTTTGGAACCACTGGCGTGGGCGCTCAGGGCCATTTCGATTCCAACACCGACCATGCTTTCAATACGCACGTCGTCCGTGTCGGGGGACTGAAGCCAAGCTTTCGATCAACCCATCTGGGTAGGGACAATTACTATGTTCCTATGTCGCTAAAAGGCCGGATGGACTATTTGAAATACCGATTATTCGACAGCGGGAACCGACTCAAGGAAGTCCTCAACAATATTGAAGCCGCCAGAAACGATCCTCGTGTAAGCGTGATTGCATTGAATCTCTCCTCNNAAGGGTGTTCAGGCAGCGACCAAAAAAATCATCATATTCATAGACAGGGCCAGAATGACAAGCTACCACCTGGCCAGTGTTGCGGATAAGATTGTGCTGGACCCACAAGGTTCCATTCTGCTGCAAGGTTACGTTCTTGACCGCACGTACCTGAAGGGAACCCTTGAAAAATTAGGACTCGGATTTGATGAGTGGCGCTTCTTCAAATACAAATCGGCCAACGAGACTTTCAGCCGCGATTCCATGTCGGAAGCTGACCATAAACAGTTGCAAGCTTATGTGGATGACTGGTATGAATTGACTCGAGCGGAAGTCTGTTCCTCTCGTTTCTTATCGCAGCAAACTTTTGATCAACTCATCGATGAGGAAACGTATTTCATGCCGGAAGAAGCGCTGGAATCAGGTCTGGTTGACACATTGGCACGTTGGTCCGAAATCGACGGCATTGTCAAGAGTACGACGGGGACTTCAAAAAAAGCGCTCTCAGCGAACAGCTTATTGGCGAGTGCGCTGCCCCAGCAAAATTGGGGAGAGTTGCCCAAGGTTGCAGTGGTCTACGGTTTGGGGGTGTGCGCCCTGGATGAGGGCATCAAGGCTCGTTGGTTAGAAGGTGTCTTTCTGGCTTTAAAGGAAAATAAATCGGTCAAAGCGGTGGTGTTCCGAGTCGATTCTCCGGGCGGCGACGGCATGGCCAGCGATCTTGTAGCAGAGGCGTTAAAGAAATGCAGCGAGTCTAAGCCCGTGATCATCTCGCAAGGCCAAGTGGCTGGCTCCGGCGGCTATTGGATTTCGATGTATGGGGATCAAATCGTCGCCGGACCTAATACCGTTACAGGCTCAATTGGCGTCATCGGTGGTTGGGTGTACGACAAAGGCCTCAGCGAAAAAATCGGCATGACGTCCGACCTCGTCCGCAGAGGAAAACACGCTGACCTGGGACACGGAGTCTCCATTCCGTATCTGAACCTTGAGATTCCAGCGCGCAATCTGACACCTGAGGAGCGCGCCGAAGTAGAAGAAATCATGAAAAAGTCTTACCACATCTTTGTGAAGAAAGTCGCGGAAGGGCGTGGCCTGTCCGAAGAAAAAGTTCGCGAGATCGCCGAAGGCCGTGTCTACTCCGGTATCGATGGCCAAGAAAACGGTCTGGTTGACGAAATCGGCGGTTTGCTTACGGCCATCGCATTGGCAAAAGAAAAGTCCGGCCTGGAACCCACGGACGAAGTCCAAATTGTGGAGATTCCCGAGCATGAAGGACTGTTCGATCTACGAGAGCAGTTTTCGCCGGTGGCACTGAAAACCAGCGAAGCGCCTGTTATGCAGTTTTTAAAAATTCTCAGTGAGCATCCGGGAGAACCGATGTTTATGATGCTGCCGGGCACGTATCCTTCAGCGGATCGGTAGTGCAAACGTCTCGTTTGACGTTAATCCTATGAAACAAGCCAGGGACAAAATTTTGAGTTTCGTTCAAATTATCGGCAAAGTTTTTCGGGTGAAGGCGTTGCTAATCGTCAAATAAATAAAAACTTAACTTATCTTTATTAGGAGGGAAAGATGGAACAAAATTACTCAAACCACAGGCGAATCGTCCCCATGTATCACTACATCGCTTCGTTGCTCACGTACGCAGTGCTTATTGGTTCATTGGTGAATTTGTACAAAACCATAAGCAGGGGGGCCGGTGTGTACAGCGCATCGTTGATCGTAGTCATGGCCGTGGTTTTAGCTATCCTGCATTATTATGTGAGAATTTTTCCGCTCAAAGCCCAGGATCGGGCCATCCGGGTTGAGGAAAATTTACGGCACTATGGGATGACAGGCAAGCTTTTGGATCCCAAACTCACCATTCGGCAAATCATCGGGCTGCGCTTTGCCTCGGATGAGGAGTTTTTGGAATTGGAGAAAAAAGCTGCTTCAGAAAACCTGTCCGAAAAGGATATCAAGAGGGCTATAAAGAATTGGCGGGCGGATAATTATCGTGTGTGATTCAAGGTTTTGCTTCTAACCAAAAAGAGCCGGAACCAAACAGGAATAGAGATAAAAGCGCACGCAAAGTCGCAAAGGATACGCAAAGTTTTTTGCTGGATTCTGTATGTCTTACTCCGTAATTCCGAAGTACCTTAACTAACTAAGGATGGCATTTAGAGAATTGTCCATAGTTTGGAAGAATTTTTGTTTATTTTTCTCTGTGTCATCTTTGCGCCTTTGCATGATAATTTTTTGTTTTTTCTGCATGAAATCTAACTCTTAAGAGATTAAAACAGAAGGACTGCCACAAAATCCTTGAATCTTTTATTTCGATTTCTAAAATTGCACGCGTGCCCTAATTTGCAAACTATCATCATAAACAGGGAACTTAAGCTTGCAGACAGTTGACGAACTCAAACCATCCCAGCGGATTTTAATGGGTCCTGGCCCCAGTAATGTCCATTCCCGTGTTTACCGGGCGTTGTCTACGCCATTGGTGGGCCATCTTGATCCGGAATTCCTCCAAATCATGGATGAAATCCAGAACCTGCTTCGATTCGTTTTTCAAACCAAAAATCGATTTACGATTGCGGTCAGCGGGAGCGGCAGCTCCGGAATGGAGGCGGCGCTTGTGAACATCATTGAGCCGGGCGATACCGTCATCGTTGGCGTCAACGGCGTGTTCGGCAACCGCATGTCCGATATCGTCGAGCGCTGTGGCGGCAAGCTTGTCCAAATCAAGGCGCCGTGGGGACAAAGCATCGATATTCAACGCATTGAAGATGAATTGAAACAGGGCGACAAAATCAAAGCCGTTGCGCTGGTACATGCGGAAACGTCTACAGGCGTGTTGCAGCCGTTGGAGGAAGTTGGCACGCTTAGCAAACAATACGGCGCATTATTGGTTGTAGATTCGGTGACGTCTTTGGGTGGCGTGCCAGTACAAGTCGACGCGTGGAACATCGATGTCTGTTACAGCGGCACCCAGAAATGTTTGAGCTGCCCACCCGGTTTGGCGCCTTTAACCTTAAGTGATGACGCTTTGAACGTCGTCACCAATCGCCAATCAAAAATTCAGAGCTGGTATTTGGATCTGACCATGATTGCAAACTATTGGGAAGAGGGCAATCGCGCTTACCACCATACCGCGCCGATCAGTATGAACTACGCCCTGCGGGAAGCGCTGCGACTGGTTCAGGAGGAAGGCCTGAAAGCCAGATTTGAGCGACATCAGCAAAACAGCCAAGCGCTGATTGCGGGTTTACAGGAACTGGAATTGGCCCCGTTTGTTGACGAAGCCATCCGACTTCCCACACTCAACGCCATCAAAGTACCGCCAAACGTCGACGAAGCGAAGATTCGGCGAACTCTGCTCAATGACTACAACCTTGAAATTGGTGGCGGACTCGGAAACCTGGCCGGAAAAGTCTGGCGGATCGGGTTGATGGGAGAGTCGTCAACCAAGGCGAATGTAGTCTATTTGCTTGCTGCGCTGAAAGAACTCTTGAACGCGTGACCCGCGAACTTGTTAATTAATTAGGCATTTTGTTTGAAGTTGGTAAGACCCATTTAAGAAAACATGCAGGACACGTCAGAATTTCTCTGTCCGTATTGCGGGCAGGTCAACGAAATATACGTTGACTTTTCGGGTGGCGAGCAGCAATCCTACATTGAAGATTGCCAGGTATGTTGTCAACCTTTGGAAATACAGGTGGTCTTATCCGAAGACGAACCGCATGTGAGTGTGAGACCAAGCAATGAATGAAGTAAAATGCGGAACCGGGGCTCAGCACCAACATGCCGGGAACTTCTGGCTTGCAGTACTTTCGTGTATCGGAATCATCCAACATTCGGTTGACATGTTTGGGCAGGCTGCAAGAGACTGAAATGAGAGGAAAGCTAAATTAATGACCGAACGGACAAAAGAAATTCTTCGTGACTACCCCGTCGTCATAGAAATCCCGGTGGCATGGGGTGAGATGGATGCGTTCCAGCATGTCAACAACATCGTGTATTTCCGCTACTTTGAGAGCGCCCGCATCGCCTATTTCGAAAAGATTCAATACACCGATTACATGCAGGAAACCGGTCTCGGCCCAATCTTAGCCTCCACGCAATGCAAATTTAAGCTACCGCTATCTTATCCGGATCGCGTGTCGGTTGGCGCCAGAGTTCCCCACACTCAAGAAGATCGGTTTGTGATGGAGTATTGCATTGTGAGTCATAAAACGGAAAAAATCGCGGCTGAGGGTCAAGGCCTGGTCGTTTCTTACGATTACCGCAAAAGCAAAAAGGTGCCTTTGCCCGAAATCATCGAAGAGCGGATTTTAGAGCTTGAGCGGAAATGAGTCAAAACAATTCTCAATTTCCGGACACTTACTCGAACTTCAGTCATGCAGAGCTGACTGAGATCTATGCGGCAGGTCCCGAACGCCTTCGCGCGGTGGTCAAGGATTTATCCTTGGCCGACTTAAGCGCTTATCCCCAAGCCGGGAAATGGTCGATCAAAGAAATCGTTTTACATCTGGCCGATGCAGAAATCATGGGAGCGGCCCGTATCCGACAGACGTTTGCTGAGCCTGGCAGCACCTTTGCAGTGTATGACCAAGATGTCTGGGCACGCGAATTTGACTATCAAAATTACGACACCGAATCCTATTACAGTTACCTGAGCATGTTTGATGCGTTGCGTCTGGCGTCCACGACGATTTTTCAAAGAAGGATTGGACAAAGTCGGCGCGACATCCGGAATTGGGAGAGTTAACACTGCGACAATGACTTGAAATCTATGCGGATCACGGCGAACGGCATATTGGCCAGATTTTGCAACGGCAAAACCTTTTAAACAAACCATTAGACATCCCTTGCTCCTAAAAGAACGTTTATATTAGCGAAACTCAAGGACCGCCTTTCTTGACAAAATATTCTCCGGATTTTCAAACTCGGACCAACCAGGCATCTCACACTCCCACCTCTCACCTCTACGAAAACATTTTTGCCGGATTCATGGCCGTGTTCGTCACCTTTGTAGTGCTGACCAACACAGTCGGTATGAAATTGTTCACGCTGTTTGGACGCACGCTGCCGGTGAGCATCATTTGGTATCCACTGACGTTTCTGGTGACCGATATTGTCTCCGAAATGTACGGCGCACGCAAAGCCCGATTCCTGGTGATTATGGGGTTTGCCATGAGCGTTGTGTTGCTGGCGTTTTCGTTGATCGGAATTGCGCTGCCGGTCGCGGATGTGTATCCTTTACAAGAAGACTACGCCAACATATTCGGGCCGATTTGGCGGCTGCTGTTCGGCTCCATGGCGGCGTATCTTCTGGCCCAACTCATCGATGTGAACATGTTTCACTTCTGGAAACGACTCACAAACGGCAGACATCTTTGGCTGAGAAACAACGGTTCCACCATGGTCTCTCAGTTCGTGGATTCATTCACCGTCAACACTATTTTTCTTTACAAAAATCCGGTGGTATTCACGGGCGATTTCGCAGATTTGATGCATATTATTTTAGGCGTTTACATGATAAAGGTTGTCATCGCGGCAGTGGACACGCCATTTTGTTATTTGGGAGTATGGATTGTTGAGAAAGCTACCGGTGTAAAGGGCACAGCGATGACTTAGTGCTCCGTTACAGATTGAGTGATAGGGTTTGAGATCCTGTTTGCAGATCGGCTATGTGTCATTATTGTTGAGCGGGAAGCGTAGAGTGAAGAGCGCTCGTCTGTCGCTTCTCGCTCCACGCTCTTCGCTTTGCATGCACAAAAAAACGAACGATTATTCCTGAATTAGAGCACTTATTTGGACATTTGGATTTTGGATCAAATTTCGGACTGCGAATTTCGAGTTTATAGATCTCTTAAAGACATAGTAATACGTCAACCCATTACTCAAACTAGCCCTGCGGAACTCTTGCTTGACTTTTTTTCATAAATATAGTATATTGCGCTTTGTCATTTTTCACAGATAGACCTTTATGGAGGTAGGCTTTTAATGCGCAGAAAAAATGTCTTTAGAACCCTGATCATACTTTTCGCCATTGTTTTTTCAGTCTTGGCCTTATATCCCACTTATGAGGTTAGTCAGCTCCGCGATCAAGCCGAAAAATACTACAAGAAGATTGAAGAAAACACGACCTTAACGCGCGACGACATCAAGGCAGCCCTCAACTCTGCAAATCTGGAGTTAGATGTTCGAGATCATTTCAAGGGTACGAACGGAGAGAGCATCAAATCCATCATGGATGATGTCAAGTCCCTGGTCAAACTTCATGAAAAGTTGCAAGAGAATGAGCCGAAAGCAATCAAACTTGGACTTGACTTGCAGGGCGGCTCTTATCTTGTGTATGAAGTGGATTTGCCGCAATTGCTCAGGGATAAAGCAAAGGTCACAGACCAAAAATTTGAAGACGCACTGAACAAAACCGTCTCCCGGGTTCGCGAAACCAATGAAGATTTTTTCGATGTTTTGCAAGAAATGGCCCAGGAAGAAGATATTCGATTGAGCCGCTATTTTGGTCAACCTCGAGATACCAACGACGACATTATCGAAAATCTAAAGAATGACGCCGAAGATGCCATCAATCAAATCTTGGAAGTGCTCCGAAATCGTATCGATCAATTTGGCGTCTCTGAGCCGACCATCACCAAACAGGGGTCGCGGCGGATCGTCATCGAGCTGGCCGGAATTCAGGATGTTGGACGTGCAAAAGACATTATTGGCACCACGGCCCTACTCGAATTCCAATTGGAAAAAGAGCTCGATGTCATCAACGCCGTTATCCGTGATATTGATCGTGTCGTAAAAAAACAATTGGCCAAAGAAACAAGCCAGGAGGAGTTGACGGATTCAGTTGCTGTTGCTGATACCTCTGAAGCACCTGAGAAGCTAAGGGAAAGCAAAGAGGTGAACGTCAAAGATGTGTTTGGGCTTGGAGACACACCGACCACCGAAGACACCACTGATACCGATTCCACGGTCTTAATCGACGAAGAGGTGTTTCAAGACCGGCCTTTCAGTGCCCTGCTGGCAAACGTTGGCGGGGACATTGCCGTACCGACAGAAAATCGCAAGCAGGTGGAACGTATCTTAAATTCGCCAGCGGTTCAAGAAGTCATACCCAACGATTCCGAGTTTCTGTTCATGAATAAACCTACCCAGGCTGGTGACCAGGAATTCTATAGCATGTTCATGTTGAAGAAAGAGCCGGAGATGCAAGGCGCGATGATCGACGATGCTCGAGCAGATATCGGAACAGAGCTGGAAGCCGGACGCTGGATTGTCCGAATGGATCTCACCAACGAAGGTGCAAACATCTTTTCCAGAGTTACAGGCGCAAACGTCGGCAGGAGACTCGCCATTGTACTGGATGAAAAAGTCGTGTCTATTCCGGTAATCCAGGACCGCATTCCCCACGGACGTGCTCGGATTACGGGTATGGAAAACAATGAAGAAGCGAAAGACCTGGCCATTGTTCTGCGCGCAGGCGCGCTTGAGGCGCCCGTCGAAGTCATTCAGGAAAGAACGGTCGGTCCCTCACTCGGTGAGGATTCGATCAGAAAAGGCGTGCTCTCGGCCATCATTGGAGGAGCATTTGTACTCGTTTTCATGGTCATCTATTACAAGCTTTCCGGGTTCGTGGCCAATGTTGCCCTGTTCATGAACATTTTGATTATTATGGCCGTGCTGGCGGGCTTTCACTTCACGCTGACCCTTCCGGGTGTTGCCGGAATCATTTTGACCATTGGTATGGCCGTCGACGCCAACGTCCTAATTTTTGAGCGCATACGAGAAGAGTTACGAACCGGAAAGACCGTTCGGGCAGCCATTGACAATGGCTATTCCCGCGCCTTCAAGACCATTTTGGATGCCAATGTGACCACTTTATTGACGGCATTGGTTCTCTATCAATTTGGAACCGGGCCCATTAAAGGTTTTGCGCTCACGTTGTCCATTGGTATTCTAACCAGTATGTTTACCGCCATTGTGGTTACACGGGTCATTTTCGATTACTTTACCGACAGAATGGCCATCGCAAAATTAAGCATTTAAGACTAGGAGTTAAAATAGAATGCAATTTCTGGTTAACGCAAAATTTGATTTCCTCGGAAAAAGAAAGATAGCCCTGGTCGTTTCGGCTGTTATCATAGTAATTGGGATAGGCTCCCTGGTTGTGCACAGAGGTCCCAATTACGGTATCGATTTTCTGGGAGGCACTTCGATAGCACTCAAGTTTGAGCAAAACCTGTCTATCGCCGAGATCAGGAAAGCCGTTTCCGAGATTGGCTTCGACAACGCAGAAATCAAGGGATTTGGGGCCGAAAATGAAATCCTCATTCGCGTCCAGCAGCAAGAAGCCGGAACGGAAATAACGGATGCCATCAAGACAAAAATCTCTGAAGCATTTCCCAATAATCCGTACATCGTGGAAATGGTGGAGAAAGTAGGGCCCAAAATCGGTGCCGAACTCCGAACGGCGGCAGTCTGGGCCATTCTCATTGCGCTTTTTTTTATTCTGCTCTACATTAGCTGGCGCTTTGAATTCATTTTTGCAGTCGGCGCTATCGCAGCGCTGTTTCATGATGTATTAATTACGTTGGGGGTGTTTTCGGTGCTTCAACTCGAAATTTCGCTGGCGATCATCGCTGCCTTTCTGACCATTGTAGGTTACTCCCTGAACGATACCATTGTTGTATTTGACAGAATTCGTGAAAATCTCAAGGTGCTCAGAAGGGAGGCTTACGAAAAGATCATCAACACGAGCATTAATCAGTCACTAAGTCGAACTGTGGTCACATCTTTGACAACCCTGATCGTTGTTTTGATACTTTATGTTTTTGGTGGCGAAGTTATCCATAATTTTGCATTCGCGTTGATTGTGGGCGTTTTGGTTGGTACTTACAGTTCGGTATTCATTGCGAGTCCGATTTTGGTGGAATGGCAAAAGAGAAATGAGACGAAAAAAGGCAGACCGCTTGCCAAGCGAGCTTAGTCCGTAGATTTTAAAGCTACTTTGAGGGAGAAGGGTTATGAAAATTAAAGAGAAACCGGTAAACAATGTGATGGTTCTGGAATTGTCGGGGAAGATCATGGGCGGTCCCGATGCAACGTTGCTGAACGATAAGTTGCACGAGTTTATCGAACAGGGAAAGTCAAATATTGTTGCCGATCTTGGAAAAGTGAATTGGATGAACAGTTCCGGGCTCGGAATCCTGATCGGTGCGTTAACCACGATGCGTAACAACGGAGGCGACCTTAAGCTGGTGAACATTCCGGACCGCATTCAAAGCCTGCTCATGATTACAAAGCTGCTCACGGTTTTTGAATCCTTTGATACCATTGAGCAAGCCATCGACAGCTTCAGCTAAACCAAGAATCCCAATCGTAACGAACCGGGTCAGCCCGAGAATGCCGACTTGACCAAGTACACCGCCCTACCTCAAATAGGCTCACCGTAAAAACCGTGAAATTTCGCTCCGACACGCAGGTGGGA
>JABAHS010045383.1_pt4 | contig 12449 bp, 13 predicted proteins | sample 7062111 | NCBI WGS metagenome assembly JABAHS01 (sample SAMN14534600, study PRJNA622989) | marine sediment metagenome | biome: marine biome [ENVO:00000428]; feature: marine pelagic biome [ENVO:01000023]; material: deep marine sediment [ENVO:00002113]; isolation source: pool of 4 deep marine... | reverse complement strand
GATCCGCTGCAAATCGCGCAACAAATTCGAACAGCGAATCAGAATCTGACAGTTGGCAAATTCCAAAGCCTCAATCAAGACTTTATCGTTGAGACAGGTGAATTTCTCACGAATGTGCAAGACATCGAGAACTTGGTTGTGAGCGTCTTCGGCAACAATCCGGTTTATCTGAAAGATGTCGCGAAAATTACGGATGGCCCGGAAGAGCTCAAGCATTACGTATTCTTCGGGTATGGACCCGGGAGCCCGGAGGACGAGCTTGTCGCTGCCAACGGCCACCTTGCGCAGGACTTTCCAGCCGTCACGATTGCGATTGCCAAGCGCAAAGGCTCCGATGCCATGAGAGTGGCGGAAAGAATTTTGACCAAAGTCGAGGCTTTGAAGGGACGGCTGATTCCATCCGATATTCATGTGAGTGAAACGCGTAATTACGGCAAAACGGCTTCGGACAAAGTCAACACGCTGCTCGAGCATTTGATTGGCGCTATCGTCGCTGTGACCATTGTGGTCGGACTGTTTTTGGGTTGGCGCGGCGGTTTGGTGGTGTTTGCTTCGGTGCCGATCACGTTTGCGCTCACCCTGTTTGTCTACTACTTGTTTGGCTACACCCTGAATCGAGTGACCCTCTTTGCGCTTATTTTCGTGACCGGTATTGTGGTGGATGATTCGATCATCGTGGCGGAAAACGTACACCGGCATTTTTCCATGCGCCGATTGCCACCGTTGCCAGCCGCCATCGGCGCCATCAATGAAGTGGGCAATCCGACCATCCTGGCGACCTTTACGGTCATTGCATCGGTTCTGCCCATGGCCTTTGTGTCCGGGTTGATGGGACCGTATATGAGTCCCATGCCCATCGGCGCCTCTCTCGCGATGCTGTTTTCACTCATGGTTGCGTTGATTGCCACGCCCTGGCTTTCCTATCGCCTCCTGAAGAGCGAACTCCACGATGAGGAGAAAGAATACGTTTTGGAAAACACGCTTGTCTATCGAATTTACACCAAGACCTTGAGCCCGATCATCAATGACAAAAAAAAGAGTTGGATGGCAATCGGAGTCGGAGCTTTTCTGTTAATGATTGCGGTGAGTTTTTTATTCTTTCGACTGGTCAAGGTCAAGATGTTGCCTTTTGACAATAAAAGCGAATTTCAAGTCATTGTCGATATGCCGGAAGGAACCACTTTGGAACAAACTGCACTCGTCACTCAGGATATCGTGTCTTATCTCAACTCGGTTCCCGAAGTGGAGAACTATCAATATTATGTTGGCACCAATGCACCCATTAATTTTAACGGTTTGGTTCGACACTACTATTTGCGCCAGGGGGAAAACGTCGCCGACATTCAAGTGAATTTAGTGGAAAAAGGCGAACGCGACAATCAAAGCCATGACATCGCCAAGCGGGTGCGACCGGCCATTCAGGAGATTGCTCGCAGGCACAATTCGCGGGTCAAAATTGCCGAAGTGCCACCGGGTCCGCCGGTCCTGTCAACTCTGGTCGCGGAGATTTACGGTCCGGATTATGAGCAGCAAATTGAGGTGGCCAGAAAAGTCCGAGACATCTTTGACAACACACCCGGCGTGGTCGACGTCGATTGGTTGGTTGAGGACGATCAGGTGGTGTATTCCATGACGGTTGACAAGCAGAAAGCCGCGTTGACGGGAGTGAGCACGCAGCAAGTGGCGCAGACCCTGCGGTTCGCATTAAGCGGCGCCGAGGTGGGCTTGTTGCACGATCCCCACGAAATTGAACCTGTCGGGATTGAGTTGCGCTTGGAGCGCAAGAACCGATCCTCCATAGAAAAGCTGGCGAATGTGTCGCTGCATTCGCAAACCCACCAGATGATCCCCATTTCGGATATAGTGACGGTCAAGAAGAAATTCGAGGACAAAAGCATTTATCGTAAAAATCTCAAGCGTGTGGTTTATGTGATTGGCGACATTGCCGGAGAAGCGGAAAGCCCGGTTTACGCCCTTTTGGATATGGATGAGAAAATTGCAAATCTGAGTCTGCCGGACGGTACGACCATCGAACCGCGTTACACCAGTGAGCCTTTTCTTGAGGAGGATATCGGCTTGAAATGGGATGGCGAATGGCAGATCACTTACGAGGTGTTCCGGGATTTGGGCGCGGCATTTGGCGTGGTTTTGATCATTATCTATTTGCTGATCATCGGTTGGTTTCAGTCGTTTAAGGTGCCGCTCGTGATGATGGTGGCGATACCTTTGAGTCTGGTGGGAATCATTCCCGGACATTGGACTCACGGCGCGTTTTTCACAGCCACGTCCATGATCGGTATGATCGCCCTGGCGGGAATCATGGTGCGTAACTCGGTACTCATCATCGATTTCATTCAACTCAGGCTGCAGGATGGCATCCCATTGAAGCAGGCCGTCATCGAATCGGGTGCGGTGCGGACACGACCGATCCTGCTCACGGCTGGCACGGTGGTGATCGGCGCGTTTGTCATCCTTTTCGATCCCATTTTTCAGGGGTTGGCTATCTCGCTCATGTGGGGTGCGGTTGCCTCTACGGCCCTGACACTTGGCCTGGTACCGTTGATTTATTATATGGTCGAAAAGAAGAATTATCCCGACACGGAAGAGGAGCGGGGCCAGGTATCCAGTTAGCTCATCGGCGTTGTTCAGAGCCCGTCTAAAAGGCGCAAATTTGTGACTGATGAGGTTAGACACTTTTGAACCTAAAGGAAATCAAAAATGAAGCAACTGACCATCTTTTGTAGCGAAGAATTAACCGGGGAAGTAAGCCAAGTTCTCCACAAATACGAAGTGGAGGGCTTCATCCACATGCCTGGTCTGTATGGCAACAAGCTGAAACCGAAGGGCAGCTTCGAAAAAGATCTGACCTGGCAGGCCAGCGCATTTGTGATCTTCCCCGATGAGACGAAGTTGAGCAGTATCATACAGGAATTGAGCGATTATGCCAACAAATGCGAAGTCAGGCCTTGTCTAAGAATGGTCGTCGTCCCGGTGGAGCAAATGTACTAACTATTTGTCGTACCCAGGGTTGTAGGGCAGCCGTTAGGTGCTGAGTACAAACCGCGAATTCAAATAGGAGGCAACATGAAATTAATCGGACTCATGAGTCTGGCCCAATATCGGGATCAGGTTCGCAAATTGTTCGAAAAGCATGAGGTTCAGATTTACAGCGAAGTCGAGATTACGGGCCACACGGTGGACACAATCAAAAACTACGGATGGTGGGTTTTTGAGAAGGACGGCATACCCATGTATTCTACCTTGTTCTTCGCCGTGATTCCCGGTGAGAAAGCCCTTGAAATTATGGAGAATATAAATGGCCTGCAGGAGGATTGGGATCCGAAGCATCCTCCGCGCGCTTTTCAAGTTAATGTAGAGAAAATGGTCTAGAGAATATTCATTTGACAAAAGCTTGCTCGAAATTCAGAACACGGATGACACAGATAAGACATACTGACCCTGATTTTTATAAGTGCAGATTTGAATTTTGATTCATTGCAATTAAGTCATGAGACAGCTTGAAATCTCTGACCGGCAAATCTATCTAGGATCAACGGAAATCAGTGTTATTCGCGTCATCCGTGTTCAAAGAGTAAAATAAACTACGGCTAAAAAATCGTTGTTTGAAGGGAATGTTAAGCCCCGGCAAAATAAATAAATGTTTCCGATTTTTGATAATCGGCTGAGTGTGTACTCTTAAATCTGAGAATTTTGCTTTTGATGTCATTGTTCGTGAGGTTTAAAAGACAGGCCTATTTATTTAATAATTAGAGACTTAAGTTTAACTTAGGAATCATAAGTATACTTGGCACGGCATTTGAAGATACTTTTTGGTTTAGACAAACCATTTCATTTTCATAATTCATTCCTGAAGGAGATCTATCATGTTCAATGTCGACACGGAGAACACGCTTTCTGAATCTGCCAAGACCGTTTTGAAAAGTCTCAGAGGACCATTATCATCAAAGGAGATCGCGGGCGCCTTAGATCAGCCACTTTATGAAACCAAAACGCTACTTGATAAAATGGTCAGACGGGGACTTATTGCCGGGTACAAAGATACCTACGTTCTGACGGATAAAGGAAGAGCGATTTCCCTGCAAAAGTGAAGTTCGGCTATTCATGCTTTAAAACGAATAAATCGAAAGAATGAAATAAAACGGAGGTGATTCGACATGAGTATGGAACATGCGATTCGAGCCATTGCTGGTTCGTTTATCCTGATTAGCCTGGGCTTAGGCTACTTCGTAAGTCCCTATTGGTTCTTGTTCACGGCTTTTGTCGGAGTCAATCTATTCCAATCTGCTTTCAGTAAGTGGTGTCTGATGGAAGATATTTTGAAAAAAACCGTGTACAAAAACAAGGTCAATGTGTCGACCGCCAAATAGACACAATTTAATCTCTTGAAAGGAGGTTGATATGTCAAAAGAAGAACTCATCAAAGGGCTGAATGAAGATTTAGCTGCCGAGTGGGGGACGGTGATTCGATACACCTACCAGGCCGGCAAGTCCTTTGGCATTCTCGGGACAGAACTGCGTGAAATGTTTGAGCAAGAAGTTCAGGACGAACTCGGTCACGCAACGTTTCTCACAGACGTGATAGTTGATTTAGGTGGCGAACCGACCACCACGCCCAAAGAGTTCCCGAAGCACGATGATATCAAAGCCATGCTGGCTTTGGATCTGGAGATGGAAGAGCAGGACGTGGAAAACTACACCAAGCACGCCAAAATGGCCGAAAAATTGGGCGAAGTAGAACTGAAAATCAAGCTGGAAGAAATGGCCGCAGACGAGGCCGGACATGCCCGTGAGATCCGTCGGATCTTGAAGGGACTTTAATAAGGTAGTGCAAACGTCTCGTTTGCAATCCTTGGGAGAAGAATTTAATTAAATTTAAGGAGGTCGTGTGAAAAGAACAACCTTAGTTGTATTGACAATGGCTCTGTTACTGAGTCTGGGCACAACCTGGGCGCAGTCTGGACGTAAAGCGATGTCTTCCGATCCGCAACGTTCGGACGCTGTCACCCTGAAGGGGGAAATCATCAATGTCCTGCTGCCCCTGGCGAAATTTAAAACCGAAGACAAAGAATACACCGTACACCTGGGACCGATTTGGTATTGGCAGCAGGAAAAGCTTGAGCTGAAAAAAGGAAAGGTGGAGATGGTCGGTGAGCAAGAAGAAGTGGATGGCACCTGGCACATCTATCCCAACAAGATCAGTCAAGGTCAATCAACCATTGAATTGGTGTCGGAGAAGGGTGTGCCCAAATGGGCTGCTGCTCGCAGTACTCGTCAGGGCGGAAAATGGTCTGGACGCCGCGGCGGTGCTCATCACCGCTGTGGACACCACCGGTGTGGCGACTGCTGCGGTCGTTGGTAAATCTGACGCTCCTTGGTTCTGTTCAAGGCCGGCTCGATGTGAGTCGGCCTTTTTTGTTTGGTACCTGCTGAGTCGCCCGCTTTCGGTTTCTTTCTTCAATCGCTCTCTGGTCTGAAAGTAATGAATGAATGCGAATTGCGTAAATTCCATCTCCTCAACTTTCGGAAGAGTTTTGCTGCTTTTGTTTCCAAAAGATCCGTTCATGGAGTAGCAAAACCACAAGCATGCATCTCGGAATTTTCTCAGTAAATCCTCAAAAAAAGAGACAACTTTTGAATCAGGGAATTAAAATGAAGCATATTCATTGTTATAACTATATCGTTTGCATCAAGAACACACACTTCAATATGCCCTCGATTGTGAGCGCGATCCTGAGATTGGAGGTATTTTATGTCGCTAAATAGAGCGAGAAAAGATGTTGAAATGGAACGGCTTCGCAGGGAAGAGTGTCAACGAATCCGGCAACGCGCTCGGGCCATCTTTCATGATGAACTGGGTCGGGAATCTACGAGGCTTACTTTATACACCGAGATAGCCAGCAGGCGTGTTACCGGTGCCTCGCCACACATTTCAGAATATGTAAACAAGATTAATGAAGCCTCCAGAAATTTGAGCAGGGGCATGCGGGATTTCCTGTGGTTACTGGAGCCTAAAAATGATTGTGTTTACGAATTGGCAATTTACCTTAAGGATTTGGGCGACGAGTTGTTTCATAAGTCCGGCATCGCCTTTCGAGTGAAGGGCCTTTTCAAAAAGCTTAAAAAAGCCAAGATTTCTCTGGAGCACAGGCTTCACCTGGTATCCCTGTTTCGGGAGGCAGCTGACAATATTCTGAAACGCTCTGGGTGCAAGAATGCTATCCTGAAAATTTCGCTGGATGAGACGACTTTGGAAATTTCACTTTCGGATGACTGTCCTGATTTTGATCGCGAAGACCTTAAAATCAGAAAGGGAATGGAAGCGATGCAGGTTCGCGCACGTCAACTTCGCGGTGAACTCCACGTTGTTTCAAGAAACGGTCAAGGCGCAACGGTGCAATTTACATGCGATATTCTTAAGAATTTGCTCCGGCGTGTTTAAATATTAAATCATATGAGAGAACCAAATGATCGAAGTTAGTATCATTGAAGACGATACTGCCATTCGTGAAAGCCTGTCCATACTCATAGATGGCACTCCCGGTTTTGTTTGCAACAAGATTTTCCGGGACTGCGAAGCTGCCTTCCTCCAACTGTTCGATGACCCACCCGACGTCATTTTGATGGACATAGGATTACCGGGAATTTCGGGAATTGAAGGAATTAGACAGATCAAACAAAAATTGCCCGATGTTACCATGATCGTTCTGACCGTACATGGCGACGAGGAAGTGGTATTCAAGGCCTTGTGTGCCGGCGCCTGTGGTTACTTAGTAAAGAATGTCGAACCAGCCAAACTCCTGGACGCAATCGTGGAGGCGCATCAAGGGGGGGCACCGATGAGCACCCAAATTGCTCGGATTGTTGTGGACTCCTTTGCGACATTCAATCACTCCGATCTGACAGAGCGCGAGACCCAAGTGTTGGGTCAACTGTGTAAGGGAAAAAGCTACAAAATGATCGGTGAAGCCTTGTTCATCAGTGAAGAGACCGTCCGTCGTCACATCAAGAATATCTACAGGAAATTGCATGTGCACTCCCAAACGGAGGCAGTTGCTAAAGCGCTCAGAGAAAAGTTGGTTGCGGGACCTTAACCGTTTTCAATCCAATTTATTTTGCCCAAAAAACGTTATGTCTTGTTTCGTTTTTTACGTAGTAGCTTAAAAGTTCAGAACTTTGCCCACTGAGCAAGGATTTCAGCAAGTAATTTTACCAACTAAACCACCAAGTTTTTGTAAAGCTTTTGGTACCGGCTTGTCCGGGTTAGGTAACTTCGGTTCTGGCTTAGGTTTCGTTGTTGAGTTTCCCATCGAATTTAGATTGTCATACAATTAGCCCCCGATATTTTCGTCCCTTAGCGTTATCCAAGAAAATCACCCGATCGGGTTATAGCATATATGAAATAAATGTCGTATCGTTGTAACAACTTTAACAGAGCAAGAGTGAATGCGAGTCCTGATCGTTGAAGATGACCTGAACACATTAGATGGCTTATGGGAACTTCTGAGTGACGAAGGCTACAGTGTAATTGGCGTTTCTGACGCAACACAGGCACTCGATGTCATCAAAAGGGAAAGAATAGACGTGGTACTCTGTGATTACTCACTTCCTGATATGAAGGGAGATCAACTTTGCGAGATATTGAAAAAGCAACAACCGGAATTGATCTTATTCATGATTACAGCTTACTACGATGACAAGCTTGAAAGGCTTTTGAAAGAGGGAACCGTCAAGAAAATCTTCAAGAAGCCATTAATTTTGGAAGACCTGTTTCAAGCCTTAGCGTTATCTACCCAAAAGAGGCAAAGCACAAATGAAAACGATTCTTAAGGAAACCAAAAATTAAGCAGCTCGACGGGAGTGGCAGCTCCCATCGAGCTACGTAAAAGGCCGGATGGCTTGGGAACCATCACACCGATAAAGTAGGTCCTTTATCTGCAATAATCAACACTTTTCTCCCTTCCTGCCATCCGTCCTTTTACATTTTTTTCAAATTTTCGTGCTGAACAGGTTTTTTGTCTCTTCTGAAGTAAGTTCATTGAATCAAGAATGACATCTTCATTGCAGAAAGGAGGTGAAATAACAACCAACTCTTTCCTGAGTTTTCGTGTGAATCCTTTATGAATTTGAGTTATGAACCAAAGAGGGAGAGTGATATGCGTTTCACAATAATTTTAACGGGAACAGCCCTGTGTACCCTCCTCCTGTTTTTGGCAGGCTGCTCTGATGTCCCCTCCACCGCGCCGGAATTTCCCGATTTTCGGACACAAACGAGGTTTATCAACGTGGCGGTTGACGTCGGGGATGTTGAGCTTTTTATGGAATTAGCCGCTGAAACGGGGGATTTTAGTAGCCTTGCCTCTATAGAGATGGAGGGCAATACCTCTTACATGGATCTACCGGCCGGTAATAGACGGCTGTTTGTAACGTCCGGCGGCACCATGGTGGACGAAGATACAACCAGACTTTCATTGGAAACGGATGCCAAAACCACCATCGTGGTTCTACCAAAGCCAACAGCAGCCGATCGACGGTTTGCTAACTTCAGGGAAAGGCGGGTGTTTGATCCGCTTCCGGCTGGCACAGGCCAGGTTCGTTTTATCAACGCGTCGATAGAGACAGGGTCTTTTGTGATTTTCGATACCAATGCAGATACCGTGGTGGTCAGTAACCTTGCACGCGCCGGGAATACAGGTTACAGGAATTTTTCCGGCAGTTTTACCTTTGGTGTGGCAGCCACCGATACGACAGAGGTTTTGACGACCGAACAGGTTGATGTAGGTAATGGACAACGCTTCACATTCGTGATTTTAGGTGATGAGGCAAATTTGGGCTTGAAGTCGTTTCAGGATGATCCGGCTCCGCAACAATAAAGTTTCTTCTAATCAATAAAAACAGGAGGACAAAATGACACGGAAATTTTTCTTTATGATGCTGTTGCTTCTTGTCCCCGGGTGGCTGCTTGCTCAAACCACAGGTAAGATTCGAGGCACGGTGATGGACCGCGAGACAGGGGATGCGCTTCCTGGTGCCAACGTGCAGATTGAGGGCACCACCCTGGGTGCGGCTACTGACGTCAACGGAAACTATAGGATAATCCGAATTCCGGCAGGCACTTATGCTTTAACGGCGTCTTTTATTGGGTATCAGGATGTTACCGTACGAAACGTCGAGGTTAACGCCGGCTTAACGACAGAGCTGAATTTTCAGTTGCCTTCGGAGGCTGTTGAAGTGGGGGCAGTTGAAATCGTCGCGGAAAGGGGCCTCGTGGAAAGGAGCGCAACCAACGCTGTACGTATCCAAACACAGGAAGACATTGAAAAGTTGCCGCTGCGCGGTTTGGAGCAAAATTTTGCGATTCAGGCAGGTGTAGTACGACAGTCCGGTAATATACACATTCGCGGAGGTCGGGCTGATGAAACCGGGTTTGTGGTAGAAGGCGCCACGGCAAGAAATGTCATGAGTGGCGACAATGCCGTAACCATTATACCTGAAGCAGTAGAGGAATTTCAGGTTCAAGCCGGTGGCTATAACGCCGAATTTGGCGACGCCAATTCCGGAATCATTAGCCAAAATCTGCGCTCAGGCAGCAGTCGATACCACGTTCGGTTTCAGGCAGAGTCCGACGAATGGCCGGGCCAGGACCATGGTGAGGAAGTGTTGGACACGTTTACGCGTGGATACCAGGACTACGTGTTGACTTTAAGCGGGCCAATCATAAAAGACCGGGTCAAAGCCTTCGTGGCGTTACAGAGAAGACACTTCGATGATGACCGCCGTGTCTTCTGGAGCGGCATCGATATGCAGCGGCTCACCAGGGACCTGGTTGCAGAAGATCCCGGTCTCATTAATCACCCTAATATAGAACGGGATGAGGAAACCGGAGAGATTTTCCTTGTCGATTCCGGTGTGCGAGGCGGCAGACAAGGGGAACGTTTTCCTGAGTATTCGACGCCTGAGGGATTTATTGATGACTTCATGAATCGTCAGACTTTGAATGCAAGTGTTGATGTCGACTTCAATCCGCTATTGTTGAGATTTACGACTGCCTCGACGTTTCAAGAACAGGGGGTACCAAGTGGAGATGGGGTCGGCGCCCGACCCTTTCTGACCGTTCTAAATCAGCGTCGGCATGGGATCGCTGAGGAAAGTAACAACTTGTATAACTGGAAAACAACGTATTTTGCAAGTGATAACTTCTTAGCTGAGGCTAGATTTAGCTATTTTGACCGAAAGACAAAGACCATCGACCCCAACTTTGGCGATAACTATCTGGAGTATGGGGATAGTCTGGAAGTAGACCGCGTTCTCGGTCCTGAGTTTTCCAGCAGCTATCAGGGCATCGCCGATGATCCCGAACCCTTTGATATTTTTAATTTCCCTTTTGCACGTCCGGGCGCTCGCGCTGTAGCCTTCACCAAACAGAGACAAAACTATTTCGATATATCGGGTGATTTTAGCCTCCAGCTTGGCAACCACGACATCAAATTTGGAGGTGGCTTTAGACGCTGGACCATCCGACGCATCACACCTCTGGGTTTAGAAGAACAGTTGCAATTCTTGCGACAAAATCCAGACCTGGCGAGAGCCGTTCGCAACGGCCCCAGCGATCCTCTGTTTGAGCGTGCTGTATTCAGTTTTCGCAGACAGGGAGACATCAACGCATTTGGCTATGATCCATTTGGCAACGAGGTCGATGACGATACCAGACTCTTTGACGGGCCGCAGCATCCCCAGTTTGGTAACTTTTATATTCAGGACAAATTTGAAGCTGGCGACCTGGTAATCAATCTTGGGGTGCGGGTGGACGTCTTTGATTTTGATCAAAAGGTTCCGATAAGCTTAACCGATCCGGATTTCGACCTTACAAATTTTGACGTGCCTTTAGATGCGCTCTTTACACCTGGCAGTCCTACCGAGATACAACCGCGCGTGGGCTTCGCCTTTCCAGTAACGGATCGCACGGTATTTCACGCGCAATACGGTCGGTTTGCTCAGGCGCCTCAATTTAACAACGTGTTTAGTGGCCGCGGCTTTATGGCTTTGAGTTTTGGCGCGGGTAATTTCATCAATAATCCGGCCGTCGCCAAGGAATTAGAGCCTGTGGTAACGACTCAGTACGAACTCGGGTTCAGTCATCAATTGACCGATTTTGCGTCCATTGATGTCACCACCTTCTTCAGGGATGTCAAGGGACAGGTGCAGATTGATCTGGTGCAAACGGACCCCGGAGCCGCCGCTGGTGCCTTCGGTATTTTCGAAAATTCGGATTTCGAGGTCACCAAAGGTGTGGAGCTCGCAGTCCGCATGCGCAGAACCAAACGTATCTCAACTCAGGTTAACTACACCATAAGCGATGCCCGGGGGACGGGATCCTTCCCCAATGCCAATGTGGGTACGGTGAATGTCAATTCTCCGATTGCGACGGTAATCCAGCCGGTTGACTTCAATCAGAGACATCGGGGCTCCGTCGTTTTTGACTATCGCTTTGGTCATGGGGATGGCGGTCCGATTCTTCAGGATTTGGGTGTCAATCTGTTGTTCACCTTTAACAGTGGACGCCGCTATACCCTTTCTGGGGGCGGTTTAGGGCAACAGGGTCCCGACCTTGGCGGACTTTTAAACAATTCAGATCCCCGCGGTCGCGAACCTCTGCAACCCATTGGCACTTCGAGCACGGCCTGGGTGTCAAATCTGGATATCAGAGTTGATAAGACCATTCCTTTTGGACCTATCGACGCGAACTTCTATTTTTATGTCATGAATCTGTTTGATACCAAAAATGTCCTCAATGTCTACTCGCGTACCGGTTCAGCCGAAGATGACGGGTTCCTGGGTACACCTGAATTGAGCAACGAAATCATAGCTGGTAGGACCGGCGGCACGCCTTACGTGGAGTTGTACCGGATTGCTAATTTGCAAAACCGTCAGCATCAATGGTTATTAAACGGGTTTAATAACGATCTGTTTGACAGTCCGCGTCAGTTCCGATTTGGAATTAGCCTCGAGTATTAGAACTGTTTTGCGCGTCCCCGGGCCGTCAATGTGTCCGGGGACGGCTTGAAGGTAATGGAAATCATGCTATGGATTAACGAAAATGAGGTGAGAGAGCAATGAGTAAAAAATTCTTATGGCTTTTTTCCGTAGCAATCACGGCGGGCGTTCTGATTGCGAATGCTCTTGAGTCCCGTGAGAACGGAAAAAGTACCGATAAAACGGCTCGATTGAGCAAAGTAACGGGCCAGCCGCGCTCTACCCGTCTGAACATTAACAACGTAAGTCAGTGGTGGAGAGCCGATGGCAGGTTGTCGCGAGATCCGAGAACCGGAGGTTCCGGCGTGTTCTTCCCGAGAGGATTTGGGACACAGACCAATGTTATTTTTGCCGATGGATTTGTCTGGGGTGGGTTTGTTGATGACGGACGCACACCG
>JABAHS010149992.1_pt1 | contig 12464 bp, 18 predicted proteins | sample 7062111 | NCBI WGS metagenome assembly JABAHS01 (sample SAMN14534600, study PRJNA622989) | marine sediment metagenome | biome: marine biome [ENVO:00000428]; feature: marine pelagic biome [ENVO:01000023]; material: deep marine sediment [ENVO:00002113]; isolation source: pool of 4 deep marine... | reverse complement strand
GGAACGCGCCTTCGAATGCGTTTTTGTGCAAGCGACCAGTCCATCTCGCTGATGATGCGTTTGGCTTCTATGACTTCTTCAGAGGAGAATTCGGCAAAATCCTTCTTACGCAGCACTTCGGTAGGACTGTACGTGAAAACCAGATCCACGGCTTCCTTTTGCTCATTGCGCTTTTTGGGCTGAGATGGCTTGATTTTCGGTTCCACCAGTGCTTCTTTGACGCGTTTTGACTTTTTCGACTTTTCTGATTGAGGGGCCTCTAATGTCGGCAAAAAAAGCTGCATCATTTCTGGCAACCGCGAAGGCCTCTTCCAGAAGAGGTAGAACGCCTGATTGAAAAGGTCGTGCTGTTCTTTGTGTGTGATGAAAATGCTGTAAAGGGCGGAATAAACGTCGGATCGGCTTTTCACGCCAATCAGATCTAACGCATGTAAAGCATCCAGAATCTGCTCTGTACCGACTTCAAAACCGATTCGTCGGAGCAGGCGGCCAAAGCCGATGACGTGACTCGTCAAACGGTCGGCTGTGGATCTATTGTTTTGTGGCGAGGTTGTTGTCATGAATTCTCGATAAAATCTTCTCGGCTTCGCTACCTTGAACTTTGGCGATGTCGTCCTGATACTTGAGCAAGGTGCCTAACGTGTTGTCCACGAGGTCAGGGCGTAAATCTGTCTCTGTCAAGGTTGCAAGCGCGGTTGACCAGTCCAACGTTTCGGCGACCCCCGGAAGTTTGTAAAGATCGATGGTTCGCAATTCCTGAACGAAGGCGACGATTTCGCGGGCGAGCTTTTTGGGAATATCCGGGACTTTGGTTTGGACGATCTCAAACTCCTTCTCCGCCGATGGATAATCGATCCAAAAGTACAGGCAGCGGCGTTTGAGGGCATCGTGAATTTCGCGCGTCCGATTGGAGGTAATGACAACGACCGGAGGTTTATCGGTCGAGATGGTGCCGATTTCCGGGATGGTAATTTGGAAGTCGGACAGCAGTTCCAGGAGGAAGGCTTCAAATTCTTCGTCGGCCCGGTCAAGCTCGTCGATGAGCAGAACCGGCGCGGTTTTGCGATCGGTTTCGATGGCTTGTAGCAAAGGTCGACGAATGAGAAATTCCCGGCTGAATATTTCATGCAAAATGTGCTTTTCGTCCCGATGCCCGGCAGCCTCCAGAAGCCGAATGTGCAGCATTTGGCGGGCGTAGTTCCATTCGTAGACGGCATTGTGCACGTCCAGCCCTTCGTAGCACTGCAAACGGATCAGTTCGGTGTTGAGTATTTTTGCCAGAACCTTGGCGACCTCCGTTTTCCCCACTCCGGCTTCGCCTTCGAGAAACAGCGGTTTGCCCATTTTTAGGGCAAGAAAAAGGGAGGTGGACAGGTTGCGCTCTGCAATGTAGTTTTGTTTTTGCAGGGCTTTTTGGATGTCATCAATTGATGAGAAAGTGGACATAGGTTGTAGTTTTCGTTGAAATCAGATCTGCCCCATAAGCTCCAGTTCTTCAATTCTTGAAATAACTGGACGCATCTTTTTTATTTTTACAAACATCAGTTTCTGATTTTTTTCAGCTTGACGTTTTGCCAATTCTCGACTCCGTGCGTTGAATTCCTCGTCACCTTCAATTTGCATGACAACCAGGGAGCCATCCGGAATGGCATCAGCTAATTCCGGGTTATCAATGACATAACGATCAAATTCGGTGACTAATTCTGCGTTCTTATGTTCAAATTTGGTCATGGATACAACCCCTTAAGGAATCGATTCATGTAATTTTCCCAATTCTTATTTATGTCAGCATCAGCATAAGTTAAGGTTTCACTAAAATTCATCGACAAAGGGCTTTTTGTCTGCTTACCTTTGATATTATATCGATCAACATGTGCAAATCCATGCGATGTATCATAGCGTAAGATCGTTCTCCATTTGCCTTGATGTAAATTTCAAGTTGAACTACAAACCCGACTACTTTACCGCTTTCTGTAGTATGATGATGTCTTTTGCGAGCATTTTTTCCTAATAGAATAAGATACTCTTTGGTTTTCATCAAAAATAATACTCATTTTTTCACTAATTTGCAATACCTTTCAAGAATGTTGATTTGTGAGCTATATCAAAAAAGAAACCCGCTGGAATAGAAATCCGCGGGTTTCGAGTCAAAGTCGATGCATACCCTAATCATTCACTTTGCCCGTTCCATGGCTTTCATTAATGCCCGCCTGGCCATGACCGAGCACAGATGCGCCCGAAATTCAGGCGATGCCGTCGCATCGCTCAACATGTCTGCCGGATCACCCACCTTGGCGGTCGCGTCAGATATCGCTTTTTCATCAAGGGGTTTGCCGGTCAGCACGTCCTCAACATCCGTGGCGCGAAAGGCCCACGGCGCAGCCCCGGTTACCCCGATTCGAGCAGAGGTGCAGGTGCCTTTTTTATCCAATGTGAGCATAGCAGCGACGCCGACCACGGCAAAGCGCGAGGCCGGATGCGGGAACTTTTCATAAGCCGCGCCGGTGCCTTTACCAAGTGTCGGAAAGTTGATATTTGCTATGATTTCATCGGATTCCAACGCCGTTTCAAACAGGCCTTCGAAGAAATCATCCGCGGCAATGGTGCGTTTGCCTGATTTGCCTTCGACCTCTAGTTCTGCGTCCAAAGCCAGGACCAGAGCGGGATAGTCGGACGCCGGGTCTGCATGCGCCAGGTTGCCTCCGATGGTTCCCCGGTTCCGAACTTGTGCGTCTCCGATATGTGCGGCCGCTTCCGAAAGAACCGAGCAGTTTTTCTTGACCACGTCTGATGTTTCCACAGACCGGTGTGTGGCTAAAGCGCCGATCTGAAGTTTGTTTCCGTTTACCCCAATTTTGGTCAAGTCGCCAATGTTGCTCACATCAATGAGCGTGGCCGGCGCATTCAAACGTAGTTTCATGGCCGGAATTAAACTGTGGCCGCCTGCAAGCACTTTGGCATTTTCTCCATGCTTATCTAAAAGAGAAACGGCATCTTTGACCGAATTAGCTCGAACGTATTGAAAATCATTTGGAATCATCTTGCTATCTCCTTGATTTCAATTTTATTATCGGAATCATGAATGAATCGAACCGCAACTTCGATTCACAAATCCCCCATCATTTGTTGTGAATTGCTTGCCAGATGCGTTCAGGCGTAAGCGGCATTTGAATATCACGGATGCCGAGATGATGGAGCGCGTCCACCACCGCGTTGACGATACAAGCCGTTGAGGCGATGGTGCCGGTTTCGCCAGCACCTTTCACACCCAATGGATTTTCAGGCGTAGGCGTCACCGTGCGATCGACCTCGAATGATGGTAAATCGTCTGCCTTTGGAATGGCATAATCCATAAACGTTCCCGTCACGAGCTGTCCGTTTTCATCGAAGGCAGCGCCTTCCCAAAGCGCCTGTCCGATCCCCTGAGCGAGTCCACCATGTACCTGTCCGTCCACAATCATCGGATTGATGACGTTGCCGACGTCATCGACGGCCACGTAGCGCAGAATTTTGATCTTGCCTGTATCCGGATCAACTTCAACTGTGGATATGTGGGTGCCAAACGGAAACGTGAAGTTGGTCGGATCCCAGAATGCGTTGTCCTCAAGGCCCGGCTCCAAACCTTCGGGATAATCATGGGGAATGTAGGCCGTTAGGGAAATATCGCCCAAGCCAAGGGACTTATCGGTGCCTTTTACGGTCCATTTCCCATCCCCAAACTCGATGTCGTCTTCCGAAGCTTCAAGTTTGTGGGCGGCGATTTTTTTGGCTTTTTCTTGTATTTTTTCAACCGCCTTGTAGATGGCGCTTCCGCCGACTGCGAGACTTCGGGAACCGTACGTGCCCATTCCGAACGGGACCTCCCCGGTATCTCCGTGCACAATCTCCACATCTTCGACCGGGACGCCTAAGCCGTCGGCAACGATTTGGGCAAAAGTGGTTTCATGTCCCTGGCCGTGCGAATGAGTCCCCGTCGAGACTGTTACTTTTCCGGTCGGATGGACGCGCACGCTGGCCGCTTCAAATAGGGCAGCCCGAGCCCCGATGGCACCCGCAACTTTTGAAGGCGCCAGTCCACAAGCTTCGAGATAGGTCGAAAAGCCGATGCCGAGCAGTCGGCCGTTCTTGCGAGCTTCTGCTTGTTCTTTACGGAACTTCTTGTATTCAATCATGTCAAGAGCTTTATTTAATGCACCCTCATAATTGCCACTGTCGTACACATGTACAACCGGAGTCTGATAGGGGAAAGCATCCGGTGGGATGAAATTTTTCTTTCGTAAGTCTACAGGGTCCATCCCCATTTCATGCGCTGCCGTGTCGACCAGTCGTTCGACCGCGTAAGTCGCTTCCGGACGGCCCGCGCCTCTATAAGCATCCACAAGCGGAGTATTGGTGAACACACCGGTCACATTAACATAAACATTCTTAACTGTATACGTTCCGGCCAAAAGCGGTCCGTACAGCCAGGTCGGAATGCCACCCGAAAATGTAGATAGATACGCACCTAAATTGGCCAGCGTGTTGACTCGAATTCCCAAAATGTTCCCATCTTTGTCCAGGCCCATTTCTGCAACGGTATGATGATCGCGGCCTTGAACATCGGAGATGAAACTCTCGCTGCGTTCCGCTGTCCATTTCACCGGACGATTTATTTTCCGAGTTACCCAGGCAAACAAAACCTCTTCAGCGTAGTGACAGATTTTGCTGCCAAAGCCTCCGCCGACGTCCGGCGATATGACGCGCACCTTGTGTTCGGGCAAGTTTAAAACAAAAGCACAAAGCAGCAACCGAACAACATGTGGAATTTGCGAGCTGGAATAAAGTGTAAGTTCGTCGCGTCCGGAGTCATACGAACCAACAGTCGAACGCGGTTCGATTGCGTTGGCGATGAGCCGTTGGTTGTCGTATTCCAATTTGGTGACATGGTCCGCTTTGCTCAGGGCATCATCCGTCGAGTTTTTGTCGCCGAGTTCCCAAACAAACGAGGTGTTGTTTGGTACGTCATCATGAACCAACGGTGCGCCTTTCTCAACAGCTTTCACCGTATCCACAACCGCAGGGAGAATTTCATAATCAACCTCGACCAATTCGGCGGCATCTTTGGCGATGTAGCGATTTTCCGCAACCACGACGGCGACACCATCTCCCACATACCGGACTCTGTCCACGGCAAGAGCAGGATGGGGCGGTTCTTTCATTTGGTCGGTTATTTGCCAGCCATTGGGTACAGATCCCACGCCGTCGCTGTGCAAGTCTTTTCCGGTAAACACGGCCACAACTCCCGGATGGGATTTGGCTTTGTCTGTCTTAATGGACTTGATTTTGGCATGAGCGTGTGGGCTTCGCACGATGGTTGCGTAGGTCATATTTGTGAGGATGATGTCGTCGGTGTAACTGCCTTTTCCGGTCAAAAAACGTCGGTCTTCTTTGCGCTTAACCGAAGTACCAATGTATTGTGCCATGATTTTCTTGCCTCCTAAAGTTACTCACAAGAAATTCGAAATACGACTATCGAAATCCTAGAAAAATTCAAAATTCTAATATCAAATATTTCGAGACTATTCGCTTTTCTGTAAAATAGAGCCAAATATTTTCATGAGTTCTGTTGCCTCTTGCACCAACACTTTTCTTTCTTTTTCCAATTCCGAATCGTCCCCTGTATCCAGTAATCTCAACCAATATCGACTCTCTTTGGATTCTTTACGGGAAATCTTGATTCTCATAACAAAATCTTTCTTACTTAACGATTCATTGGCTTCAATGTAGTTTGAGCCGACAGAACCTGAGACTCTAATGACTTGTTTACCCATCTTCATATTGGTTATGGTCTTACGTAATCTCTTCACAGAGGCTCGAACTCTTGTTGCAAAGATCAACGTACGATCTTCTAAATCGTATCGTTTTGAAATTTCTTTTTGGGTCATTTGGAATTGTTTAGTATTTCGAATTCAAGATTTGGTGCTTGCTAAAGTAGTTGCGCTGCGCGTTGCACTGATTTTATGATGTTATGATAACCGGTGCATCGACAATAATTTCCTTCCAAAGCATGGCGAATTTCTTCTTCGGTCGGTTTAGGATTGCTTTGCAGGAGATCGTATGTCGACATGATTACGCCAGGCGTGCAGTAGCCGCATTGCAAGCCGTGTTCTTCCTGAAATGCTGCCTGCAGTGGGTGTAAATCGCCATTTTGGGCCAGCCCTTCGATGGTGGTTATTTCTCGCCCGTCAGATTGCACTGCAAACATGGTACACGACTTTGTTGAAATGCCATCCACCAGAACGGTGCAGGCCCCACATTGGCTGGTGTCGCAACCGACGTGTGTGCCGGTCAGTCTCAGGTTGTCCCGCAAGAAGTGCACCAATAAGACGCGCGGTTCCACCTCGGCTTCATGTTGAACACCGTTAACCGTGACTTGTATGGTGTGCCTCATGGTTCCTCCTTAAAAATGAGTGTTTGAGGTTTTAACTTGTAGATTGTGAAGCAGCGCTAGAAAAATTAACCCTGCTCGAGATTTTGATGAATATTCGATGTTTCGATGTGATTGTAACTAAGTGCTGTGTCGGATTTAGTGATAGGGTCTTGAGATCCGGCATGGCTCGCCTATGTGTCATTGTTGAGCGAGAAGCGTAGAGCGAAGAGCGCTCGGTATCGCTTCTCGCTCCACGCTCTTCGCTTTTGTATGTTACCAAAAAACTACACCTATTTTTGAAATAGAGCACTAAGTCATTGCGGCGTCTCGCAAGATCAGAATTCCAGCGTTATCTATTTATTGCCGAGTGACAATTCGACTTTCTTTTTGAGTGTCTTAAATCCTTTATTTATCAGCATCTTCGTCGCGGCATCAAGCAGACGTTGACCGACTCTGGCAATGGTGCCACCGATGCTCGCCTCGCCACTGTACGTGAGCTCGGTTTCATTTGAATCTTGAGATTCCAAAGAGACCTTCATGTCAGCTTGAACGAACCCACCTTTACCGCTGCCTTCGATTTTGAGGCGATAGCTGTCAGGGGGATTCTTGTCGTAGAGCGTAAACTTTGTTGTGTATTGGCTAAAGATGGACCCGACTTTAGCTCCGACGACGCCTTCAAACTGGTCTTCACCCGTCCGCTTCAATTCTTTACAGCCGGGCATGACCTCTTTTAGAAATTCAGGATCTTGCAACATGTCCCAGAGTTTATCGGATGGTGCAGGTAAGGAGACACTTCCCTCCAGTTTCACGATTGACTCCTCCGTTAATTCATGCGGAATGAAATATTATGATTGGAAGCACCGAAATGGTACACAAATATAAAAATAATGTCAAGAAATTTCTGTGCTAAATTCTGCTCTTTGTAGAAGAGATCGAATTTTTTCAAAGTCTTGCGGTGTATCCACATCCAGGGATTCTTCTTCGGGAATGTCAACGACCGCGATGTTATCGGAGTGACGCTTTAAAACGGACCGCGCGCCCACGTCGCCTTCAATCTGCTTGAGTTCCGGAAACAAACTCCTGTCGAATAACGCCGGGTTGCCAATAATTCCATCGTATCGACTTACGACAATCTTTTTCTCACTGTCGAGAAATGTCTGAATTAATTGATCGATGGTATCCGCTTGCAAATTTGGCTGATCTGCCAGCAGAATGAGGGCGGCATCAGAGTTAGGATTTACGGCCCTGATTCCTGTAATGATCGACGAGCTCATGCCCAACAAGTAATTTCGATTCATCAGAACGTTGACATCCAATTGCTTTAACTCGAGCAGGACCTGGTTGATGTCTTCTCCCGTGACCACCAGTACCTCATTTACCGTCGACTTTAGCGCATTTTCGACAGACCACCGGAGAATGGTTTTGCGGTCTATGCGTAGAAACAATTTGTTCTTCTGTCCCATCCGGGTGGACGTTCCCGCTGCTAAAACAATCGCCGATATGAATGGGTTATTTTTCATAATTTAAACCTGGATGCCTTTTTTGAAAATAAGAACAGATTTCGGGCAGGCCCTATTTCTGGTAGATAGTGGCAATCTTGCATTCGATTAATCTCGTGGATGAATCGCCTGGGTCTGATGTCGCAAGAAGCCGCCCTCTCGGCCATTTTTGACTGCCAGCATTTCTCCCAAAACGCTCAACGCAATTTGCTCCGGGCTTTCGGCACCAATATCCAAACCCACAGGAGCATACAATCGTTCTAATTCAGCCGGACTGAAATGCAATCCTTCTTCCGACAGGTCTTTAAGCAAGTCCTCGGCCCGAGCTTTTGGACCAAGTTGCCCGATATATCTGGTCTTTGACTTCAAAACAGCCTGCAATATGTCTTTGTCTTTGAGGTAGTTGTGAGTCTTGATCAGCACAAACGTTTTTTCGTCGAGGGTGACTTTCTGTGGGACTTCTTCTGCTTGTGCGACCAATGTCTCATCGGCATCGGGATATTTGTCTCGATTAGCAAAATTGGGGCGGTGGTCTACCAACACCACTTTGAACCCCAATTGCTTGCCCAAAGTGACAATCGGGATTGCATCGGGATCCGCACCGATGATCACCAAATGTGGCGGCGGCAAAATCGATTCAATGTAGACTTCGATGTTTTGTTCGGGCTCAAATTCGTACGTGAGTGTTTTGGATGTTTCCTTTAACAGAAGCTCCAGAGCATCCCTGATCACGCGCTTATCTAAATCTGCATTGCCAAGACCGCCTTCGTGGCTGCCATTAGCATACACGAGCATTTTAGCCGCTACTTTAACTGCTCTCTTCGATTGGTTTGAAATAACCGTGGCCAGGGCAACCGGCTTGTTTTGTTCGACCGTTCGTTTTAGGAGATGATAGAAGTCGAATTTAGTTTCGGAATGATTCACGGATCAGGGTTCGATTTGCATGATTTGGATTTGGTGGTTTAATGATGTTCCAGGCTTAGAATCTACTCCACCGACTCCACAAAGACCTCCACCACGCCGTTGCAACCTAACCCGAGACCCCAGATGACGTCTTCGGGCGCGGTATTGTCGTAGCGAAGCAGCTTTGGCTCGCCGCTTTGGATGACGTTCGGGACGATTTCCAGAACATCCGCCTCCAGGCACCCAGCGCTGATGGAGCCCACCGTTTCGCCTTTCTCACTGATGAGCATTTTGGCGCCCTCTTTCCGGTAAGTTGAGCCGGCGGTACGCACGACTGTGGCAAGCGCAGCTTTTTCACCTTTGCTTTTGAGTTTTTCCAGAGTTTCTAAAATGGCCAGAGTTTCACGCATGGTATGCTTATAATTAATTCACGGACATTGTTTACGTAAATTATACCAATTTTCTTGTTTTAAAATCAAGGAAAATCGGAAGGTCTACCTGACCGGGGGATCAGCTTCCAAATTCATGGGCACTTTTGTTTAGACATAGTGCGTTCATAGCCAGTTTTTTATTGACATTTGAGGATGGCAGATAAACTTGTGCCCAAGGAACGCCCAAAGAACAGCCATCCGAAAGGGCATTTACCATGGCTTGAACATGACAACAGATGAGAGGAAATGGGTGAATTGACCATGCTTTGATTACAATTTTTGCCATTCCTTTGCAGAGATATTGGCTTGTTTTAAAATTCTCTTAATCAAACCGACCGCAATATCTCCTCGGTGCGGGTTTGGGATAATTATTCGTTTATTGCTTTTGGTCATATAGGAATGCTTGCCTCCAGGGAAAGGACCTTCAAAGCCAGCTTTACGTAATTTTCGGACCAGTTTGTGGCGGGGTAAAGGCTTAAGATCAGCCAATCGTTTCCTCTTGCTTCGACTTTCTTTGATTATCAAGCTGAACCGAAGAAACGGCTAATCGACAGTTATTGATAATCGGCATCTGTTCGCCGTCTTGTAATCCGGCCGTTATCCAGAGTTCTATGGCATCAATCAAATTTTCCCTAGCCTCTTCAAAATTTTCCCCTTGGGTAAAACAACCTGACAAGTCAGGGGCCTCAGCAACCACACATGGAATCTTTCCCAAGCTGTTATCGGTTTCGTAAACAGCATTTTTCAAGATCTGGTGCACATATTCTCGCAATGAAACTTCTTGTATTTTAGCCATAGAACGTCTCCCATTGTCCCTTAAAATTAACAATCAAATATCACTATTGTCCGGTTATCAAATAAATTTAGTTGGTTACAGCGATTACGTTCAAGTCGTAGATCGTGAGTTTTGTAAGTAATTGTAAAATATCAACTTTTTTGAATCGAGAAGTGCTTAAAATATCCAAGAAAGTGTAGAGTGCAATGCCCAATTTCAGTCTTTTTGTACAAGAACATAAACGCAACTCCAAATAATGCACTTTGTTTGAGTTGAAATAGAAAAAACTTCTATGTAGACATTACTATTTTATTATCAATAACTTAAAAAGACCAATTTTAAAAACAACCGGACACCAGTGATCAAATATAGCAAATTTGGTGTGTCTAAATCAAGTAAAAACCTCTCGCATTATCTCATTAATCTCGGAGCTCGAATAAGACTCTTGAGATTGCGTGATGGGTTTGACACCCCTGCCGACTTCGTCGGCTGTCCCCTCGAGGGGACATTCCCAATTTGTTAAACTTATGTTTGATTTTGCAAATAATTTCATATATTTTAGCTTGTCTATTGTAGAGATTGTGGAAGTTAAAAACAAGGAGAACAATTCAATGAAAAATCGATTTGAAGCGCAAAAGAAAGAAGATTTTAGAGCTGTCGTCGAAGAAAAGCTGCTCAAAGCCCGAACCGTTCTCATTTACGGCGCCATCAATCAAGAGGTGGCCCAGGCAGTTACGGAGAAGTTGTTAATTTTATCGGCTGAATCTAAGGATGAGATCAAGGTTTATATCAATTCACAGGGTGGGCATGTGGAATCGGCGGATACCATTTTTGATATGCTTCAGTACTGTAGGGCACCCATCAAGGTGATCGGAACGGGCTGGGTGGCCAGTGCGGGTGCGCTCATATTTGTTGCGCCACCAAAAGAAAATAGATTCTGCCTGCCAAACACGCGATTTATGATTCATCAGCCGCTCGGAGGTATGAGTGGAAGTGCGGTCGATCTGGCAATCGAAGCGAAAGAAATTTCGCGGATGAAACGTCGACTGAACGAGATCATTGCGAAACAAACCGGGCAGCCACTTGAGAGAGTGGAGCAAGATACCGATAGAAATTTCTGGATGTCGGCAAGCGAGGCCAAAGAATATGGCATTGTGGGTCAAATCGTTAGGTCTGCAGATGCGTTCTGATGATTTCGGATTCAAAGGAGCGGTACATGACGAGGAGTTCACATTCACTCGAAACACTCTCGATGGTGCTTGTGGTCAGCATTGCATAGTGCCTGAAGTTAAAACCGGTTGTGATTACTTCTTTCGAGCGCCAGTGAGAACAGTTGCCAGGCCAAGCGCGATATAAACCCATCCGGCGAAGAATCGTTGAGCTTGCAAAAAGCGGGCATTGCCTTTGAGCCACTTTCCAAGCGTTCCGGCTAAGAGAGCATACAGACTGTCGCTCATCATTCCCAGAAGAATGAAGATCATCCCCAGCGTCAGGATTTGCACAGTCACTGCTCCCCTGGACGGATCGACAAATTGGGGTAAAAACGCAAAGAAAAACAGAGCTGCTTTGGGATTCAAAACATTCACCGTTATCCCTTGGTAGAAGACGCTTTTTAAATTGGTTTGCGGGTTGAGATGCGTCGAATCGGATTTATTGCGCTCTAACAATCTGCTTATCCCCAAATAAATCAAGTAGGCTGCGCCGAGATATTTAACCACATTAAATGCTATCGTCGATGCAAGCAGGAGAGCCGAAACGCCGAGGACCGTGGCTGCGAGATGGATAAGTGATCCAGCGCTTAAGCCCAGTCCCGAAACGATGCCTGCCAGAGGTCCTCGATCAACACTCCGCGTGATAATATAAAGGACGGCGGGTCCAGGTGTAATCAGAAGAATGATCGCTGCTGTCAAAAACAAAAGTAATTTCGACTCCTCAATCATGTAACCTCCTTTATGTCAGGATTTTGGCGCCTGAAACACCTGTGTGTCCGGATGAAATGCCACCCAGGCGAACCAGTACAGAATCGTGCTGTGTATTTCATTCCCTTGTGGATCGGTCACGGTTGCGGTCTTGTGCTTATCGTCATAATGTACCACAATCTTCTGTCCATTAAATTTGTCCTCTATTCTTCCTGACGTTTTTTCCAATTCTGAGAACGGATAAGCTTTGAACTTGCCGTCGATTTCGATTCCGACAACCGTTTCTTTCATATGGTACTTGTCGTTTTTGTGGCTCACGGGAAACATGACGCGGTCTTTGCGTTCATATCCCGCATAAGGGTCGCGGTCGTAATCTCGGCGATAGCCGGTGTCGGTGGAAAGCACCAGCGTGTTTTCATGTTTTGCCTTCCAATCGGCCCACGTGGTGTGTGCCATGGGAATGGGTTCGAGTTCTTCCGCTTTTAAGGGACCGGTGACGGCTTTCCCCATGAGTTGCGACCATAACGA
>JABAHS010132333.1_pt2 | contig 12467 bp, 10 predicted proteins | sample 7062111 | NCBI WGS metagenome assembly JABAHS01 (sample SAMN14534600, study PRJNA622989) | marine sediment metagenome | biome: marine biome [ENVO:00000428]; feature: marine pelagic biome [ENVO:01000023]; material: deep marine sediment [ENVO:00002113]; isolation source: pool of 4 deep marine... | reverse complement strand
TTGCCATGATTCAACTCGGCTGTATCGTTATCCTCCTTCGGAGGGTTTTGGGATGACTTCTACTTACTATTAAACAAGTTATAAGCATAAATTTGACAGAAAAACAGTATTCAGACAAAAATCTGACCAAGGTATAACCAAGATATGACTCGGTTGTGAAAAACCAACAGATGCGATTATAAGATATGCACTTGAACCTCTTTATTCATTATAAAGAATTTCATACATCAAAAAGTCTTTTCCCCTTGCACTAAACTCACGAACAAATTTAAGCTCATCGGTTTCGCTGTTATCAAGTTCACCGGCAAGAACAACTACATGACTGATATTTCCCTTCTTAATCAGGTCTATCCAGTCATTTTTATGTCGTTCCGGAATTATGGCACCGGCATAAGGTATGTCACCAAGATAAGCCAGATATGCAATCTCGTGATCGCAAGAGTTTGTATTCGCGATTTTTCCAATATGGTAAGTTTCAGCCAAATCCTGAGCAAGTACCACATATTTGGAAATCTCCGTTTGATACTTTCTCACATAACGAGCAACTCGGATGACACCGAAGGCAATTGAGCCAACTATTTGGACCAACAGCAATACCGTAAGAATACGCCTGTATTTAAAGACTCCAGAATCAAGATTGTCATGTCCAAATTTGCAATATATCGCCTCATATCCCCTGCAAGCAATAATAACTATTAAAGGAGCAACAGGCATTAAATACCGTCTGTGTATGAGAACCGCACCGTACATTAATATCCACATAATACAACCGGATGAGATCAGTTGAAACTGCTTCTCTTTAAATGGAACGTACATACTAAATAACAAACCAAGTACAATTGGGATGCAGGAAAGACCATACATATGCCAAAAATAAGGGACAAGAGAACTAATGTTAGCAAAAAAATTCTTTAGCTGGCGATAAGGATCTATATCAAACACAGAGTAGGTAAAAATTACATCGCCCGGGGGACAATAATCATGATAACCAGCCATTTTATTATCTTTCGTAAACATTTCAGAATCAAGCCAGGGAGCGTCATGTAGCAGTTTTGGATCATCTCTTTGTGGGTATGCTCCCATATAAAATAAATTGAACTTTCCGGCGGAACTAAACATCCAATGGCCGTACTTGTGACGAATGGCGATTAACCACGGCAAAACGGTTATCCCAAAAATAAATAAGCCAAAAACCAACGACTTAGAGATAACCGTTATAGTTTTTCTATCATATGGAAGCAAAGTCATCAATCCAAGCAGAATGAAAAATACAATCGCAAATACAAACCCAAAAGACTTGGTATAGTAAGCAATAGCCCATACCATTCCTAATATACCTGCCGTCTTATAATCAGGAATTTGGATAAATTTTATTCCGAAATAAAATCCAAGCAAGGCCACAACACTTAATAAAGTGTCGGGAGTAATCTTAGCAGAGGTGTTCATAATTACGGGCATAAACATAATTGTTAATATTGCAACATACCTTATCGCTTTGTCTTTAATAATCGACTTGATAATGAACCATGAGACCAAGACAGTTAATATCGAAGCCAAAGAAACAATCAGCCTGACTGCAAACAATTCAGGCAAGAATGTGCTGAGGAATGCCATAAGCCAAGAGATTAATGGGCCCCGTACAGCATTAACTGTGTCGTACCATGCACCCAATTTAATTAAGCGAGCAATACCAATGTATTGCAGGCCATCCTTGTTGATATAGTAATATCTACTCCAAGTAACTACAGCAATCGACAAAACAAACAATATCACAAAAGGCCTTAGGCGTATTTTTGAAATATTCGCTATTGATTTCATTACCTTCCTTTACTGTCTCCAACTAAGTTTCAATTTACCAATGAAACTCGACTTTTCGGCCACATAAAACGTAACAACCGACGCTAATTGATTACATACTATCAAAGTAGACTTCAATCATTTGCCTGGAATCTGCAGTAGCCACATTGCTTATAACAATCCCGACCTACCGATATTCGGCAATTATATTCGGAACCAATACAAGTGACATAATTCTCTAAATACCGCTTGTCAATGAAAAATTGTCAGGATAAATGAAAGTTATAACTTTGGCCAGCGTGATGTTTTCTTCCCATATTTTCGAGCAGTTTTTGATTCTTACCACATAACCTATATGAACTGAGTATATATATAGCTATTTTATAGTACGTTTATCAATCCCTGTCTCCTGTAAGTGGGGGAACAGTAATCTCTTGACAGTTAAGGTGAATTGGGTAAGATTATCGGGAACGTACAGTTACAATTTATGCTTTTAACATGTAAATTGGAAATGTCAGTTAATGGAATTCAAGATGCACTTTACGTACATCCCCAAGTGCCATAAAAATTCATTGTAAGCTGGAAAGTTGAAGAATATCCTGAGATTTTCAGTTATCGGCAATATCATATAACAAGCTGTTTCCTGAATCATCAGTAATGGTTTGCAATGACAACCAAATTAACAACTCAGTACAAAGAACACAAAAAAGATATAATCAACCTGGTTATTCTTATTTCTATCACGTCTTTGCTCGGATTCTACCTGATTGCCACAACTATTATGATCGCCAAGGATGGTGTCTTTTATATAGAGCGAGCACAAAAACTTTCAACTGATCCGATCAGCATTATAAAAACAAACTCCCCGGGATACGAATTTCTTATTCTCGCGGCCCATAAAGTTATTTCTTTGTTCAGTGACAGGCCGTCAGTAGGTAGTTGGATATACTCTGCCCAGAGCGTGAACCTGCTTTGTAGAGTGCTTGCTTTGGTACCATTATATTTTATTGGAAAGCTATTTGTCGGTTCCCGCAACAGCTTTTTGGCTTTGTTGATTCTGGTTTTGCTGCCCTATCCTGCAAAGTTTGGAAGTGACACCCTCAGGGATTGGCCGCATATATTGTTTTTGGCAACGGGTTTTCTGTTTTTGCTTTTGGGTGCCAAGAAGGGTACATGGGGTAGTTTCGGAATAGTCGGTCTGGCTGCAGGTATTGGGCATATAATAAGACCCGAATGTGCGCAGTTGGTTATATATGCTGTTTTGTGGCTGCTAATCAGGCTGTTCCAGCCAAAGCGTAATATGAACAAATTCAAAATTGCCTGTGCATTAATCGTCCTTCTAATCGGTTTTGCTATCCCCACTGCACCATATATAAAAGTACGAGGAGCAATCCTGCCCAAAAAACTGAAAGCACTTACCAATTACCGTTTGCAATCAGGGAGAATTCATGAACCGGACATTGATTGCTACGATAATGTATACACTGCGGCGGGTGTACCAAGTGAAGTAGCTAAAGCGATTGGCGTGCTTATTAGAGAGATAAGTGGTGATTTATTTCACTTTTTTTTACCTGTGCTACTGCTCGGTTTTTATTCCCGATTTCGCAAAACATCTGCTGCAAAAGTTGTGGAGAGGTTCTTTGTTCCTGTTTTTATATTTTTTAACATTATTATGATGATTTTGCTGTATTGCGGCTGGCACTACATAAGCAGGAGACACTCCCTGCCGCTTGTCGTTTTTACTATCTTTTATGTGCCCATTGGATTGCAAATATTGGCCGATTGGCTCAACCGCAAATTTCCCATAGGTCGGCTGGACAACAATCCAAAGTCACGGTTATGGTTCTTCATATTGATTATAACCGGCTTAGCTATATGTACACCAAAATTATTAAGGCCCATTCGCATTGAGAAAAAAGCTCATAAGGCGGTTGCTCAATGGCTTAAAGAAAATACACACGAAGATAATCTTATCGCCGTGTTTGACAAACGTATACTTTTGTATTCTGAACGGAAAGGATTGGTTAATGAAGAAAATATCCCAAACGGAGTTGAATATGCGGTGAAGGTTATGAAAGGCAAAGATGAAAATCTTGATGTCAATAAAACTGTGCGAGAAGAGTTTTCGTTGTGGATCGACCAACAAAAAAAGACGAAGAAAATCGTAATTTACAAGGTTTTGTAGCTGAAAACTGCAGGTATCTTCAAATATTTTGAGTAGATTACAAAACATCACAAATTAGAGTTGGAATTATTAGTCTCATCTTGAAAAGAACACAATTATTAAGTGTCTAAGTTCGTAAAACAACCACTCATCATAAATCCAAAGACCGGACATTAAAAGTATGAGAAAAGAAAGCGGGCACCTTTGTCAAATGCGAAAGTCAACATGAGACGGAATTATTTTTTGAAAGGAAAGGCATCGAGGAGAGACTGCTTGATGGCAGCAAGATTAGGACGGGAATACGTTTCAACAATCTGTGCTCTTTTTAAGGCTGAGAATTCCTTCAAGGTTAGGGGGGAAGGGATTGGGATGTTGAAGATGGAGTAGTAATCGTGAAACTTGAAGTCTTCACCTACGATATTGTCGGAGAGTTTAAGCCAGGCATTTGGTATTTTTAGCGAGTCTGCCGCGATTAGGCCGTGCAGCGATGATGAGAGGATTATACGACTCGAAGAAAGTTTTTCCAGAAAGGGAACCGTGTCGGAGAATACATCAATGACAGCAGTACCTGGATTGTTTTTGACGAAGTCATGCAGGTCACGTAACTGGCGATCTTTGTAATGAGGGATGATGCCCAGTTCAAACACTTTGGGAATATCCTTGTAGTTTGGGAGAAGTTTATCGCAGAGCAGACCCGGATCGCCAAAGGTTTTAATGTCAACATTGATAAAAAGTTCGGCACTCTTTTTGCCGCGTAAAGCGTGGATTATGTGGCGGGTTTTGTGACGGGGTACAGGCTCAATAAAGCCGGTCCCCCAAACATGGATAGGTCTGGTAAAAAGACCTTCTTTGACACGAGATAGAATCGAACCGATGGCTACCAAATCGCATTTTGAGGGTTTGGCGTATACCACTTCGCGCCCAGAGAGCATTTGGCAGATAACCGGTGAAAGCTGATCACCCCAGTTCTTTTTACTTCTCGAATAGTGGAGCTTTAGTGGAGGCATAACAGGGTTCCTGACGGTCGATATTTTGCACGGCAGCGTTTTGAAAACGCTCTGTTTCAAAGTATTAAAAAAAAATCATCCATATTAATCGTAGCAGAGATAATATTATAAAGCTTATATTCTTTAAAGCTGTAGCGATTTAAACATGCCCGTTCGTGTTTGCATGGAGCTACACTACCGGTGGCGGAATGCCGGGCTTTTGGAGTAATAACATCGGGTAAAGAGAAAGTTAATAGGCCAGATATACCAAACTGTTCGATTTTTAGAGAATTCGGCATATTCTTTCCTACCACGTTCTAACAGAGGGTACTACAGGATAGGCTAATGAGACCGCCAATGAGTACTTTCATAAACCACCTTATTTTATGTGATTAATTTATTTGTCATCATTAACAAGAACGATAACAGCCTTAATGGGAAAAAGCAATGGAAAAGTGTCAAAGAGAATTCATGATTGTTTTGGCGAGGTCGTGCAGAGTTGTACCGGGTTGAAAGTTTTGGATAAACTCTGAACGGTCTTCCTCGTGAGCTTTTTGGAATAAAAGACGACAACGATGACGAGTCATGGCGTCAAGATCAACAATCGAGACAGTGGGCGGTGCATCCAAGAAATTGGTTGCCTTAAAGTCGCCGTGTGAAATATTGTGATCAGCAAGCTTTTTCACGATTTGGGCAAAACGGACGAGGATTTCATATTGAGCTTTAGGCTCGTCTTTTGCCAGCTCCAGAGAACGCAGTATATCGTGGGCTTTGATATATTCGGTAATGAAATAGCCTGTTGATCTCAAAGGACCTAATCGCTTTTCGAGCATGGCAATCGGTTTGGGAGTTGAGATATTATGAAAGCCGAGCAGATGGGCATATAACCAACTCCGCTGGGCCCTGGACGGTGGGAACTGTCGACGAAGGAGTTTGATGTGATTTTTTATGTTGTAGCGCTTGACGACGAATTGTCGGCCTATGATTTCAACGAGGGCAACAGTGGAAGAATTGCCTTTTTTTAAGATCGTTGCCTTTTCGATGGCCGAATCCGGATTATTTAGAAAATCTACGAAAGGGCTCGTGAAATACTCGCGCTTGCAGAGCAATGAACGACTAAACGTTCTTTGAGCCATGATGTCGGTGCAATTCCTGAAAATCTTTTTCGCAAGCTTATTCCATATCCGTCGTCTTTTTTTCCGGGCTCCGACAAGAAGCGACTCTTCCGAAATCGAAAGATTAGGATTGATTTGTCCATAGGCTCCAAGACTCTTAAGCAGTAGCGGATATGAGTCTTCTTCGAACTGGGCAAAAAAGAGTTGTAGATTTTCAATTGCCGCCGCCGATGACAGGGGGGCGGTGGTTTTCTTAAGATTGGCCGTGTCAATTGCATAGAGCTCGTCGTCTTTTAAGATGAAATTGTCCAAATGAAGATCATTTTGGCACAACCCGGCTTTATGAAAATGGGCGATCATTTTAAATATCTTCCCAAAAATATTCTTCTGAATTTCCTCCTCAACAGCTCCTTTTAGCAAGGTTGAGGGAACAACCGCGTCTTCTATGTATTCAGTCATAAGTACTACTGTCCCGTTAGAGAGAGTAGCTTTGTTGATGATTCTTGGGGCGGCTATTTCTGCGGCATAGAGTGCATTGAGGCCGTCAACTTCTCTTTTGACCTGGCGAGGTGCGCGGGTGGGATTAATGAAGATCTTTGCGATGACAGGTCTGGATTGAAAACTTGCTTTACAGACAATGCGTTTTCGAGGTAAAAGCCTCAGAATACTTGTACACACCAGGACTTCCCCGGTATCGAGTATAATGGCGAAGGGTGTCTTGAAATCATATCTTGCGCTTCGGAGGATTCCTGGCTCTACTACATTCATTGTGCTAATCCTTTATAACCAAAGTCGGTGACTTGCCAAATTCCTTATGATAGGTTCTGACAGCTCGACGGTGGACAGCAAGCCAGAAGCGTCTATCCTGCTGAAATGTTTGGCGAAGTGACTTGCCGGTATAAAAACGCATGAAGCGGAAGATATCCCGGGGAGCAAGGTTAATGTCCATTGTAGAGAACCAAAGGCCGCCGATATCCTTAACCCGCCAGCGAAAAGGAAGTCTTGAACGCTGTTGTACGCGGTGAAGGTCAATCAGAAAGAGTCTGGGACCGTTTTCGTATTCACTGATATCTTCAGTGACATCCAGCAGGAAGTGGCAGATGTAGAAATCGCGGTGGTTCATGCCGTTTTCATGAAGTGTCTTTGCGATCTTTGCTACTTTCCTGATCAGCGCATTTTTGAATTTCACCGGTGGAGGCTCACTGAACCAGCGGCCGCAGATTCTTTCGAGGCTTTCGACGTTCCCTATCTCATCCGTGACAAGGAAAGAACGCTGGTTTGCCAACGTAGTACCGCTCTGGCCAAAGGCAGCTACCTTCATCGTATCAATACCCAATTTGGAAAATTTTTCAAGCGCATATCTTTCATGAGCAGCTCCGATGTGGGGCTTACGCAGGTGCAAGAGTTCATTAATTATGGCTCCGACACCAGATTTAAAGTGCTTTTTTATATAGAATGCCTTTGAACCAAGCCTAAAACGGCCGGTCTTTCGATTCTTGAAATCACGGACGATGTCGATATCAATCTGCATAAAATCGTCAATTGTACAGAACTCTTTGAAGAGTTCCCTGAGGTCTTCACGGATATAGATCATGTGCACATCCGGTTTTTCTGAGCACGAGTTAGAATCACTTCTACGGCTGTTTCTATCATACTATAGATGTCTGTAGTTTCACAGTAATTAAGGCCATTTTTACCATATTGAATAAGATCTTGCTTATATGTGAGGATTTCCTTAAGTATGTTATTGAGTTGTAGCTGCTCGAATGGTTCCGGGCAGAGTCGTCCACCTTTTGCCTCTTCTACATGGCGGGCGTAGCCACAATTTTCGGTAGCGAGGACAGGCAAGCCAGTCATCATCGCTTCGAGAATTGCGTGGCCAGCTGTTTCGGTCCGGGCCGGGTGGAGCAACAGGTCGGCGGCGTAATAGAAATTTCCAACGTCTGTCCTGCCGCCTGTAAAAACGATCTGGGAACCGATGCCAGCAAGGTCGGCAATATTCTGGAAGGTTTTTTGCTTACCGCTACCGACAACGATATATTTGCAACTGTTCTTCAGTTGCTCCGGCAGAGCACTTATTGCTGTGATCGAGCGGTCGATGCCCTTTGTATGGAAGCTGGAACCAATGGATAGAATCATGAGTTCATTCTCTGCGACGTCAAGATCACGTCGGAAGCTTTGCCTTGACTCATCATCGAGTAGATTGGCGGTGATTCGTTCGCGGTCGATACCTGGTGGCAGAAGGTGGACTCTGGCAGTATGAGTTTTGTATAGATTTCGAATATTGGCAAGCTCGGATGGCGAGATCAACAGGATGTCTGTATTGCTTTGGGAACTAAAGACCGTCGCTTCCATCTGAAGGTAGGTGCGGTACCTAGGTAGAAAGCGGAGCCAGTAACGTTTCTTCTGCCGGAGTTTAGCCTTTAAGCATGGGTCGCCGCCAAAATAGACATCGAGCCCACCTACCCGATTGAAGCCAATGATACAATCAAATTCTTTTTTATTCCGAAGAGACTGAACGAAGCGTTCGATATTTTTGATGGTCCTGTGATTGGAATATGCACTGAAATCGACAATTTCAACCTTTAGGGTATCATCCATGGGGCCTTCCCAAATACTAGTGAAAACGGTTACGTTATGGCCGGATTTAGCACAAGCGATTGCGATTCTAAGCATATCCCGCTGGAGTCCCCCAAACTCGAAATATCTTTCTATAACAAATGCCAAGTTGTATTTATCCATTTTTCTAAGGTTTCTTACAGTGTTCTGTCGTATTGACGTGCTAAATGTATGTCGGACATTCAATATTTGAATTTTATACCGACTGTATCTTTCCCATTTCGTTAAGTTCCTTGTAAACTCTGGGATTTGAGTACTTTAGAGTAGCGTCCTACGTTTTCGATTATAAGAAATTTCAATACAATTTCAACGTTCGTTCAACTTTATTTATGTAAATCTGACATAGCACGGCGTGTGAGTAAGTGTTCAATGAACAAATTCCCTCAAGAATTACCATCCGGAATGCTTTCTTAACAATAAGGGCTGTGGGCGCGCAAAGCCCATACGATAACATACTTCTGCAGTTCGCAGCTTTTCTCCTGCCATATCCTTAGGTGCCTTTCTAAAATTTCTGAACGGATATATTCATGTCCATTAGAATAATTAAATGTACTGACATTTATCATCTTCGGCAACAAGTGTTTTTGATCATGAAATTCAGAGTGCTGGTGTACCAAGCCATCGACGATCAATAGTTACCCAAATGCCCGTTTCTACTGCAGCTGTTGGCACACCTTTTCATACACGGTATCGAATGAGATGTTACGTACATTATGTTTTGGGTCCCGGCTTTTAATCATCCTGCCACGATCAAAAGGATCTATGGCGGCAATACACTCCGGACGTTCATAGGGATATATACGCGCTGGATTTGACCAGCTAAAAAGCATGACTAAGGGCACTCCCAGGCCGGCGGCGATATGGCCGGGGCCGGTGTCATTGGCCACAACCATCCTGGCGTTTCTTAAGAGCGAAATAAGCATCTTTAGTGTGGTTTGGCCAGCCAGATTGATGACCGGTATTTGGGCTGTTGCATTGATCCGCTCAAGTACCTCCGTTTCAGATTGTGAACCAACGGCGGCGACTGAAAGGCCATAATCCGAGTGGAGCTTGTCTGCCAGCAGAGCAAAACGTTCTGCCGGCCAGCATTTACTTTCATGGGCCGAACCCGGGATGAGTATGGCGTAGCTTTGGGGATCTATCCCGCGCTGAGCTAAGAGTGACGAGACTGAATGTGCATCCTGTTCTGTATCAGAAAATACGAATTCGACGGGGCACTCTTTGGCACCAGCATGGCGAGTTATCTTCAGATACAGGTCAATCAGATGAAACGAGTCAGGATCTGAGGTGATTCTATGGGTATATAGCCAAGGCGCTCCCTCACGAGCCTCGGCCATGCCATAACGTTGTTTGCAGCGAGTGGCTCTGGCTAAGAGAGCAGTCCGAAGCAGGCCCTGGAAGTCGAACACACAATCAAAGTCGTTGTTCTTCAGTTCCCGACAGAGCTGTCGTGCGTGGTTAAAAGCGGATGGGCTATACCAGACATGGGCTATTTTCTTCCTATGAAATAGAATCAATTGCTTTAGATAAGGATGACCTTCTAAAAACGGGGCGAAATCATAGTGAACCAGCCAGGAGATTTCAGCCTCAGGAAAGCTCTTATGCACAGCCGACAGGGCAGGTAAGGCCAGCACAATATCCCCAAGAGCACTGGGTTTTATAATCAGAATACGTTTCGGTACTTGGCTCATAAGTTCGACATTTTAGGTCATTAACTGTGTTTTGACAATGTTGTTCTGCGTAGAAGAACCGAACGTTATGTTGAAACTTGCCTATTTTTAAGGGTTCGTGTAAGATACCCTGTGTTAATAGTTGGATAGGAATTCATTAATGATCATAGTTACAGGCGGCGCTGGCTTTATTGGATCAGCTCTTGTGGCTGAACTTAACCACAGGGGGTATACGGACATTTTAGTTGTTGATGAGTCGGGGCATTCACACAAATGGAAGAACCTCAGGGCCCTGACCTTTGCCGACTACATGGAGAAGGATGATTTTCTGAACATGGTTATCGGTTCTCACACACCTGAGGATATTGAGACTGTGTTTCATATGGGTGCATGCTCAAGCACAACTGAAACAGACATGTCCTTTTTAATTCGTAACAATTTTGAGTATTCCAAACGGCTTGCAAAACGGTGTGCCGAATTGAANNCGCCACCTATGGAGATGGACGGAAGGGATTTGACGATAATGAAGAGACGATTCATACACTGCGGCCGCTGAATCCTTATGGTTATTCCAAACAACTCTTTGATCTATGGGCTAAAAACGCAGGCTTACTTAGCAGCATTGTGGGGCTCAAGTATTTCAACGTGTTTGGCCCCAACGAGTATCATAAAGATGATATGAGAAGTTATGCGCTTAAGGGATATGAGCAGATTCAGGCTACAGGTCGGGTCAAGCTGTTTAGGTCGGGTGATCCCAACTATGCTGACGGCGAGTATGTGCGTGACTTTGTGTATGTCAAAGACGCCGTAGCCATGACATTGTTCTTTATGGATCACCCGGAAATAAACGGCCTGTTCAATGTGGGGACTGGTCAAGCACGCACATGGAACGATTATGTCAAAGCCATCTTTGCAGCCATGAGCGTAGAGCCCCGGATTGATTATGTTGACATGCCTGATTCCATTCGAGATCAGTATCAGTACTACACAGAAGCAAACATGGAAAAACTCCACAGTGTTGGCTATGAAAAACCTTGTGTATCACTGGAAGAGGGGGTCAGGGACTACGTCCAGAATTATCTATCCAAAGGGGAATTCTTGTCCGGGCAATCTTAACTTAAGTCTGTCGTCCTGAGTATATAGGCTGTGACTCAGTACTGAATAAAATTGGACACATTTTGGACAATATCTGCCTATTTGGGGGCAAAATAGGCAGATTCTCAAATTGGGAAAAACTTTGTGAGTTATTATACTTGATCAGCGACAATTATTCTTACCGTCCGACGACAGTTAAAATTACCGGCCGGAGAATCAGTCCGTATCTTTGAATACTATTGAGTATTTCTGCTTAATGAGAGAGTATTTATTTTATCTGCCGTTAATTGCTCAGTAACCTTACCATTGGCTAATACAATCACATCTGAACAAATTTTCCTGACAAATGGCAAATTATGGGAGGCTATTATTGCAGTCCCGCCCATTTGCCGGTGTTCACTCAAAAGATTACACAAGGATTCTGTTGCGTCATAATCCAAACCATTACTTGGTTCGTCTAATAGCAATAACTTCGGTTTAGCCACAAATGCAGCAGCCAGGAGCACTTTTCTTCGCATACCATACGACAGTGAGCCTATCAAATTATCCAATTTATGATTCAAGTTAAATGTATCAGACAGCATTTTCATTTGTTCCTCACATTGTGCATCTGTGAGTCTTCTTAATCTTCCCACCCACCAGAGAAATTCGGTTGCCGTCAGTTCTGGAAAATATATATTCTCCTCTTGTAAGGTTCCGATTGTTTGTCTAATTTTCCAATCCTTTGCAGGATCCTTTCCAAATACTCTTACAATACCCTCATCCGGAGTGCAGATTCCTATGATGATATTTATTAATGTTGTTTTTCCTGAACCATTTTTTCCACATAATCCATATACATGATTCGGATACATATCGAGATTAATGTTCTTAAGAACAACAAGTTCATCATATTTTTTACTTACTCTTTGTAATTCTATCATATTAAAGATCCCAATACAAATTATGAACTACATCTCGTTCGGCGTTTCGAATTTCAAAAAGCAAGTAAATACCAGCCACTATCAATGGTATGAAAAAA